>Ga0326726_10000607_pt1 | contig 32719 bp, 36 predicted proteins | sample MHFenrmetagenome_2_FD_207603 | JGI IMG/M metagenome (GOLD analysis project Ga0326726, IMG submission 207603) | Lab enriched peat soil microbial communities from Michigan Hollow, Ithaca, NY, United States - MHF15MN | ecosystem: Environmental > Terrestrial > Soil > Wetlands > Peat | place: USA...
TTGAGTCGTCACCGACTTCTCATGCCGATCTGCTATACAATTCGCCCGCGAACGTAAAAGCGGTTCGCGCCACTACAGAGCAGTATCTGGAAAATGCGGCGGGCAAATTGCGTCCCCAGTTGGTGGTTGTAGATCCACCGCGGAGCGGACTAGGCGAAAGAGTGATCAAGGGATTGGTGAAATTGGCGGCGCCCCGCATCACGTACGTTTCGTGTGATCCGGCAACTCTGTCGCGCGACCTGGCGCGCTTGCTCCAATCCGGATACCGGGTGGAGGAGGCGCATCTGGTGGATTTATTCCCTCAGACTTACCACCTGGAGAGCGTGTTCCACCTCGTCCGCTGGCCACATGAGCAGCGGTGAATCCACAATGAACTCGGGTCCTGTTGCGCGGCACGAGTCGGGCGGACGGCAGCCTTTGCTGTGGGCTGCGTTGGCCTTTGCCGCGGGAATTGCCACTGGAGTTCACGCCTGGCGGCCGCCACTGTGGTGGGTCGCGGCTTGGATTGTCTTTGCCCTGTCGGGCGCATACCTGTTCCGGCGACGTGGCCCGCCTGCGTTCATCCTGGGATTAGGGGCTCTCGTTCTCTTGGGAGCACTCATGGTTCAAGTGCGCGGCCAGGATGACATCGGTGGTTCCGGCTTGCTTCGCTTTGCTGACGGGACGGAAGTTATCGTTACTGCTCACGTCACCAAAGAAGGAACTCCGCAAGAGGACAGCCCGGGCAGCATCCGCCAGAGACTTGAAGTCGAGACCGAACGGATCGCCCGAGGCAACCAGAGCTTTGCCGTCAATTCCGGCATGCGAATCAATGTTTATCAGCCGCAACTGAAGAACGAGTCTGATCAGCAAGCAAGTGCCGCCCGCCGGTTCCGCTACGGTGAGCGCCTGCGATTTCCCGCCAGGGTTTCCCCTCCACGCAACTACCGTAATCCGGGCGCGTTTGACTATCGGGGATATCTGGCGGAAAACGGGATCGTCGCTCTGGCCTCTGTCAAATCCTCGAGCGTCGAGGTCCTTCCCGGCTTTGCCGGCAGCCGGACTGAATTCTGGCGGACGCGAGTCCATCGCAGCATCATCGACAAAGTTCATGCCCTGTGGCCACCGCGGGAGGCCGCGCTGATGGACGCCATGGTCATTGGTGAAGACGCGTTCATCAACCGCCCCACCCGCGCCGACTTTCAGCGCTCGGGCACGTATCACGTTCTCGTGGTCTCGGGGATGAACGTGAGCATTCTCGCCCTGGTGACGTTCTGGTTTCTGCGGCGGTTGCGGGTCAGCGATCTCTTGGCGGGCGCCATCACGGTTGCGCTCATGATGAGCTATGCCTGGCTGACTGCACTGGGCGCTCCCGTCTGGCGGGCCACACTGATGCTGGCCCTCTATCTGGGGGCGCGTCTGCTCTATCGCGAGAAGTCGATGCTCAACGCCATCGGGGCGGCGGCTCTCGGTCTCATGATTGTTAATCCGCAGGTCCTGTTCGGTGCCAGTTTCCAATTGACCTTCTTGTGTGTCTGGCTGGTGGCGGCAGTGGGCATACCCATTCTGGAGCGCACCACTCAGCCCTTTGTCCGCGGCTCGAGAAATATAGATTCAATGGCCTACGATTTTGTTTTGCCGGCAAGAGTCGTGCAGTTCCGTCTGGATTTGCGAATGATCGCCGGGCGGTTGCGACGCTTTGCGGGTCACCGCTTGCCCTTGCCGGTACTGGCTGGTGCTGCGCGCGCGCTGCTGGTAACAGGTGAATTGCTGCTGATCTCGGTGGTCATGCAGATCGGGTTGGCGCTTCCCATGGCCTACTACTTCCATCGCGCCACGGTAGTGGGACTGCCGGCCAACATGCTGGTGGTGCCGCTGATGGAATTGCTGATGCCGGCGGCAGTCGCGGCCATGGCCCTCGGGTATGTTTCGCACGCCCTGGCGAAGATTCCCGTACTGATCGCCGGCTTCGCACTCGAGGGCATCGCGGGCACGGTGCGCTGGCTGGGAGGACTGCGGATCGCCGATCTGCGCGTGCCCACGCCAGGGACTGCATTGATTTTGCTTAGCGTCCTGGCCATTGCGTTGGCCATGGCCCTGGTACGCCGCCGTCCCTGGCTGGCCGCAGGTGGATTGGCAGCGTTGGCTGCCAGCGCACTGTGGATTTCCATGGTCCCGCCGCGGCCACAGATTCGACCCGCGGTGCTGGAGATGACGGCGGTTGACGTAGGTCAGGGAGACTCGATCCTGCTGATATCACCCACCGGCCGCATTCTGCTGGTGGACGGTGGAGGCCTGCCGCAATGGGTACATTCGGATTTGGATATCGGCGAAGACGTGGTGTCGCCCTATCTGTGGTCGCGTGGCATCAGCCATCTCGACGCGGTTGCCATCACGCACGCGCATGCCGATCACATGGGCGGGGCCGCTGCCATCCTGGCCAACTTCCGGCCGCGGGAGTTGTGGCTGGGCGATCCCTCGGATCCGGAGATGAAAGCCTTGCGGCAACAGGCGCAGGAACTGGGGGTGCGCGTGGTCCAGCATCAGGCGGGTGATGAGTTTGACTTTGGCGGGGCAGAGGTGCGAATCCTGGCTCCGGGCGCGCAGGACCTGGCCGCGCGGCGCAACGATGAATCCCTGGTGATGAAATTGGTTTACGGAAAAACATCCGCCCTGCTGGAAGGAGACGCAGAGAGAAAGGCGGAACAGCAAATCGCGGAAGAGCAACCGGAAGCCGACCTGCTCAAGGTGGCGCACCACGGCAGCGCGACTTCCACCATTCCCTTGCTACTAGACCGGGTGCATCCTCGATTTGCGGTGATTTCTGTGGGAGAGCGCAATACTTATGGTCACCCGCGAGGAGAAGTTCTGGCCCGGCTGGACGAAGCCCGCGTGCTGACCTACCGCACCGATCTCGACGGCGCGGTCACGTTCTATCTGGACGGCAAGACCGTCATTTCTGGCCTTCCTCGGGCGGAAGTCCACTGATATCGATTTCCGCGGTTTCATCGCTGCCCGGGGCCTGGCGATATTCCTCGATCACCCGCCGAGCCTGCTCAGCATCCTCTTCTCGCACCAGGATAATGGTGCCGCCGACGCCAGGGAGAATATCCTGCTGCGCGTCCAGCGACGTGATATCGGAATCGATCCCGGTAGACTCCAGCAGACCGTGCACAACCATGGCCTCGGACTCCTGTTCCGTATCAAACACCCGCACCAGCTTTTCATTGGGATTGGGGCGCACAGCGGGACGTTGGTTCATAACTCCTCCGATCGGGGCAGTAGGCGGTGGCATGGACCAAGTCCACTTCAGTCTTCCGCCTGGCTGGCAGCACTGTGATTGTAACCCGGTAAGCGTGGGTAACCGAAGTCCTGCACTCCGGAGATGTTGCGTTCGCTTCCGAATGCCGACAGAATAGAACAATGGAAACGAGCGCAACGCCCGGTAGCGCTGGAGCATCGAAAAATGTTGGAGGTCCGGTGCTGGAGCGGTGGTGGGTTTTGAACAGTCTGGGGGCGTAATGAGTACACGGGAGCGGGCTGAACTGTCCGCACACCTGACCGAGAAAGAGCAGGAAGCCAGAAACATCCGGCGACTGCAGCTCATGATGAGCATGGTCATGTCGGTCATCAGCCAGGACGGCAACCTTACCGTGGAAGAAGCCTCAGAACTGGTAGCTGGCGCCAGGCGCGCGGCTCTGGCCATGTTTCCCGATAAGGAACTGGCCTACGACATCCTCTACCGACCTCGGTTGCAGCGGCTGATGAACGAACGCTTCCGGCTGCAGTGAATGTGCAGCGAACAGGAATCTGTCCCACCGACCGGATCCAGAAACTGGAAACCAGAAACAGTCCTTATTGTCCGAGGGATCTAGCTCCCGGCTGCGAATCCGCCCACATTGGCCACGGTGAGGCGCAAGTACTTGTGGGGATTGACTGGAGTATCGTTGATGCGGACTTCGTAGTGGAGGTGGGGACCGGTGCTGCGGCCGCTCTCACCGACGAATCCGATGGTGTCGCCGCGATGCACGTGCTGCCCGGTCATGACCGCAAAGTTTGCCAGGTGGCCGTAGCGGGTGGTGATGCCGTGGCCATGGTCGATCATGATGGCTCGTCCGTAACCGCCCAGGAAGTCGGCAAAGGTGACTACGCCATCGGCCGGCGCGACTACAGGCTGACCGTCCGTCGATCCAATATCGATACCGCTATGGAAAGCACCTTCTCCGTTGAATGGATCAATACGTTCGCCAAAGGAGCCGGTGATGGGGCCTTCAACCGGCCAGAGATTGGGGGCTGAATTTGCCCTCAGCCAGTCTGCGGTGGTCACGTTACGCGTGAGTCCCAGAGAAAGACCGGTCATGGTGGCGCCGGTCAGCGCCGATGTTCTGAGCGCGTAGAGTTGGTCCAGAGAAGAGACGAATTGAACGCCGGCCACGTTTTCCGAAGACGCAGTCACCAGGTTGGGATCCGACTTCAGACCATACAGCGAAGAAACTTCGCCCGCCAGCGAACCCAGCGAGGCCACCTGGATATCGCGCTCCTTGGCCACCTGCTCAAGACGGGAGTAACGGTTACGGAGATCTTCCCTCTCGGTGCGAAGCTCGTTGTAGTGCGACACCTTCAGCAGCATGCGCAGGTACGAACTGGCGATACCGGTCAGGCTCAGCCCCACAATCGACGCCCCTACCAGAAACACATACAGGTAGTGAACGGGAATGGGGATCTTGCGCAGCTGACCATCGTCACCGCGTGCCACAAAAAGGATGTAGAAGCGTTTTTGCAATTTATTCCTTCCGTTAGTTGATCAGGATCGGCCCAATGAGGGCGGCTCGCGGTTACGAGAGCCCCATTGCCATCCTGAATCCGGGCCAGCTTCAGATCTTGCACCCCAGCTGTTTTACGCGCCCGAACCCTACCGGAACCGGGAATGGCCGAAAACTCGTGTCTGCAATCCCTACTGAATGCACCACTTAGTTCGGCCACAAGTGTTTGGACAGCTTCGCAACGGTAACAAAGTAGGTTCCCCCCTGTCAACGTTGGCGGCCTTACCAACGCCGGGTATAGAGCACTGCCCGGAGGGACCTGTTACTCGGTGGTGACTTTGGTAGGGAGGGTAACGTGACCGTTGTGCAAAGCCAGAACCGGGGTGGGGCGGACACTCTTGTCCACCGCTTTTGACTATGAACTTGAGGTCCCAGGTTTCACTCGAGGGACCCCACACGGTTCTTTCCCTTGTATATGATTGCGGCGTGCCTTTGCCGGAGAGAGCGCTGATCCGCCGGATTCGCGGCCAAGCCGCGAGACGACGTGGCATGTTCCGTGGCATAGGCATCGGCGACGACTGTGCTGTGGTCCCGATCCCTCGCGGTCATCAAGCTCTCCTTACTACAGATTTCAGCCTGGAGGACATCCACTTCAGACGGGCATGGCACCCGCCGGAGAGCGTGGGGCATCGCTGCCTTGCGCGCGGGCTCAGTGACATCGCAGCCATGGGAGGCCAGCCGCTGGCGGTGTTCCTTTCGCTCGCCCTTCCGCGGAGCTTGCCCCAGAAATGGGTGGATGGCTTCCTCAGCGGTCTGCTGAAACTGGCGGATGAGTTCATAGTGGTCCTGGCTGGTGGAGATACCGCCGAATCTCCCGGCGGAATTCTGGCTGATATCGTCGTGCTGGGCTCAGTGCCGAAGGGTAAGGCTGTGCTGCGTTCGGGGGCGCGCCCCGGTGACCGGATCTACGTGACGGGTGAACTCGGCGCTTCGGCGGCGACGCTGGATTTGCTTTCTGGTGGAAAGAAGCTCCGACCGCTCGAATATGGGGGGCACTTTTATCCCACACCTCGGATCGTGGTCGGTCGTTTTCTCCGTGAAAAGGGATTGGCTTCCGCCATGATCGACCTCAGCGACGGACTGTCCACCGACCTGGACCACATCTGCGAGGAAAGCGGGGTGGGAGGCGAGCTCGAAACCGAGGCCATTCCGCTCGCCATCGTGGGGAAGCCGGCGCGGAGAGTTGATCTCCGCTTTGCGCTGCACGGCGGCGAAGACTACGAGTTGCTGTTTACGGCGCCTGTGGGAAAGAAGGTTCCGCCGCGGATCGCGGGAGTTGCTATCCGGCAGATTGGCCTGGTCACTCGAGGCGGGAAAGTTCTCTTGCGGAACAAGAAGGGTGTGTTGCAGGATTTCCGGCCACAGGGTTGGGAACATTTCAAGAAAGCGCAAACCACGTAGGGGTGGACGCCCTCGTCCGCCCGGTCGAGCGAAGCTCGACGATTGTAGCCCGGCTGTATGCCGCCATCACAGAACAGTCGAGCTTCGCTCGACCAGGGCGGGTCAGGGGACCCGCCCCTACGTGGTCCGTGGTGTTTCCTTGGGTCACCTCTTCTGCCTCTATTTTCACTGACCAAACGGGACTAAAGTATTCTCATGCGGTTTTTACATATTTCTCGATTCGTACTTTTGGGGTTCGCACTGTCATTTATGGCCCTGGCCCAGCAGGCCCCGCCGCCCTCCCCTGCGGTCGATGACGATTTCATCCAGAAGCAGTTTGGATCGACCTGCAAACTCATGCCGGGCCCGCTGCCCATGAAGGCGGATCTCAACGGCGATGGCATCGAGGACCTGGTGGTTGCCGCCCACTGCACCAATCCGCTCGCGGACCAGGCCGAAGACAATTTTGCGGTGATCGATCCCTACAACACGTTTTTCGGGTACGGAAATCCCAAGATCACCACCCAATTTGCCTCGGAGGACCCTGCCACCCGAGGCCTGGTTCTGCTGGTCATCCACGGCGCCGGCGCGGAGGCTTGGCGGGCGGCTGTGCCCAAGGCGAAGTTCGTGATCATCAATCTGCCTTTCAAGCAGGTCACGGTGAAAAAGCTGATGGTGAAAAAGAAACCGACCATGGCCATCTATGCCGAAGAAACCGGCGGCGACCGCATGACCTCCGCGACTTTCTGGGACGGCAAAAAGTATCGCTACCAGCCGATTGGCTCCACCATGGGGGATTAAACCGGCGTCGGGCGTCGGACCTCGGCCGCAGCCAACCCTGGCCAACCCTGATTCTTGAGGTCCGAAGTCCGAGGTCGGATGCCCGACGTCTGAGGTCTGGAATGAATCTCGAACAAAAGCTCGAAGAACTGAAGAAACGCGATCGCCTGGCTGCGGAGGGCGGCGGGGAACAGCGCCGCGAGCGGCAGCACAAAGAAGGCAAGATGTCGGCCCGCGAGCGGATCGAGTTCCTGCTCGACGAGGGCACGTTCGAGGAGACCGACAAGCTGGTCACGCATCGCTCGACCGACTTCGGCCTGGCCGAGCAGAAGTATTACGGGGACGGCTTCATCACTGGTTACGGACGGATCGAGGGAAGGCTGGTGTTTGTCTTCGCCCAGGACTTCACGGTTTTTGGCGGATCGCTCTCGGAAACCAATGCCGCCAAAATCGTCAAGATCATGGACCTGGCCGCCAAGATGGGCGCACCCGTGATCGGCTTGAATGATTCCGGCGGAGCCCGCATCCAGGAAGGCGTGGTGTCTTTGGCGGGGTATGCGGACATTTTTCTGCGCAACACGCTGTACAGCGGAGTGGTGCCGCAGATTTCCGCCATCATGGGGCCATGCGCGGGCGGCGCGGTCTATTCACCCGCCATCACGGATTTCATCCTGATGGTGGAGAAGACTTCCTACATGTTCATTACCGGGCCGGACGTGATCAAGACGGTCACGCACGAAGAGGTCACCAAAGACCAGCTCGGCGGCGCTCATACCCACAACGAAACTTCCGGCGTGGCCCACTTCATGGCGCACGACGACGCGGAATGCCTCTCCATGGTGCGCGAGCTGCTGAGCTTTCTTCCCTCCAACAATCTGGATGATCCGCCGCGCCGCCCGTGTAGTGATCCTACTGACCGCGCCGACGCTGCCCTCGACCGGATGGTTCCAGATGAGTCGAATGTGCCCTACGACATCAAAGACGTGATCCATGCCGTCGCCGATGATGGCTATTTTTTCGAAGTGCAGGAGCACTACGCCAAGAACATCGTGGTTGGCTTTGCCCGGATGGATGGACGTCCGGTCGGGATCGTAGCCAACCAACCGGCGTTCCTGGCCGGCACTCTCGACATCAACGCTTCTACCAAGGGCGCGAGATTCGTCCGTTTCTGCGATTGCTTCAACATCCCGCTGATTACTTTTGAAGACGTCCCCGGGTTCTTGCCCGGCATCACCCAGGAATACGGCGGGATCATCAAGCACGGCGCCAAGCTGCTGTTTGCCTTCGCCGAAGCCACGGTGCCGAAAATCACGGTGATCACGCGCAAGGCCTACGGCGGAGCCTATTGCGTGATGGCGTCAAAGCATATCCGCACAGATGTGAACTACGCCTGGCCGACCGCGGAGATCGCGGTCATGGGCCCAGAGGGCGCTGTGGACATTGTCTATAAGCGCGAGTTGGAACAGGCCGAGAATCGCGAGGCGATTCGCCAAAAAAAGATCGAAGAGTTCCGCGAGCGGTTTGCCAACCCCTACGTGGCGGCTGAGCGCGGATTTGTGGATGCCGTCATCCAACCCCGGGAGACGCGCAAAAAGCTGATCCAGGCGTTGTCCATGCTAGAGACCAAGCGGGACAAGAATCCGCCGAAGAAACATGGGAATATACCGCTGTAGATGATTTGCTATGTGGCGCGGGCGCCCCGGCCCGCGAATGTCGGCGGTGTCCGTCCCGGTTCTTCCGAAAACCAACGTTGTCATCCCGACCGGAGCGACGCGCAGTGGAGGGACCCGCTGGGCTGTTAGTTTTGACAGCAACATTCCTTAGCGGCTAAAGCCGCCTTCCCATAACACCTGATCGGCACGACTGAAGTCGTGCCTTTCCACGTTATTCGCCGAAGTCAGGATCCAGCAGTTGGCTGGTGTCGCACTCCAACAGCAACCGCGGTGACCGATCGATTCCTCGCGCACGCTGCGGCTTCGACTTCCCAGCCTTTTCCGCCACTCGGTAGTGGTTGGGATTGGCCGCGAAATCCAGCTTTGCTGGTTTGGCTACTATTTCGAGAGGGGAACGCGTGGCACGGGACAGCGGGGCGGGCACACACACGTCGTCGAGGTGGTGGGCCTTGGGGGAGGCTGACATGAAAAAATCGAAGTGGCCATCAAAATTAAGAGTCCCGAGGTGTTGTTGAACCTGTTCGCCTCGGCCAGTAGCTCGCTTTAGACCCTTGCTGACCTGCTTTCGTGTCTCCTTGCGAAGACGACGGGCGCGATCTGTGCTTGGGCTCCGGGCTTACCGCCAACCGGAAAAACTGTTCAACGCCTCGGGACTCATCTTGCCTCTGACAGATGTTCCTGTTCGCCTCGACCAGCGCTTGGCTATAGACCCTTGCTGACCCTCCCTGAATCATCTTGCGATGCTCAGAGTGATCACGCTCGAGCCCCGGACGCCGCACCAACCGGGTAAACTTTAGAACGTGTCAAAGAACGAGGTTGTTTTTACGCCTCCTATTCTTATAGTCAATGAAAAATGGCGGGATTTATCTCGTTTGCTTGCAATCGAGTGCAGCCTCTCCACAAGGGGGTGACCGGATTTGGTGCAGTGAGGCCGGCGGCGATGGTTTGCGGTCTTCACGGCGGGCGATTTTTCGCGGGATTCAGTTGGCGAAGTCGAATTGGTGCTTTAACGTCCGAGCTTTTGTGCTTGTGAAAATTTCTGGGGAAATCAATCGTGATGCGGGTTCTATTTTTTCCAATCGATTCGCGTAGGCGCCTGGATACAACGGCCGAGCCTTGCTCGGCTGGGCGGGTGAGGGCATCCTTCGACTTTGCTCAGGACAGGCTCCGTCCCTACGTGTGTCGTGGCGGGCACTTAGCGCACTCTTGGCGTGGCAGTACAATCGCCCGCGGGGAGGAATTCTTATGGCGATATTCAACGAGCCTCACGGCCGGGTGATCGACGCGAATTCCGGCTCGGTATTGCGGCTGCTTGGAATTGCGGCGGCTGCGTTTGTCCTGGTGATCATGCTGTTTGCCGCGGTGGCCCGTGTGGATTCAGGGCAGGTCGGGGTGCTCACCCTGTTTGGCCGGGTGACGGGCGAGGTGCTACCCGAAGGCGTTCATCTGATTAATCCCTTCAAGGCCAACCACGAGCTCTCCATTCGCACTCAGGAGATTAAAGAGTCGGCCAGCGTGCCTTCGAGCGAAGGGCTGGTGATGAACCTGGATACGTCGCTCATCTACCACCTCAATCCTGAGAAAGCAGCCGAGGTTTACCAGAAGATCGGGCCCAATTACATGGCGGTCCTAGTCGAGCCCAACTTGCGGGCGGCCATCCGCGAGGCCACCGCGTCGCACTCGGCCAACGCGCTCTACACCGGGGAACGGGAAATGGTGGCCAAGCAGATTCATGATCAGCTCACCGACAAACTGGGGCAGCGTGGAATCCTTGTCGAGAGCGTACTGTTGCGCGACATCCAGTTGCCGGCCACGTTGAAGTCGTCCATTGAATCGAAACAACAGGCCGAGCAGGAAGCCCTGGCGATGAACTTCCGCCTGCAGAAGGAAACCCAGGAAGCGCAACGCAAGCGCATTGAGGCAGCCGGGATTCGCGACTTCCAGCAGATCGTGGCCCAGGGCATCAGTCCGCAGTTGTTGGAATGGAAAGGCATTGAAGCGACCGAGACGTTAGCCAAGAGCGCAAACGCCAAAGTGGTCGTGATTGGTAATCCCAAAAACGGATTGCCGCTGATCTTAGGGCAATGACTCTGGGGCAATGGAAAGCGGAGGGCAAGACGCCCTCCGGACAGCCGGCGGAACGCCGGCGCTACCTGGCATGGGTGATCTTCTCGAGGTACGGAACCTTGTCGTCGAATTCCCCCGTTCAACTCACGGTGGCGGAAGCGGCGGGCTGGTGGCGGTTCGCGATCTTAGTTTTTCAATCGCGCCCGGCGAAGTGCTGGGGCTGGTGGGCGAATCTGGATCCGGGAAATCCGTTACTTCGCTGGCCCTGATGCGCCTGCTGCCGCCGCAAGCGCGCACCGGCGGGGAGATTTGGTTTGGCAACGGCAGTGGAGTGTGCGACCTGCTGCAGCTGTCCGACACTGCAATGCGTCCTTTGCGCGGCTCCCGTCTGGCTATGATTTTTCAGGAGCCGATGACCGCGCTCAATCCGGTGATGCGGGTTGGCGACCAGATCGCGGAAGCCGTACTGGCCCACCATCAAGTGGCGAAGATCGAAGCCTGGAAGCGAACTCTGGTTGCCATGCAGGAGGTGGGCATCGCCGATTTCGAACGCCGGGCGCGAGATTATCCACACCAGCTCTCGGGTGGGATGCGGCAGCGGGTGATGATTGCCATGGCCATCGTCAACCGTCCCCAGTTGCTGATTGCCGACGAGCCGACGACCGCGCTCGACGTCACCATCCAGGCACAGATTCTCGATCTGCTGGCCGAACTGCGGACCAAGTTTGGTCTGACCATGCTTTTTATTTCGCACGATCTGGCAGTGGTTTCGCAGGTCGCTGACCGGGTGGCGGTGATGTACGCTGGCAACCTGGTGGAACTGGGGCCGAAGCGCGACATATTTCAGGCGCCGGCGCATCCCTACACGCGCGGATTGCTCAATGCCGTCCCCACCCTTAAGACAGATCGCGAGCAACCACTTGAGACCATCGAAGGCACGGTGCCGCCGCTGCATGCGGTCCCTCCTGGTTGCCCGTTCGAGCCACGCTGCGAGTTTCGCGTGCCGGAGTGCGCGCGCAGTCTTCCACCGCTGGCGGAAGTCGCTCCTGGACATTGGGCGAGATGTCCAGTGGTCAACGCTCCAATGTAGCCCCTGCATGTGTGGGGCGGACACTCCTGTCCGCCGCTTTTGACTTTGGGTTTGACTCTGGGGCTGGAGATATCGCGGACCGGGGTAGTCACGTCGGGTGAGTAGTCTGTAGGGCAAAGACAAAGTCAAAGGCGGCGGACAAGAGTGTCCGCCCCACACTGGGCCAATTGGATTGACAATGTTTTCGGCACACGGCCATGCTCGACAGGTCTATAATCGCCAATTTGTTCCGGTGAACAGTGCGCGTTCTTCTCATAAGCGATATTCATAGCAACCTCGAAGCTCTGGAAGCGTGCCTGGCGGCGGCGCCGGCGCACGACATGGTGGTCAATCTTGGCGACATCGTCGGCTACGGCGCCAGCCCCAATGAGGTGATCGAACGCTCGCGCGGTCTGGGACACATCTTTGTACGCGGCAACCACGACAAGGCCGCCAGCGGCGCGATGGATTTGAGGGACTTCAATCCCATCGCTGGACTCGCGGCGCTGTGGACCCGCGACCAGCTCACTCCGACAAATCTGAAATGGCTGCTGGGCCTGCCCCATGGCCCGATCCAGATCGGTGAGCTGCCGGGCATCCAGTTTGTACACGGCTCTCCGGTGGATGAAGACGAGTACGTGGTGACTTTGCGCGATGCGATTGAGCCGTTGCTGACTTCGGTCACGCCGCTGACGTTTTTCGGGCACACTCACCTGCAGGGAAGTTTTTGCACCAACAACATGGCCAGCGACTATTTTCGTCCGCAGTACAACACCGTGGGGCAGAGTGAAACTATGGAGGTCGCGCTCAAGGAAGGCATGCGTTATATGGTCAATCCCGGTTCGGTGGGACAGCCCCGCGATGGAGACTGGCGCGCCGCCTTTGCCGTGTTTGACTCTGACGCTCGCATCGTGACCTTCTGTCGCGTGCCCTACAATCTGAAGCAGGCGCAGGAACGCATCATGGCGGCCAACCTGCCGCAGCGCCTGGCCACACGATTGGCAGCAGGAAGATAGGAAGTCACTTCAAGCAGGTTCCTGCTGGCGTTAGTCTTCGATCTGCAAACTACGTAAAAAGTTGGCATTGGGGTGGAGCAGGGCCTTGGCCCTGCAATAGGCGCAACAATGGTCTTCCCAAGAAGCGAGTCATCCAGAGCGCGGCTTGAGCCGCGCTGGCGCGGTGAGAGAGTACTTGACCTCTGAGTCATCAGCCCATAGGGGTCCTTCGACTCCGCGAGAGGTTTCGCAAGCGAAACTTCTCGCTCCGCTCAGGAGGACAGGGGGAGAATTGTGGGAAAGAGATTAAGAGCCAGCATGATGAAGGGAATCCCTTTTCTTGCTGTGGTCCTCAGCGTTGCGGTCAGCGGTGGCCTCTCGTCGGCGAGGAGCGAACGGAGACGAGCGCCTGCCGACGACAAGCAGGAACACCTTAATGTCGGCGGTGTGGACCGCATGTATTTCCTGCACATTCCAGAGTGGCTTCCGAAGAGTGGTTCCGCGCCGCTGGTGCTGGTCTTCCATGGAGGCGGTGGTCACGCTGCTACCATGCCAAACTTCACCCATTTCGACCGCCTGGCTGACCAGGAGGGATTCCTGGTGGCGTATCCCGAAAGTTTCAACAAGAGCTGGAACGACACCAGGGGCCTGTCTCCCGCGGATGACGTCGGCTTTATCCGCGCGCTGATCGCGGAGGTGCAGCGGGTCCACAACACCGATCCCAAGCGGACTTACGCCGCTGGAATTTCGAATGGAGGTTTCTTTTCCAACCGCCTGGCTTGTGACTTGACTGACAAGCTTGCCGCTATCGCCGCCGTTGCGGCCACCATGCCTGAGACTCTGGTGCCGGTGTGCCATCCCTCCGCGCCGATTTCTGTGCTGTTCATGCACGGCAGCAAGGATCCACTGGTGCACATTGACGGCGGTCCAGTGTCGCGTAATCGCGGGGCGGCGGTTTCCCTGGCGCAAGCGGCGGAATTCTGGCGCAAGTGGGACGAGGCGTCTGCCCAACCCACGGTTGAGAACTTACCCAGCCAGACGGACGACGGCACCAGCGTGCGGCGCGAAGTCTACGCCGGAGGTAAGCAAGGCACCGAAGTCGTGGTTTACATCATCGACGGCGGAGGCCACACCTGGCCCGGAGGACCGCAGTACCTGCCCGCTTTTCTGGTCGGCAAGACCAGCCACAATCTGGATGGCACGCAGGCGATATGGGATTTCTTCAAACGCCACACTCACTAGTGTGGGTCGGACACTCCTGTCCGACGCCTTTGAAGTTGATTTTGGGTCTTTGCGGCTGTACGGCTTGCGTAAATGAGTTCAGCCACAAGAGGTCAAAGTCGAAATAAGTCAAAGGCGACATAGGTCAAAGTTGAAACAAGCCAAAGTCAAAGGCGTCGGACAGAAGTGTCCGACCCACACGTTCGCAATGTAAACTTTCGAGATGCCCTCTCCATCGCGCAGTCTGTTTCCTTCGTCGCACGCCAAAGCGCCCGAGCGCCACCTGATCGCTCACAGCGATGGCGGAGCGCGCGGCAACCCCGGTCCCGCCGGTTACGGCGTTGTAATTCAGGATGAAAAGGGACGAAAAGTTGCCGCGCTCAGCCAGTACCTGGGCCACCAGACCAACAACTTTGCGGAGTATCAAGGCCTGATTGCCGCGCTGGAGTATGCCCTCGAGCATGGACATAAAGCGCTCAAGGTGATCAGCGACTCGGAACTCCTGGTACGCCAGATCAAGGGCATCTACAAGGTAAAGAATTCAAACCTCCAGGAACTTCATGGCCGTGCCAAAGAATTGATTGCTCAGCTGGAGTGGTTCTCCATCGATCACGCGCTGCGCGAACACAACCGCGAAGCGGACGATCTGGCCAACCAGGCCATGGACAAAGGTACGGGCCGTGTGGTCGCGGGCGACTCGCCCGCGCGCTCTGTCGCTGGACCGCAGGAATTCGAAGGCGTGGTGCAAGGCGGCATGATCAAACTCCTGAACGGTCAGTTGCCGGAAGGAACCAGAGTTCAGTTGCGGATTAAGAAATAGAGGGCTGTCTGCTTTACGTTTGTTCGGCAACACAGGTCCCTCGCCTTGTCCTCACCCGCGATGACAGGTTTGTGCGAGCGAACTAACAGTCCGGCAGGGCTCTTCGCTGCGTCTATTGCTCAGACGATGTGTGGTCGTGCACGATTTTCCATCCGTCGGGAAATTTGCGAAACACCAGGGTAAAAAATCCGTGTGGCGTTTTGCCATCGGACAGGATCAGTTTCCAATTGCCGCGCACGAAGGCGGCGCCTGGGGCGAGTTGCTCGATTTGCAAATCAGGAAACTCCAGCCTTCCCATTTCCTTGCCTTCGCCCTGGTAGGTCTTCTGATAGCGAGCGAGAGTGGCTTGCCAGCCGGAAGTTTTCGTCGTGCTGAAGAAAGTCAGTTCGGGGGAATTCCAGTAGCCTGACATGAAGCCTTCGAGGTCACGATGGTTCCATGCGGCCTGCTGTTGCTGGAGTACCTGCTGGATCGATGAATCTTGCGCTGTGAGCGGCGTGATGAGTGCGAAAAGCAAGAAGACGATTCGCATGCGGACCTCCTGGGACAAGCAGTGTCGCACGGAAGAACGTGGGTGGGGAGAATACCTCGGGGCGGAACTCCATCAGCTTATAGGGGTCCTTCGACTCCGCATTTCGATTCGCGAGCGAATCGAATTGCTGCGCTCAGGATGACAGCGGAATAATTTGTGGTTACGCGCGGCCTTTTTTTGCGGCGGCTGCGGTCAGTCCTGCTTTTTCCCAGGGGCGCTTGGGGCGCTCTGCCTTGGGCTTGTCGCGGTCTTTGATGCGATCGTATTGATACGATTCGCTCACCGTGCCCAGCGACTCGTTGTACAGGACAGGTAGTCCGAGGCCTTCCTTCAGCTCTTCGGTGAATTGCTGCAGCGCCTTGAGATGATCTGCGGTGGCTGGGACCTCGGTCTTGGCGGTCTTCAGAAACTGCTGGTAGCCGCGGTTGACCAGCTTGGAGATCTCGCTGCCGATCAGGTATCCGGGGTAGGCGAAGATTTTCACGCCGTCGTCCCCGTCCTTCTGGATGGCGGCCGACACGTTGTATTTTCTCAAGAAAACACGCCCCTGCATGCCCGGGGCCTCGATCAGGTCGAAGCCGTGTTCCCGCAACCAGCTTAATGCTTCCTCATAACCGCGCTGCGCTACCTTGATTGTCATTCGTTCGGATTTCCAATCCCTTCGACTGCCTTTAAGCCTCAATCCCTATTGGATGAGATGCGAATTTGCAGAAAAGAGTGCATTTCCGCGTTCTGGCTGCATCGAAGCAGCCTCTTTTATAATCCAATCATCGACTGCGAAACCGTTAATTCGGGCTCGCAGTACGTTACGATGGTCACGGCCCCAGCGTAAATCTATGCGACCGGTTCCGGCAAAACCAACGGAAGTGCCTGATTCTTCGAATGCTGCGCGTGCCAGAGCGAAGGCTCAGGCGGCCAGGCACGCCGCTCGAATCGGCCGACGCAGTCTCGAACTCATCGGCAACACTCCCCTTCTGCGTCTGGAGCGTCTCACTTGTGATTTGCCCGGAATCGAGTTGTTGGGCAAGGCCGAGTGGTACAACCCCGGCGGATCGGTGAAAGATCGCGCCGCATCGAACATCGTGGCCCAGGCCCGCGCCAGCGGAAAATTTGGCCCCGGCAAGACCCTGCTCGATTCCACCAGCGGAAATACCGGCATCGCCTACGCCATGATCGCCGCCGCCGAGGGATTTCCGCTGACACTGTGCATGCCGGAAAATGTTTCCGTGGAGCGCAAACGCATCCTGCATGCCTACGGCGCTCACATTATTTACACCGACCCGGGCGACGGTTCCGACGGAGCGATTCGGAGCGCACGCGAACTCTACGCCAAACACCCCGACAAACACTTTTATGCTGACCAGTATTCCAACGACGCCAACTGGCAGGCCCACTACCATGGCACAGCCAACGAGATCTGGCAACAGACAGAAGGACGTGTCACCCACTTCGTTTCCATGCTCGGCACCAGCGGGACCTTCGTCGGCACCACGCGGCGACTCAAGCAACTGAATCCGGCGATTCGCTGCGTCTCGCTCCAACCCGACTCGCCCTTCCACGGGATTGAAGGGGCCAAGCACATGGCCAGCGCCCTCATCCCTCGAATCTACGACGCTTCATTAGCCGATGAAAACATCGATATCTCGACCGAAGAAGCCTACAGCATGGCCAAACGGCTGGCCCGCGAAGAAGGGCTGCTGGTCGGGATCTCGGCGGCGGCGGCGGTCGTAGGCTGCCTGCAGGTGGCGCGCAAACTACGCGAGGGCGAGCCCGCAGTATTCGTCACGATTCTGTGCGATTCCGGCGACAAGTATTTAAGCGAGAGGTTCTGGGAAGAAGGGTGACTTCACCACGGAGACACGGAGCGCCGAAAAAACAATCTCGAGTTTTCCGTGACTCTGTGCCTCGGTGGTGATTTGGGTTCTCCATGGTGAAGATGCGACGCGAGGAGCACGAAGCCCTCAGACAGCACGGCGAAGAAACCTATCCCCATGAGTGCTGCGGCGTGCTGCTGGGGCAGATGGCTGATGACGGGGTCCGGACCGTGACCTCGGTTGTGCGGGCGGGCAACACGCGCACCGACTCCGCCCACAATCGCTACAACATTGATCCCCGAGAATTGGTTCGCATTCAGCGGGAAGGGCGTGCGCGCGGCGAGGACATCGTCGGCTTCTATCATTCCCATCCTGACCACCCGGCGCAGTGGTCGCAGACCGATCTGGCGGAGGCGCACTGGTTTGGCTGCTCCTACGTCATTACCAGCGTGGAGAAGGGCAAAGCCGTGCTGACCAATTCATTCGAGCTGACCGGCAGCGATGAGGCTGACAAGAAGCTGGTGGCGGAGAAGATCGCGGTGACGTAGCGCGCGTGGCGATTGTCACCGCTCAAACGTGTTTCCTTGATGTGCTTTCGCGTACTCAGATGGGAATGCTCGCTCGCTAATTTCGTTTGAAAGTGCTTGCCACTCCAGCACCATGCGTTCATTTCGATAGCCCTCGAGTTCAGGGACGGCAAATGCCCTGAGGGCCGCCATCAAATTGGGATCTCTTGATAACCAATAGTCCAGAAATCCGGCAAGACTCATTCTGTTGAAGCATCCCGAAATCTCCTCAATACTCTCCACGTCAGTGCAAAGTAGGGGCTTGACTTCGACTCGGTCAAACCTGCGATCGCCCATAAAGCTAGAAAAGTAGTGATTTAGCAACCGGCTGACTAGTAAACTCCCGCCGATTCCGTCTAGCGTGATCAGCAAAGGATAAATTCGATTGACACCACTAAAATCAAGCCCCTTGACCGCGGTCCTCGTTTCATTGCCGAATAGCTGAGCGACCGCATCCGCGAGTTGTTCGACACCCTTTTTCTTCGATTCAGACTTGTCGCGCACGAGCTTTTTCTCAATTTCGTCCACGAGTAACTCGAAGTCGCCGCTGTACTTCGTTTCTGCCCGGAACATGCTGGACTTGTATTCCAGCAACACGAGCGAGTCACCCTGAAGTATGAGGCCATCGCAGATTTGGCGAGCTGCGCCACCAGCAGTTCGGGGATCGGCAACAAAAATCGCATCCTTTTGCCCCAGCGAAGCCCTGAATAGGTCGTTCATGTATGCCTCGAATACCGCCCCCCAAAACCTGCGGAGTTTGTTCCCCATGTCCTTACTAATATCGTTAATCGCCCAATACGGGCCGCTCTCGAACTTTTCAATAAGGAAAAGAATGTCGATCGGAAGGTAGCCCCGTGATGCGGAAATCAACGGACGCTTCCGCAATTCAGTGAAGTCATTCGATCCGTAGTCCCTTTGTTTGATGCTAGCGCCGAGAGATTCCGGAGTGGTTGTCATCTCTTTCAAGAACAATGTGACGCTCTCTTTCGGAGTTGCCAGTGCATGGAGGTCTTGCTCCGTGAATGTGAAAGCCGATGCACCATACTGTAGATTCTCCGGAGAGAGGGTCGCGCATTTTGCAAACAGGGCGAAACAGAGTGTCTCGTAGTCACTGACTGAGAGACCCTTTGCGTTTTGAAATTCGGCGGCGATATCAATGAATTCAGGATTATTGCGAAGCCGATCGGCGTGTGCCGCCATTAGATGAGCGCGGACAATTTTGTACTCGGCTCGAAACCCTGCGCCCTCCCCGACTGGTATGAATTCAGCAAACAGGCGCTTGACCCTATCGAACTCGTCCGAGCCGGCTTGGGCTGAAAGATCGTAGTGAAAGTGGTCACTCGTCATTAATAAAATTGTTCCGAAAAGCCCCGGTGACGCCTTCCACAAATCCACGCCCACTTTTGGGCAGTGAAGAACAGCGAGTTTGGTAATTAGAAGTAACTGGCGACGATGGAAAACGAATTCTGGCTGCGGAAGGCGGGCCGCCAATCTGTACCAATCCTCCCGTAGCCCTCAAAAGCACACGATATGAGGTGGTCGTAGTGTGCCTGATGCAAACTGCCATAGTCCCATAGTTTCAGCAGGATACTGACAAATGAGCATAGAGAGATCACAGAGTCTCGGGAGTAGCGGCGCAGCAAGAGAATCAGTTCCTGAATGGAACTCTTCCGGCCATGCATCTGCTGAAACGTTGCATAAGTGACCAGGATCATCGGAGCTTCCAATTCTAAGGAGTCATACTGCCGCGTGAGAAAATTGTTTTTCGGAAGGACGCTCGAAGCGGCGAGCCATGTTTAGGTGCGCCACCCGGGCGCCACGGTTCCGGCTGAATCCCCTGCTCCACCTGTGGCATCATGTATATATGCCCAAGATCCAGATCCCTACCCCCCTGCGCCAGTACACTGGCAAGCAGTCTGCGGTTGAGGTCAAGGCTGGTACCATCGGTGGCGCGCTTTCCGACCTCGTCGCGCGGCATCCTGACTTGCGCCGTCATCTTTATACCGATGACGGGAAGCTGCGCGCCTTCGTCAATGTTTACCTCAACGAGGAGGACGTTCGCTATCTGCAAAAGGAAGCCACGGCGGTCAAGGACGGTGATAGTATTTCCATTGTGCCTTCCATCGCGGGAGGGCTTGGGTGATTGACGAATTGCCGGATTTCAGGATTGTTGAATTGAGACCCGAAACCATATTCCGCTGCTGTTGTTGTTGTCCCCGCCTGTAGATAGCTGTCTTCAATTCGTCAAATTCGTAAATCCGACAATTCTTCAATTTTGAGAGGTTCTCATGGCCACCACACTCGAAGTCAAACCCGACGCCGTTACCCTTAGCAACGAGGAGATTCAGCGCTACTCGCGGCATCTGATCATGCCTGAGGTCGGCATGGAAGGGCAGCTCAAGCTGAAAGCCGCGCGGGTGCTGTGTATCGGCGCGGGCGGTTTGGGTTCGCCGCTAGCGTTGTATCTGGGGGCCGCGGGCGTGGGCACGCTGGGCATTGTGGACTTCGATGTGGTGGACTACACCAACCTGCAGCGGCAGATCATTCACTCCACCGCGGACGTGGGACGCAAGAAGCTGGATTCGGCGGCGGAGAAGCTGAAGGCCATCAACCCGTTCCTGAATATCCGGAAGTTCGACACCCGGCTCTCCAGCGAAAATGCATTGGAGCTGTTTCGCGAGTTCGACATCATCGCCGACGGTACTGACAACTTTCCCACGCGCTACCTGGTGAATGATGCTTGCGTGTTGACCGGGAAGCCCAACGTCTACGGCTCGATTTTCCGCTTTGAAGGGCAGGCCAGCGTGTTTGCCACCCAGGAGGGTCCGTGCTACCGCTGCCTGTATCCCGAGCCCCCACCGCCGGGACTGGTGCCTTCCTGCGCCGAGGGTGGTGTGCTGGGCATTCTGCCCGGGCTGGTGGGCGTGATGCAGGCCACCGAAGTCATCAAGCTGATTCTGGGCAAGGGTGAGCCGCTCATTGGTCGGCTTCTGCTGATCGATGCCCTGGACATGAAGTTTCGCGAACTCAAGCTGCGCAAGAATGCTGATTGCCCGGCTTGCGGAACCCATCCCACGATCAAGCAGTTGATCGACTACAACGAGTTCTGCGGAATTCGAGGCGAGGAGAAGCCGGTGGAAACATCAGGTGCGGAGATTCAGGTAGAAGAATTGAAGCGGCGGCTGGATGCCGGCGACGACCTGTTCGTGCTCGACGTGCGCGAGCCCCACGAATACCAGATCTGCAACATTGGCGGACACCTGATTCCGCTGGGCGACCTGCCGAAGCGGGTCAACGAACTTGATTCGAGCCGTGAAATTGTGGCGCACTGCCGCTCCGGCGTGCGCAGCGCCAAGGCGGTGGATTTTTTGCGCCAGGCGGGATTCAAGAAAGTGCACAATCTGGCCGGAGGAATTCTGGCCTGGGCCGACCGCGTGGATACCAAGATGCCAAAGTACTGAGAGGCAGTCTTCAGTCTTCGGTCGTCAGGAGGGAGTGCGAAAGCGCTCCCTTGCGGTCTCCGTGCCCTGAGCGAACCTGTGCATGGAATGCGGTGACGTTATTTAGATCGTCGCGATATATCAACACGGGGAAACGTGGGTGGGAAAAAAGGGAGCGTCTGCGCGCTCCCTTGCCGAGCTTGATCAGACTGGCTGACTATTGGACGCTGGCGCCGCTGCTGCCGCTGGCGTTCGATTTGGCGGACTCTTGGCCAATCGCAAATGCGTATTTCTTCCCGCCGAAGCGAATTTCATTCAGCGACTTGCGCCCGTCGCTGTTGAGTACGGTGACTGCCGAGTCGCGTTCCGGCGAGCGCGCAAGATCGACCATGCGGGCGGGCACGGTGGCAACCACATTTTTACCTTGCAGTATATTCAGTTCGACGTTCGGTCCAGCACCGTCCCACTTCACGGTGTAATCGCCGGCGGCCAGTTGCTTCCCGTTTACGGTGACGGGGCTGCTTACCTGCAGAGCACCCTTGTTGGCGGCAAATACGCTTGTGGCCAGCAGCAAAGCCAATCCCAGCAGCAGGCCCTTGGAGAGTTTCGATACGCTCATTGCACTCCTTTTTCTTTCCCGATGACGTCGGGAACCGGTTCGGGGCGGCCTGGATTCGCCTGGGGCAGGAAAACCTTGCGTTTTGCCGTCGAAGGCCTAAAATGCTGCCTCGGGGTTAAGCGAAAAGAGTACGGCCGCAAGGCCGCGAGCTTTCTGCTCCGGGGATTGTCCTCACCTGGGCCGCCAAACCGAGCGTGAGCCAGTCCCTTTAACCCCTGAAATTTTTCTCTTCTAAAACCGGGTCAGCTGGTTCTTCTCTTCAGGCCCGGTTGCCATCACTGCTACGTAAGGTGCCGATGAAAAGTTCCGGCGCACATTCCGCATGCACCTCTTTGGACGCCCGGTGCGCGCGGTTGTTAGCAGCCTTTGCCGGCGAGAATGGCGCAACACAACAGCCGTTTGTCTTGTCTAGAGTGTGATCAACGCAGAATTGATTCGGGTGTGTGGGTCGGACACTCTTGTCTGACGCTTTTGGGTTTGGGTTTGGCTTTGATGTTGGTTGCGATGGCTCTCGACTCCCCCAAAGGCAAAGTCAAAAGCCAGAGGCAAAGTCAAAGTCAAAGTCAAAGGCAAAGGCAAGGACGTCGGACAGGAGTGTCCGACCCACACCTGGGGGCGAACTAACCCAACTTGAGCACAACCTTCCCGAAGTTCTTGCCCTCCAGCAGCAACCGGTACGCTTCCGAAGCTTTCTCCAAAGGAAACACGTGGCCGATGACGGGCCGCAAATGCCCTTGCGCCATCCACTCGGAAAGCTGTTGCCAGGCCTGATTCATTAGCTCGCGCTTGGCGGAGAGGTAAGTCAACCACAAGCCATGCACGCTCGCGCCTTTGGCGTAAAGGATGCGCGCATCCAGCTGGGCGGGTTGTCCCGTCGCTGCGCCGTACACGATGACCCGGCCAAAATCGCGGAGGCAGCGCACGCTCTTCGCAGTGTGCTCGCCGCCCAGCATTTCAAAGACTGCATCCACACCTTCGCCGTGGGTCAGGTCTTTAACGGCTTCTTCGTAGTCGCGCTGCTTGTAATTGATCCCGTACTGCAGCCCCAGCGCTTTCACCCGCGCCAGCTTTTCTTCCGAAGAAGAAGTTCCGTACATCTCGATGCCGAGCAACTTTCCAATCTGCACCGCCGCGGTCCCTACTCCACCGGCCACGGCGTGGATGAGAACTCGCGGCGCGGCCTTGCCGACGGCGGGCTCCAGCAGACCTGCCTTCCAATAAGCAAAGTAGGCGGTGAAATAGTTGACCGGGAACGCCGCGCCTTCTTCCGCGCTCCACTCTCTGGGCACCGGCCACAGCAATTGCGACGATGCGGCAACGCGTTCGGCAAACGCGCCCCACTGGGCGTAGCCCATGACGCGCCGTCCATCGCCGAGACGAGTTCCGCAGAATTCACGTCCCGCCACGAGCGGAGGTTTCGGGGTTCCGGGATAACCGCCTTGCGCGCTCATGATGTCGGCGAAGTTGATGCCGCCGGCTTCCACCTGTACCAACTCCTGCCCGGGAACGGGCGCCGAGTCCGGGACGAAGCGCACTTCCAGCACGTCGGGGTCGCCTAAACGGCTGATGACAAGTGCTTTCATGGGCAGCAGTGTAACAGTAGGCGGCGGCGGCATAGGGTTGCTTGGGCACGTCACCTGAGTCCCCGGGCCGTATTTTGCGGCAGGTATATACTTTCCGTAACATAGTTGGGGCTCTCCTTCCTGTCGGGTGGACCCGCAGTCTGGGCCAGCAGTGGGGAAAGGAGAGGTCGGAGCGCTTTTTCATATCCAATTCATAGGCTCCGCTTAACAGATCACTGGTACCCATTTTCCGGAAGCACCGGGAAACCAGTGCGGGACGCTCATTTGCGGAGGGGTCCGCGGATGGGCTCCGGGGAGGTCCTTCGGTGGACTTGGTTTTGGTGCGTTTTTTATTTGTTCTTATTATTGCTGTTACTTGCTATCTGACGGACCCGTTCGACCTGCCTGCAAAGCTCGATGCGGGAGTGGGCGCGCTCATTGGGCTCGCCATTGTCCTGTTCGAGTGGCGGTTGCGGCGGGTCAGTCTGAAACGCCTGATCGGCGCTGCCATCGGGAGCGTCCTCGGTATCATTGGCGCCTACCTCTTCTCCCTGGTCATTCGCAACAGCGTCCCCTCCGGGCACACTCAGAGCTTCCTGCAAATCCTGGTTATGCTGCTGATGGCCTATGTCGGCCTGGTGGTGGGGGCCAACAAGGGTGACCTGCTGAATCTGGCGGCCCTGGGCGGCATTTTCGGCGGAGAGAAGCAGGGCAAGAAGAGCTATAAGATCCTCGATACCAGCGTCATCATCGACGGCCGCATCGCCGACATTGCCGAGACCGGATTTCTCGACGGCACCATCGTGACCCCGCAGTTCGTGCTGCGCGAATTGCAACTGGTGGCTGACTCTGCCGACTCGCTCAAGCGGAACCGGGGCCGTCGCGGGCTCGACATTCTGCAACGCCTGCAGAAGGTGCCGTCGCTGCAGATCCAGATCGTTGAGGACGATTTCCCTTCTGTCCGTGAAGTGGACTTGAAGCTGATCGAACTGGCCAAGCTATATGAAGGCAAAATCATCACCAACGATTTCAACCTGAACAAGGTGGCGCAGCTTCAGGGGGTCGCGGTGTTGAACATCAACGAACTGGCCAACTCGCTCAAGCCGATTGTGCTGCCCGGCGAAACCATGCGGGTCTTTATCCTGAAAGAAGGCAAGGAATACAACCAGGGCGTGGCTTATCTCGACGATGGCACCATGGTGGTAGTGGATAACGCCAGGAAGATGATCGGCAAGACCATCGACATCTCGGTCACTTCAGTGCTGCAGACCACGGCCGGGAAAATGATTTTTGGAAAATGGGATGAGCGTCCCGGAGGCCGCAGCGAGTCGCGCGCCGGGATCAGTGCAGTGCCGGTTGTGTCCCCGGCTACGCCCGCAGCGCCCAGCGTGGATACGAAGAAGTCGCCCCCGATCATGGTGGAGCGGCCCGCGGAATAGCCGGCCGCTTCTAGCTACTCGGACACGACTGCCGTAATCTTGACGGTATTGCCCTCGAGCATTCCTACAATGTTCACTCTTTCGCCCGCCAGCTTTTCCAACTGTACTGGATCGCCCTCCAGGGCATAGACCTTTTCCCCGTCCACCAGAACGTAGTGGGCCCCGTGGCGAACGCATGAGCGCGCACATTCCGCCGAGGTCTTGCCCGAGTTCATCGAGTGCCGGGCGCCGCAGTGGGAATCGGTAATCATCCCCGCAAACGTCTGGCTGGAAGCAGCTCCGTCGTCGATGGGCTGAGGTGTGCTCTGTGGCTCGACCGCCGTTTGCTCAACGGCCGGTTGCTCCATAGTCTGTACCGCGGGTGCTCCCGTGATCGCGTTCGCATCCACGCCCGGCGCGGGTTGTGCACCTGCGAGCGCCAGCGATGCGCCGGCCAACAGGACTGCGGAGCCCAGCGCCGCAATCATCCCGCCTACCGCACAAAAAGTTGTCAGTGACAGCCATGAACGTTGTGCTTGTTTCATACTCGCTCCCAAGCAGCACGGATTTTGGCGAGCATTTCCATGGCCGATCCGGAAAGCGCCAGTTAAGTGCGCTAACCAGCTATCCTGGTTGCACTAAGCGCCATGATTCCTGGATTCCGGCGGGGCAAACCGGCTTCACCTGGCAAAAAATTCACGGCGCAGGCAAAATGTCATACTGTAAACACCCTAGAGGCGAGAGGAAGATATGAAACGCGTGACCGGCATCGGCGGCATCTTCTTTAAGGCACAAAATCCGCAAGCGCTCTACCAGTGGTATGAAAAACATCTAGGGATCCCGCGTGCCTCTGATGGGACGAGTGCAACTTTCGAGTGGCGTGAGGTCGATGAGCCGGAAGCGAAGGGCATGACGGTGTGGTCGATTTTTCCCCGAGACACCAGCTATTTCGATCCTAGTTCCGCCCCGTTCATGATCAACTATCGAGTAGATGATCTGGATGCCTTGCTGGCGGCGCTTCAGGAAGAGGGCGTGCAAATCGATCCGCACCGCGAAGACTACGACTACGGACGCTTCGCCTGGATCATGGATCCGGACGGCAATCGGATTGAGTTGTGGGAGCCGCCGAAGAAGTAAGACGCTAGCGAGCGGATGTTCTCGAGCGACCAGAAGTCGGCCGCTTGCGCGATCCGTTTCGGGCTGTGTACGAACCGCTTGCGATAAGGCGCGCATCCCCAGGCTTGCGGTTGTAGGCGTAGATCCAGCAGGTCATACGGCTTCCGTCCGCCAGGGTTACAGGCCATCGCTTGCGGACAAACAGGCTGCCTTGCGGATGGTCCGGATCAAATCCTTCGTACGCATCAATTGACGACAGAACCTGTTCGTCCTCCGGCAGTTCAAAGACCTTGCCTCGGATGACCGAGGGTGATGTGCGACTCACGACGGCGCCCGGAAATTCTCCGAGGTCGTAGAGCCGACCCCGAACTGATCCTGATCCGACCCGTCGCAGACGCCGAACCGCCGCAGCGATTTCCGCCGGGGCATGGGCGGGTTCCAAAGTGCCGTAAACGAATAGATGGCGATTCATGGCATCAGCTTGGGCAAGAGCTTTTTCAGGTAGTCGTACCCGTTCTCATCGTCCAATACGTATTTTCGCACAGCTTCATGCTTCCACATAGCAAGCAGGTAATAATGAAATAAGGCCCGGATATCTGCCTGGGACAATTGGTCATTGGTTGAGGTAGGCCATAGACTCAAAGAAATTAAGATAGTCCGTGAATTTGGCATCCTGCTCCTCCACCAGTTTTTGAATCTCTCTGGAAGTAGGGAGTTCTGAGTCGAGGGTCTCCCTGATGCCTTTCAAGTCTTCTTTTTCATAGAATTTCGAATAGAGGCTCGATATCCAGCGGGCGCGCTCCAGGGACGAGTTCCGCCAGTATGTGATAACAGCCACAATGGCAGCACTCGCTGCGCATATCTGGTAGATATGCTCAGTCGTTACTGCGGACTGCAGCCAATGCAAAACCGGGAAGATGTAACCACTGATAAAGCTCATTTCTTCTCCTTTGCGATAGTTCAAAATGGAGTCTGGGGCGGAAAATCTATCAAAACCTACCGCGCCCCGCTAGGACATTTGAACACTTTCCCGGCCAGCCCTTATACTTACAGGCCGCGATGAAGGTAGTGGTGATCATTCCGGCGGCGGGCCTGGGGACACGCATGGCCCCGGCCTCCGATGCCAGGAGCAAAAAGCCCGCGGCATCGAAGCAGTTCTCCGAGATTGGGGGAACGCCGATCCTCATTCACACCCTACGCAAGTTTGCGGCCAGCCCGGAGGTCGCGGAAATTTACGTGGCCCTGCGCGCCAACGAAATTGCAGGTTTTCAGACTCGCTTAGCGGCGGACAAAGAACTTTCGGGCAAGAAGATTGAACTAGTGGAGGGCGGCGAGCATCGCCAGCAATCCGTGGCTAATGCGATCGGCGCAGTCTCGGCAGCTGCGGACGATATTGTCCTGGTCCACGATGCGGTTCGCCCTTTCGTGACTGAGGAAATCATTCGTGACGTGATCGAGGGTGCCCAAAAATATGGCGCGGCCATCGCGGGAATGCCGGCCATGGACACTATCAAGCAAGTGGAACGCACCTCCGAAGGCGCCGTCATCACGGCAACCGTGCCCCGGGAGCGGGTGGTGATGGCCCAGACGCCGCAAGGCTTTCGCTATAGCGTGCTGAAGAAGGCCTTCGATGAAGCCACGGCTGACGGCTTTCTCGGCACTGATGAGGCGTCTCTGGTCGAGCGCTCAGGCCACGAGGTTGCAGTGGTGATGGGCTCGCCGCGAAATATCAAGATCACGACTCCAGCCGACATGGAACTGGCGGAGTTTTTCCTGAAACGGTAAGGGCGGCCACGGATTTTCACGGATCACGCGGATAAGAATCAAACGATGGCTAGTACCATGATGCGAATGCGTTTCGGCCAACGACCAACGACCACCAACCAACGACAAGACTGGAAACCTTGAAACCAGAAACTCGCATTGGCTACGGCTGGGACTCCCACGAATTCAAGCGCGGCATTCCGCTGAAGATCGGCGGCATCACGCTGCCGCATTCCAAGGGTCTGGGCGGCCATTCGGACGGTGACGTACTTCTGCACGCCGTTACCGATGCCCTGCTGGGCGCTGTGGCTGCTCCCGATATCGGTTCTCTCTTTTCTCCCACTGACCCGCGCTGGAAGGGTGCTGACTCCGCGCTTTTCCTGACCGAGGCGGTGAAGCGCGTAATAGCGGCTGGCTACGCAGTGGTCAACGTGGACTCAACCCTGATTCTGGCCGCGCCCAAGATTGGTCCGCACGCGGCGGCGATCCGAAGCCATTTGGCGGAGCTGCTGGGGATCCCTCCAGACTGCGTGGGCGTAAAAGCCAAGACCCCGGAAGGCATGGGGACCGACAACGCCGCGATTGCGCACGCGGTGGTCTTGCTGGAGAAGAAAGCCGTCAAGCGTGTGAGCAGAAAAGTCAGGGAACAGCATTAGTCCAGGCGCGAGCGTTTTCGCGCGTGTAAGCGCAGCACCAGCGGGACGCTCGCTCCCACATGATCAGTGGCGCGCCGCTTCCACCAGCGCCCGGAAGATTGCCCGCGAGCCCTCGTCCTCTTCGACCGAACGTTCCGGGTGCCACTGCACCGCCAGAACAAAATGGTCTGGAGACGTGCCCTCGATGGCTTCGATGATGCCGTCCTGCGGGCATCGCGCCACAACGCGAAGTTCGTCGCCGATCTTTTCCGCTGATTGGTGATGACTCGAGTTCACCGCAACGGAAGGCGCACCTTCGCTGGCGTTTCGAGCCACAATCCGGCTTAGCCTGGTTCCGGCATCCACCTCCACCGTATGCGCGATAGGCACGTTTCTTCCCGCCTCGTGATTGACCGGCGACTCGATATGCTGCAAAAGCGTTCCGTGCCGGTACACGTTCAGTATTTGCAAACCGTAGCAGATTCCGAGCACGGGCTTGTGCCGGCTGTAGGCATCCTGCAGCAGCAGTTCATCCACCGCGTCGCGTCTGGGATCGGCCGGAGCAGTCTTCGGGCTAGATCGGGCCTGGTACTTCGCAGGGTCCACATCGGCCTTGCTTCCAGGCAGAAGTATGGCATCGCAACCCTCGATCAGCTTCCCGATTTTCAAGGGTGCCTCGTCGAGCGGAATTCGCACCGGTTCTCCGCCCGCCACCTCGATTGCGTGAGCGTATTGGGGAAACGCCCGCTCCGCATATTCCGCATCTTCGGAGTGGGGAACGGGGATGGCGATGCGCGGCGGCATGAAATGATTGTAGCGCTACATCAGGCCGTGGCTAGAGCAGCAGATCTCCCCGATAGATAAGTTCGCCGTCGACCACACGAGCCTCGGGCAACAGTTTGTGGGGTTTCATTGGTCCGGCGCCATCGATGTGAAGGACTTCATGGCCATGGGCCGTCAGCCAATCCGAAACCAGCATGCGATGGCAGTGGAAGTAGACGCGCTCGGCGCACATATAGGCGGTGGGCGATTGCTCGGCAAGCCTAATCAGTTCGGCCGCGGCATTCTGGAATTCCGCTGTGAGCATGTAATCCGCGTAGTTACGAAAGCTGGCGTTGCGCAAGGCGATGTGGGGCGAGTCGTCCCGAATGGCATTGCGCCGTCCGCCCAGCTCCTTCATCCAGAGGTATTGGATGCCAGCCGCTGGCAGCGTCTTCTCCAGCGATTCGCGGTTGAAGTGCGGCAGGCGGCGCGACATTGGGAAAGATCGGATATCGGCCAGCGTCGCAATGGAGTGAGCGCGGAGTGCCGCGAGCAATTCATCTAGAGTGCGAGTGGAGTGGCCAATGGTGTAGAAGGTCGAAGTTTGAGGCACCGCCTTTGCGAATGTCATCCTGAGCGCAGGGGGAAGGTCGCTTCGCGAACTTCCTACGGAGTCGAAGGACTCCTACATATCGGAATGCTGCCATCAGTACGGAACGAGATTCTGAGGCGATAAAAGCCAAGATTAGCAATCATGATTCAGCCTCTAGGGGTCTTTCGACTACGTAGCTGCTTCGCGAAGCGAAGCAGCTACTCCGCTCAAGATGACAAGCGTACCCTTTCACAGCGCTCGCAGCGCGGCCACCACGATCTCGTCCTGCTCCGGGAAGATGGTACGCAGGTCGAGCAGCACACGGCCTTCTTCCACGCGAGCAATCACCGGCGGGTCCCCGGCCCGCAGGCGAGCGGAAATTTCGTCGGCGCTCAGGCCTTTGCGGGTCACGGCCAGCAGGCAGGTGGGCAGGACCGCCGAGGGAGCCGCGCCGCCGCCGATCACTGATTCACCATCAACGATCTCAAGCGTCAATCCTGATGCTCGGATCGCGGCAACCGCTTCCACGCGCCTGCCAATTGCGTCTTTGGACAAATGCATCATGCGCAACGCCGGGATTGCATCGTGGTCATGCTTTACATAGGCCAGCAAGGTGGCTTCCAGCGCGGCGTAGGTCAGCTTGTCCACACGCAAGGCGCGGAACAGGGAGTTGGCCCGCATCCGGGAAACAAGATCGCTGCGGCCGCTGAGTATGCCGGCCTGGGAACCGCCGAGCAGCTTGTCGCCGCTGTAGCTGACTACGTCCACGCCTGCCCCAAGACTGTCGAGCACGGTGGGCTCACCACTCACCCCGACGGAACTCAGCTCGAAGAGCGCGCCGCTGCCGAGATCTTCCATCAGCGGAAGGTTGCGTTTGCGGGCCAGCGCGGCCAGTTCCGCGAGTTCGGGTTGTTCGGTGAATCCCGTGATCTGAAAATTAGAGCGGTGCACGCGCAACAACAGCCGGGTCTTTTCATTGATGGCGTGCTCGTAGTCGGCCACCCGGGTGCGGTTGGTCGTGCCCACTTCCCGCAGAGTGGCGTTCGACTTTGACATCACGTCGGGGATGCGGAACGATCCGCCGATCTCGACCAACTCTCCGCGCGAGACGATGACTTCTCCACCCTCCGCCAAAGTATTGAGCGCCAGCAAAACGGCGGCCGCGTTGTTGTTGACGACGATGGTGGAGATGGCGGCTGGCAGATGCCCGTTTGCCCCCACCTGTTCACTCAGCAGATTGCGAAAGAGTCGGTCCACGTGAACATCGCGCTGACCGCGTTGTCCGGTTGCGATATCGAACTCCAGGTTCGAATATCCCGAGGAAGCGTCGCGGATGTGTTCCAGCGCGGACGCCGCCAGCGGGGCGCGTCCCAAATTGGTGTGAAGGATGACGCCGGTCGCGTTGATGACCGGACGCAGCGAATAACTCAGCGACTGCCGAACCTGGCGTGCGATGGCGTCCGAAATTCCGGAGAGGGCGAGATCAACGTCGTCGTCCAACCTCCCGGCTGCAATCTCCGCTCGTAAGCTGGCGAGTACGACGCGGGCGGCATCAGCCACGGCGGCCTGACCCTCGCGGGAAATGATTTCAGCCAAATCGGGGCGATGCAGCAACTCATCGACGGATGGAAGTTTGCGATAAAGGTCGGTTTTGGAAGTTGCGGGCACCGGAATGATTATCCCATTCAGATCGCTGGAAGCCAAAGGCGGTAACAGTGTGCGGGCCACGACTGGTGACGGAAAAACTCAGGCAGGGCCCGAACGGCGAACCCCAGGCGCTGAAGAGCGACGCATTGGCAATGACGTGGTGGCACGACCAAGGTCGTGCCCTTCCCAAAACCGCGCAGAGCCCGAGCTCTCCCCCGGCCTCTTCACCTCCGTTCCGCGAACGGAGGGCCGAAGTCTGAAGGCAGAGGTCCGAGGTCCGAAGGCCAACCTCTGCCCTACGGTACAACTATCCGGCTGCCGGCTTCCTCCGGGGCGGCGATTCCGGAGGGCTTCTCGGGAAATTGGGCCAGGAGAAAGTCGGCGAAGGCACGGGATTTCGGCCTCCCCGAGGTGCGGCCGTGGGCCATGCGTACCATGAAAACCAGGGCGCGCAACACTTCCGAGTCGCGCAGCTGCACGTATCCCATGTGCTTTTGCTCGGCCTCGCGATATTCCTTGAGCATGTTCTGGACCTCTGTCGCCACCGCCTGCTGCGCAGGGCTGGCAATCGGATTCTCGTAGTGCAATCCGGAGTTGACCAGCGTTTCCCAGGTTTTTGCCAACGAGGTGAGGGCCGCGATCAGGTCGGAGTCCTTCAGGCTGCGGTCGGCGCGAACGCTTTTGGAAAGAGCGAAGGTCAGTCCCATGATCAAGTGTTCGCGCTGGTAAAGAAACTGGTCTTCGACTTCCACCTGCACGAAGAGGTCGGCCGGGTTGAGGTCTACCAGGCGGCGCGGCTTCTCATGCTCGCGGGCCTGCTGCAAATAAGCGCAGTCACTGGGACAGTCGAGGGTCACCTCGCGCTGCTCGCCACAGCATTGCGGGCAAATGCGGCCGTGGATGGCCGGGCAGAAGCGCTTTTCTTTGCGTTTCTCGCAAATCGCACAACTCACGGGACGAGTCTCCGAAGCTATTATGACATCAGGCCAGGCAAGGAAACCTGCCGGACAGCATGACGCGCGCTCACTCCTCCAGCGGTCAAATGGCCATTTTGGGACATCGACCCGCGCGACAAGGCGATTTCTTGTGGTCTTTCCCGGTTCCGCTATGAAGAAATCCGCGTAAAATGGGGCTGAAACGGTACTTTTCCACAGAACGCTGGTATAAGATAGCGCTTACCGCAGGAAAATTTAGCGAATTCAGAGGAGGTTTCATGGCTTCAGGCATGACCAAGACACAACTCGTCCGCCATCTGGCCGAGAAGATCGAGACCAACAACAAGACCGCCGCAGCATTCCTTGAGCACCTTACCGACACAGCCGTCAAAGAGACCAAGAAGAACGGCATCTTCGTGATCCCCGGACTGGGCCGGCTGGTAAAGGCCCATCGCAAGGCCCGTATGGGACGCAATCCTCAGACTGGTGAACCCATCCAGATCAAAGCCA
>Ga0326726_10000608_pt1 | contig 32692 bp, 24 predicted proteins | sample MHFenrmetagenome_2_FD_207603 | JGI IMG/M metagenome (GOLD analysis project Ga0326726, IMG submission 207603) | Lab enriched peat soil microbial communities from Michigan Hollow, Ithaca, NY, United States - MHF15MN | ecosystem: Environmental > Terrestrial > Soil > Wetlands > Peat | place: USA...
CTGCGGCCGGTGCTGTGCATGCCGGGCAGCGCCTCCGCTTCGAGCAGTAGCACCTTGGCGTGCGCCGCCAACGCATGCGCGAACGACGCGCCGGCGATGCCGGCGCCGACGATCGCGGCGTCGAACCTGGGCTCGACCATCGTCAGCGGCGCATCAACGTGCTTGTGATTGGGCGCGCATCAGGGTGCTCTTGCCGAACAGGCTCTCGATCAGGTCGACCGCCAGCTCGGCCGTCTTGTTGCGCACGTCGAAGGCGGGGTTGAGCTCCATCACGTCGAGCGAGGCCAACGCGCCGGTGTCGGCGATCATCTCCATGCACAGCTGCGCCTCGCGGTAGGTGGGGCCACCGCGCACCGTGGTGCCGACACCGGGCGCGATCTCCGGGTCGAGGAAATCGACGTCGAAGCTGACGTGCAGGTGCGTGTGCGCATCGATCGTGGCCAGCGCGAGCTCCATTGCGTGGCGCATGCCCATCTCGTCGATGTAGCGCATGTCGAACACCTCCAGGCCGCTCTGGTGCACCAGCTTCTTCTCGCCGGCGTCGACGCTGCGAATGCCGATCTGCCTGATGTGCTTGGGGTTCAACGCCGGCACCTTGCCACCGATCTCGATCAGCTCGCGTGGACCCTGGCCGCACAGACACGCCACCGGCATGCCGTGGATGTTGCCGCTGGGTGTCAACAAGTTGGTGTTGAAGTCGGCATGCGCGTCGAGCCACAGCACGCGCAGCTTCTTGCCGTGCTCGCGGCAATGCCGCGCAATGGCGCTGATCGAGCCGATGGCCAGGCTGTGGTCGCCGCCGAGCAGGATCGGCAGGCGGCCCTGGTTCAACTCGGCCGACACGGCGTCGTGCACCGTGTGGTTCCACTGCGCCACCTCGCTCAGATGGCGATAACCGTCCGATGGCGGCAGCCACGGATTGGCCGGGCCGCTCAGGTTGCCGCGATCGAGCACATCGAAGCCGTGGCCTTCGAGCGTGGGCTGGATCAGTGCCACGCGCAATGCCTCGGGCCCCATGCTGGCGCCGCGGCTGCCGGCACCGATGTCGGTGGGCGCGCCCAGCAGGCTGATCTGGCGATTCATGTCAGCGCCAGCCCGGCCGGAACCAAGGGAGTGAGCGTGGGGGCTTCATGTCGGCGATTGTGAACGCGCCTGCAAAGACATGCGTACAGTGCGGGGTCATGAACCCCGAGCAACGCTTCCGCTCCGCGATCGAATTCTCGCTGGCGCACGAAATCGGTTGGCCGCGCGATCCGTTCGCCGAGCCGCTGCGCTGGGGTGTGCACCACGACGACCCGCCGCCGTACAACCTGCTGCGCGGCCCCGTGCATCCGCGCGGTGGTGTGTCGGGCATCGTGTTGCAGCATGGGCGCGTCGCCACCGCCTGGGGCGAGCCCGAGCGCGCCGATCTCACCTACAGCGTGGCCAAGAGCTACCTGGCCATGCTGGCCGGCGTGGCGCATGGCCAGGGGCTGCTGCCTGACGTCGACGAACCCGTGGTGGCGCGGCTGCCGGGCATCGGCTTCGATACGCCGCACAACCGCACGATCAGCTGGCGCCATCTGCTCGAACAAACCAGCGAGTGGGAAGGCAGCTGCTTCGGCATTCCCGACACGGTGGACCGCTATCGCCACGTCAGCAACGATCCGCGGCCGCCCGCGGCCGGCCGCAAGGGCGATGCACGCCCGCTGCAGGCACCGGGCACCTACTGGGAATACAACGACGTGCGCATCAACCAGCTGTCGCTGGCGTTGCTGCACCTGTTCAGCCGTCCGCTGCCCGAGGTGTTCGACGAATCGCTGATGCAGCCGCTCGAGTGCGGTGCCACCTGGCGCTGGCGCGGCTACGACGATGCCTGGGTCGACGTCGGCGGGCGCCAGGTGCAATCGGTGCCCGGTGGCACGCATTGGGGCGCCGGCGTGTCGATCTCGGCGCGCGACCAGGCGCGCTTGGGCCAACTGCTGCTCGACGACGGCCACTGCGCCGGGCGCCAGCTGATCCCGACGGCGTGGGTGCAGCACATGCGCGAGCCTTGCGCGATCGCACCGTTCTACGGTTGGCTGCTCTGGCTCAACCGCGACGGCCGCATCTTCCCGGGCGCATCGACGCAATCGTTGTGCATGGTAGGTGCGGGCGGGCATCTGGTGTGGATCGAGCCCGCGCATCAGGCGGTGGTGGTGGTGCGCTGGATGGACCCGGCGCACACGCCGGGCTTCATGCAGCGCATGAGCGAGGGCCTGACCAGCGGTTGAGGGCACCGCGACGCGGCCGCCCCGCCGCCCGTGCGCTCACGCGTCGTCGGAGTAGTCGCCCGCCTCGGTACCCGGTAAATCGAACCCGTAGTGTTCGGCCAGGCGCTGCCACGCCTCCTCGGCGGTCTCGACGTAGTGGAACAGCCCGAGGTCTTCGGCGCTGATCATGCCGCTGTCGACCAGGTGCTGGAAGTCGATCAGCTTTTCCCAAAACGCGCGGCCGAACAGCAGGATGGGCCGCGAGCGGCTCTTGCCGGTCTGCACCAGCGTCATCGTCTCGAACAACTCGTCGAGCGTGCCGAAGCCGCCGGGGAAACACACCAGCGCGATCGAACGCATGACGAAGTGCATCTTGCGCAGCGCGAAGTAATGGAACTGGAAGCACAGCTCCGGCGTGATGTAGGGGTTGGGCGCCTGCTCGTGCGGCAGCACGATGTTGAGCCCGATGCTGCGCCCACCCACGTCGTGCGCGCCGCGGTTGCCCGCCTCCATGATGCCGGGGCCGCCGCCGGTGACCACGTAGATCGGCGTGTCCAGCGTGCGCGAGCGCTGCGTGACGATCGACGAGAAGCGCCGCGCTTCGTCGTAGTACTGGCTCATCTCCAGCGCCACCGCAGCGCGCCGCACCGCGGCCGCATCGCCGCTCGCCTGGGCGGCTTCAACCCGCCGCCGAGCGGCGTCGGGCGGCACGATGCGCGCGCTGCCGAACAGCACGATCGTCGACTCGATGCGATGCTCCTGCTGGATCATTTCGGGCTTGAGCAGCTCGAGTTGCATGCGCACCGGGCGCAGCTCTTCGCGCAGCAAGAACCGTTCGTCGGTGAAGGCCAGCCGAAAACTGCTCTCGGGAGAGTCGTAGCGCGAGATCGGTTTGGCGGCCAGCGCGTCCTCTTCGGCAGAGGGAAAGTTGCGTGCGTGAAGCTCGTGGCGCTGTGTCATGGCGAAGCCCGCCGGCGGTGACAGTGAGGGTGCGCAGCTTACAGCGCTGCGGTGCAATAGACTGCCGTCGAACCACTTCAGAGCAGGACTTCGCCAGTTGAGTGCGCATTCAGCCGTCGGCGCGGCGCCCGGGGAGATCGACGAGCCACGCTACGGCTGGGTGGTGGTGTGGGCGACCTTCGTCGCGCTGGCGGTGATCTTCGGCGTCGCCTATTCGTTCGCCGCCTTCTTCGAGCCCTTCGTCAGCCAGTTCAAGGCGCAGCGCGCCGACGTGTCGCTGGTGTTCGGCCTGTGTGGGTTGATCTACTTCGTGCTCGGCGCGTTCGGCGGCATGCTGTCTGACCGCCTGGGCCCGCGTGCGGTGGTCGGCGCGGGCATGGTGTGCATCGCGTTGGGCCTGGTGGCTGCGAGCGTGGCGCGCTCGATGCTCGAGGTCACGCTCGCCTACGGCGCCGGCGTTGGCCTGGGCATCGCTCTCGTCTACACGCCGGCCATCGGCACCGTGCAGCCGTGGTTCACGCGCCGGCGCGGTGTGGCGGCGGGTGTGGCGAGCGCGGGCATCGGCGCCGGCACGCTCGTCGTGCCGTTGCTGGCGACCGCGGCGATCGCTGCCTGGCAGTGGCGCGGCGCGATGACGGCGCTGGCGCTCGGCACCCTCGTGCTCGGACTCAGCGCGGCCGCGATGTTGCGCCGCGCACCGGCAGCGGCCCGGCGCGCCGACGGCACGGTGGCCGGCACGCCGCTCAAGCAGGCGCTGACCAGCCGCACCTTCCTGTGGCTCTACGCGATGTGCGGCTTCGGCGCGTTCAGCATGTTCATTCCGTTCGCGCACCTGTCCGCGGCGGCGCGCGATCTCGGCGTGCCCGATGCGCGCGCGGTCGGCCTGGTGGGCTTGATCGGCATCGGCAGCCTGACCGGGCGCTTCGCGATCGGTGCGTTGGCCGATCGCGTGGGGCGGCCGCAGACCCTGATCCTCACGCAGGCGTCGCTGGGAGCGTCGTTCATCCTGTGGGCGCTGGCCGACGGCTACATCGCGCTGGCCGCCTTCGCGTTGTGGATGGGCACCAGCTACGGTGGCATCGTTTCGCTGATGCCGGCGCTGTGCATGGACCGCTTCGGCGCGCGTGCGGTGTCGTCGATCATCGGCACGCTGTACAGCGCCGCGGCGATCGGCAACCTGCTGGGGCCCTGGGCAGCGGGCCGCGTGTTCGACGCCTCGGGAAGTTATGCGACGGTGGTGTGGGGCTGCATGACGCTGTCGGCACTGGCCACGCTGTGCACGTGGCTCGCGTTGCGGCGCTGACCGCACCCTGTGATTGGGCTCTGCTGGCCGCGCGCGATACTCGCGCCATGACTGCCATTCGCATCGCCTGTGTGGGCCATGCCGCGCTCGACCATGTGTTCGAGGTTGCGGCGTTTCCGGCGCGGCCGACCAAAACTCCGGCGACGAGCTACCGCCCCGGCACCGGGGGCATGGCATTCAATGCCGCGATCGCCGCCGCGCGCCTGGGCGCGGCGGTGCGCATGATCGGTCGCGTCGGCAGCGACCCTGGCGTGCAGATGCTGCGCGAGCGGCTGCGCGCGGAGCATGTCGAGGATCGCGGGCTCGAGTGCGTGCCCGGTGCAACGACCTCGGTGTCGGCGATCGTGGTCGACGCGCACGGCGAGCGCCAGATCTACAACCACCGCGGCGACGCCATCATGCGCGCGCATCCACTCGACACCCGCGTGTTGCACGGCGCCGACGTGGTGCTGGCCGATCCGCGCTGGGTGTCCGGAGCGGCCGCCGCGCTGCGCTGGGCGCGTGCGCAGGGCGTGACGGCGATGCTCGACGTCGACGTGGCACCGCAGGCCGACCTGCAGCAACTGGTGCCGCTCGCGCAGTGGGCCGTGTTCTCGGAGCCGGGCCTGGCTTCGTATGCGCCGGGGCTGGCCGCGCGCGCCGCGCTGGAGCACGCGCTCGCCAGCGGCTGCGAAGTGGCGATGGTCACGCGCGGCGATCAGCCGGTGTGGTGGTTGCGCCGCGGCGGCGCGCTGCAGCGCTTGGCCGTGCCGCACGTGGCGGCGATCGACACCACCGCTGCGGGCGACGTCTTCCATGCCGCGCTCGCATTGGCGCTCGGCGAAGGCCGCACCGAGCGCGCCGCGGTGGCGTTTGCCGCCACGGCAGCGGCACTCAAATGCCTGAGCGGCCCGGGTGTGCTGGGCGCGCCACGGCGCCATGCGGTCGAGCGGGCACTGCCGCGGCAGGTGGGCCTCACACCCGCGCGCGCCGCGGCGACGATGACCCCGGTTTGATCTGCTGCGCGAGCGCTGGCCGCGCTGTCAGTCGCGCGCGTGTCCGCACACGCTGCAGGCGCTCTGGCGTGCCAGGCGGATCTCGCTCCACTGCATGCTGCGCGCATCGACCATCCACAGGCGGCCGGCCAGCGACGAGCCCACGCCAGCCAGCAGCTTCAACGCCTCGGCCGCCTGCATCGTGCCGATCATGCCCACCAGCGGCGCGAACACGCCGAGCGTGGCGCAGGCCGTTTCGTCGAATGAGGCCTGCGGTGGGAACACGCAGGCATAACAGGGGCATGACGGATCGCGCGTGTCGTACACCGAGATCTGGCCGTCGAACCGGATGGCGGCGCCCGACACCAGCGGCACGCGGCGGCGCACGCAGGCTGCGTTCACCGCATGCCGGGTCTGGTAGTTGTCGCTGCAGTCGACCACCACGTCGGCCTCGCGCACCCAGGCGTCGAGCGATGCCGCGTCGGCGCGTTGCACACAGGCGTCGACCTGCACCTCGGGGTTGATGGCGGCGATCGCCGCGCGTGCCGATGCGGCCTTGGGCACACCGACCCGTTCGAGGCTGTGCGCGATCTGGCGCTGCAGGTTGGTCAGGTCGACCTGGTCGTGATCGACCAGCGTGATGCGCCCGACGCCGGCGCTGCCCAGGTACAACGCCACCGGCGAGCCGAGGCCGCCGGCGCCGATGACCAGCGCGCGCGACGCGAGCAGGCGCTGTTGGCCCTCGATGCCGATCTCGTCGAGCAGGATGTGGCGTGAATAGCGCAGCAGTTGTGCGTCGTTCATCGGGCAAGGATAGCGCGCGGGGTGCCTATGATGGGCGCAGGGTGCAGCAGCCATGACCACCACCGCCGATCCGCGATTCGAACGCTGGCGCGATCTCGTGCAGGCCGGGGTGCCGGTGCTCGCATCGGAGGCGGCGCAGCGTGCGCTCGAGCAGTTGCAGAGCCCTGCACTCAGCAACGCAGTGGCCGCCGATCGGCAGCACACGGGTAGCCTGATGCCGCTGCTGCGGCCGGGTCCGCATGGTCTGGCGGCGGCGTTCTCGGCGGCGTTGCGGCAACAACTGCGCGATGAATTCGCCCGCGCGCCGCACGACGAGTCGGTCGCGCGCGAGCCGATGGCATCGCTGCCGATCGACCAGTTGACGTTGGTCGACGACCAGCAGATCGAAGAGGACATCGAGGTGGCACGCGTCATCCAGTTGGTCGACGCCACAGCCGAGGCCGAGCTGCGCGATCTGCGCGCGCTGTGTGCCACGCTGCGTGCAGCCCCGGCGGCGGTGCCCGAGGTGGTGCCACTGCGGCCCGAGGTGGCCGCGCGCGCGCTCAGCCGCGCGTTGCACGCGCTGGGTCTGGCGCGCGAAGTGCGCCTGCTCGCGCTGCGCGTGGTGGGCAAGGCCGTGGCCGATCGGCTGGCCACGCTGGTGCGCGAGCAGGTGCGCGAGCTGCGAGGCTGGGGCGTCGAGCCGTTGCCCTATCAACTGCGCGTGGCACCGGAGTTGCAGCGCGCAGCAGTGCGCGACGACGGCGCCATGCGGCGACTGGCGGGCAAGCTCGCCGGGCCGGTGGCGACGGGCGATCAGTTGATCCCGCGCCTGTTGTCGCAGGTGGCCGAGCAATCGGGGCTGGATCGGAGCCTGCGCTCGCTGCTGCAGCGGCTCGCCGCGCCGGCGCAGCGCAGTGCCAAAGTCGAATCCGGCGTGCTGTCGTCGTTCCAACACCCGGTGTGGCGGCTGGTCGATCGCATCGCCTCTCTGGGTGCCGCGCATGGGGGCGCCCACGCGGCGCGGTTGGCCGCCCACCTCGAGCCGGTGATGCTGCAGCTCGAGCGGGGCGCCGATTCGTCGTTCACTGCGTATGAGCGTGCGCTGGCCGAAATCGACGAGCTGGCCACCGGCTGGGCCGACTCGCAACTGGCCGATGCCGGCGTCACCGCGCCACCCGCACCGCCCGAGGGTGGCGGCTCGTTGCCCACCGATTGGGGCGGCGAGGGCAGTCTGCCCACCGTGCCGATGGAGCTGCCCGGCCAAGCCGGGGTCGACCCGCACAAGGACTGGGTCGATGCGCTGCGCGAGGGCGACCGCGTGCGCGTATTCCTGCACGCGCGCTGGCTCACGGCACAGGTGGCCGGCCGCAGCAGCGCGCATGTGCTGCTGGCCACCCGCCAGGGCGAGCCCTTGCAGACGGTCGGTCGCGCGGCGCTGTACCGGCTGCACGAGTCGGGCCTGGCCACCACCATCGAGGCGGTGGCTCCGGTCAGGGAGGCCGTGCACACGCTGACGCTGGATCTCGACGCGGCCGCCTGACCCCCGCGGCGTCGCAGCTGCGGTCGCTTCGCGCCCTCCAGCAAGAGCAAGGCCCGCATGATGCGGGCCTGTGCGTCAGCGGTGTCGCCGAACCTATTGTTGCTTGATCTCGGCCTTGCGCTCGATCACGGCCTTGCTCACCGCGACCGGCTTGCCCTTGAGCTGGTTGATCGCCTGCATCAGCTGGAAATCGTCGGGGCTGCCGAAATCGGGCAGCGGCTTCACGGGTTCACGCGACTTGGCCTGCTGCTCTTCGAGCCGCTTGCGTGCTTCTTCGCGGGCCTTTTCGCGCGCCTCGTCCTTCTTCTCGTCGACGTTGCCCAGGTGCTTCTCGAGGTCGGCCTCGCGCAGCCGCAGCGCCGCGAACACGTTGCCTTCGGCCGTTTCATCGAGCCAGACGTCGGGCACGATGCCCTTGGCCTGGATCGAGCGGCCGCTCGGTGTGTAGTAGCGGGCGGTGGTGATCTTCAGTGCTGTCTCGCCGGACAGCGGCCGCACCGTCTGCACCGAGCCCTTGCCGAAGGTCTGTGCGCCCATCACGATCGCGCGCTTGTGGTCTTGCAGCGCGCCGGCGACGATCTCGCTGGCCGAGGCCGAGCCTTCGTTGACCAGCACCACCAGCGGCACGCTCTTCACCGCGGTGGGCAGCTTCTTCAGCGGGTCGGGGCCGCCGCGCCGCACGTAGTACTCGGGCGCGGATTTGAAGGTGGCCTTCGACTCGGCGATCTGGCCGTTGGTCGATACCACCGTCACATCGGTGGGCAGGAACGCCGCCGACAGCGCCACCGCGCCTTCGAGCAGGCCGCCCGGGTCGTTGCGCAGGTCGAGCACCAAGCCCTTGATGTTGGCGTCTTGCTTGTACAACTCGTCGACCTTGCGCGTGAAGTCGTCGATCGTGCGGTCCTGGAACTGGCTCACGCGCAGCCAGGCATAGCCGGGCTCCACCAGCTTGGCGCGCACGCTCTGCACGCGGATTTCCTCGCGCACGATGGTCACCGGGAAACTGCGGCTCTCGCTCTTGCGGAACAGCGTCAGCACCACTTTGGTCTGCGGCTCGCCGCGCATGCGCTTGACCGCTTGGTCCATGCTCAGGCCCTTGACCGCGGTGTCGTCGATGCGGGTGATCAGGTCGCCGGCCTTGATGCCGGCGCGGAATGCTGGCGAGCCTTCGATCGGCGAGACCACCTTGACCAGGCCGTCTTCCATCCCGATTTCGATGCCCACGCCGACGAAGCGGCCGGTGGTGCCCTCGCGGAATTCCTTGAAGCTCTTCTTGTCGAAGTACTGCGAATGCGGGTCGAGCCCGGCCACCATGCCCGAAATGGCGTCAGTGATCAGCTTTTTCTCATCGACCGCCTCGACGTAGTCGGTCTTGACCATGCCGAACACGGCGGCCAGCTGCTGCAGCTCATCCAGCGGCAGCGGCGCCAGCGTGTTGCGCGCAAATGCGGTCAGTTGAATCGTGGTGAGCGCACCTGCGACGGCGCCCAGCGCGATGAACCCAGCGACTTTCAGTTTGCCACCCATCCTAGTCCTGCCTGGCCCGGCTGAGGGGCCCTGTTGGTGTGTCTCGGCCCCAGTATAAGACGGGGGTCGGCTTTTGAGGGACGGCGACCCCGGAAGTTGCACCCCGGGTTCACGGGCCGCGACTTCCCTGACGCCACGCCGGTGACCCGCAAGCCCGCGTGGCCGATCCGCCGGCAGGCTCGAATCCAAGCGAGCGCCCGGCGGCGGCCGAGAAATCGCATTCGTTCACGCCGGGTCGGCTCCGCGTGTAAAGAAACGCGCCGGGGCGGAACGACTTGTGTTCGTGTGCCGCGCCGAGCACTGGCCGCGACAGGACACATGTGAAACAGGAAGCCGCACGCCATCCCGTGCGCGTCGCAGCCGTACAGTCAATCGGCAGCTGCGGTCACGACGGGCTTGTCGATTGACCCTCGGGCGCAAAGGCGACGCTGGCCGCGGGTTCGCGTTCGGGCAAGCGGCGGCGGCCCGGCTTCAAGCGGCGAGCGCCTCGGACTGCCAGTGTTGGACGCTCGATGCACGCCCGACGCCGGCGTATTCGAATCCGGCTTCGGCCATCAATGCCGGGTCGTACAGGTTGCGTCCATCGATCAACACGGGCAGGCGCATCGCGTTGCGCAGCGCCACGAAGTCGGGGCTGCGGAACTCACGCCATTCGGTGACCAGCAACAGGGCCGATGCGTCGCGCGCCGCCATCAAGGCGTCAGCTGCCAGCTCGACGCGGGCCCCTGCTCCCCAAAGCGGTTCGACCGCAGGGCGGGCCAGCGGATCGTAGGCCCGCACCGAGGCGCCGGCACGCAGCAGTTCGCTCACGATGGTGACGCTGGGCGCCTCACGCATGTCGTCGGTTTCCGGCTTGAATGCCAGCCCCCACACGGCGATTGTCAAGCCGCTGAGGTCAGGACCGAAGCGCTGCACGACACGTTGTGCCAGCACGCTGCGCTGCCGTTCGTTGACCTGCAGTGTCGCCCGCACGATCGGCAAGTCGACGCCGGCATCCGCGGCCATCGCGGTCAGCGCGCGCACGTCTTTCGGAAAGCACGAACCGCCCCAGCCACAACCGGCATACAGGAAGTGGGTGCCGATCCGTTCGTCGCTGCCGATGCCGCGGCGCACCTGCTCGATGTCGGCGTCGACCTGCTCCGACAGCGCGGCGAGCTCGTTCATGAAGCTGATGCGGGTGGCCAACATCGCGTTGGCAGCGTACTTGGTGAGCTCGGCGCTCGCCAGGTTCATGACCAGGATGCGGTCCCGATTGCGCAGGAACGGCGCATACAGTGAGCGCATCAGCAATTCGGCACGCTCGTCCTCGCAGCCGATCACGACCCGATCCGGGCGCATGAAGTCGTTGACCGCCGCGCCTTCCTTGAGGAACTCCGGATTCGACACCACCGAGAACGGCACGACGACTTGGCGCGCAGCCAAACCGGCAACGATCGCCTCGCGAACCCGTTTGGCCGTCGAAACCGGCACGGTGCTCTTGACGACCAGCACTTTGTAGTCGTCCATGTGATCGGCGACGTCACGGGCAGTGACCAGGACCTGGCCGATATCGGCATGGCCGTCCGAGGTGGATGGCGTGCCCACCGCGATGAAGACCAGCGTCGCGTGCCTCACTGCCGAGGCGACGTCTTCGGTAAACGACAGGCGGTGGGATGCGACGTTGCGCAGGAGCATCTGCGCAAGACCTGGCTCGTGAAAAGGCAGTTCGCCGCGTTGCAGGCCCGCGACACGCTGAGAGTTGGTATCGACACCCATGATGCTGTTGCCCATCTCGGCCAAACAGACGGCGGTGACCAGACCGACATATCCCGCGCCGAACACGGTGATCTTCATGTGAATGCTCCTTGCATGGTGCAAGGCTGAGCACGAACCGTGACTGTCATGTGACGTGATGGCGTCAGTTCGGCGGCAACGTCATGAGCCGGTCACCCATGCGGATGCGCTTCCCCGGCTCGATGCCGGTGCACAACGCGAATCCCGCCGGCGCGAACACCAGGATCGTCGAGCCGTGTTCGAACCAGCCCAGTTCGTCGCCTTTGCGAACCGGCACGTCGCATGCGATGTCGTTGGGGCCTCGATAGCGCAGGTGAAAGCGCAGGTCCGGTGCGTGGAGTCGCAGGCTGGCCACCAGGATCGCGGCCACCGGCACCAGCGCCACCCGGTGTCCGCCGGACAGGCGCATGCGGATGGCGGCGCGTTCGTTCAAGCAGTACAGGCGCTCGACGCGCTTGAGCGCGATCGGGTTGACGTTCCAGGTGTCGCCGGTCAGGTACGTCACGTGCTCGATGCGACCGTCGTGCGGCGCGTGAAAGCGGTGGTACATGCTCGAGGTCAGGCGCAAGGTCGCATAGCTGCCATCGCGCCACGGCTGTGCCGCGGCGTCGCTGCCGAACAGCTGTGCCAGCGAGTAGTCGAATCCCTTGGCCTGCCAAGCACGCAGCCCGGCCACCTGGCCGCACGCGCCGACGATCGCGTCGCACGGGCTCGTCAGCACCTGCGGTTGCGGGTCGATCGGCCTGGCGCCCGGTCTCAGTTCGCGCGTGAAGCATTCGTGCAGGCTGCGAAACCGTTGCTGCCGCGCCTCGCTCAGGTCGAGGTCGGTGAACAGGCGCCACACGGCGATCGACAGCCGCGTCAGCAGTGGGCTCTCGATGCGGCTGTACCAGCCCATCGCCCGCGTCGCGGCGGCACGCGGGATGCGGTTGGTCAGCAAGAAGTTCAGACCCTCGTGCTGCAGCAGTCGGTCGGTGAGAGCTCTGGGGTTCACGGCTTTGTCAACTGTCGAGGTTATGAATCGGCCATGAATGACACCCTTGTTCTGACCGCGAGCGCACTGGCGGCACTGGCCGCCGTCGCGCCCCTGGCCAACCGGCGGCTCCAGCTGTCATTGGCCAAGCACCCATCGCTCGCCGGCCATGCGCGCATGGCGCGCCGCGTGGCCGCGTGGCTGCCGGGCTATGCATACGATGACGCGACCTTTTTCGGCTCCGACGGGGCGCCCGACGATGTGCAGGCACGCCGCCGCGCCGCGCTGCAGCGGTTGCACGACGATTTCGCGCGCCGCTTCGCGCGCTCGCTGCAAGCCACCGACGCCGCTCGCGACGACATCTCCGATCTGCAGTTCACCGGCGCCTACCGCGTGCCGTTCCAGTACTCGCGCTACCTGCGCCAACACCTGCGTTTCGGCGCCTTCGTGCGCGAGGCCGCCGGCGTCACGGTCACCGACCTCGACGGCAACGCGTTCTACGACCTCACGGGTTCGTATGGCGTCAACGTGCTCGGCGTGGACTTCTACAAAACGTGCATCGCCGATGGCTACACCCGCGTGCAGGCGCTGGGGCCGGTGCTGGGCTCGTACCATCCCTGCGTGGCCGACAACGTGCAGCGGCTGCGCCGCATTTCGGGCATGGACGAGGTCTCGTTCCACATGTCTGGCACCGAGGCGGTGATGCAGGCGGTGCGCCTGGCGCGCTACCACAGCGGCCGCAAACGGCTGGTGCGCTTTTGCGGCGCTTATCACGGCTGGTGGGACGACGTGCAGCCCGGGCCGGGCAACCCGTTGCCGCCGCGCGAGACCTACACGCTGCGTGAGATGGATGCGCGCACGCTCCAAGTGCTGCGCTCGCGCCGCGACATCGCTTGTGTGCTGGTGAATCCACTGCAGGCGCTGCATCCCAATGCCGCCGCGCCCGGTGACTCGACGCTGCTCGACGGCAGCCGCCGCGCGAACTTCGACCGCGCCGCCTACACGCGCTGGCTGCGCGAGCTGCGCGCGGTGTGCAGTGCGCGCGGCATTGCGCTGATCTTCGACGAGGTGTTCGTCGGCTTCAGGCTGGCGGCCGGCGGTGCGCAGGAGTACTTCGGCGTGCAGGCCGACCTCGTGGCCTACGGCAAGACCGTGGCCGGCGGGCTGCCGATCGGCGTCGTGTGCGGACGGTCGCACTGGATGAAGCGGTTTCGCGAAGACCGGCCGGCCGACATCTGCTTTGCGCGTGGCACATTCAACTCGCATCCCTACGTGATGGGCGCGATGCAGGTCTTTCTGGAGCGCTTGGACAGCGCGCCGATCCAGGCGCTGTACCAAGGTCTGGACGACACGTGGAACGCGCGCCTGGCGCAATTCAACGAGCGCATGCAAGCCGAAGGGTTGCCGCCGCGCGCGGCCAACCTGTCGAGCATCTGGACCATCGGCTACGACGTACCGTCGCGCTACAACTGGATGCTGCAGTACTACCTGCGCGCACACGGCCTGGCGCTGAGCTGGGTGGGCACCGGCCGGCTGATCTTCAGCCTCAACTACACGCAGGCCGATTTCGACGCCGTGCTCGAGCGCTTCGTCGCCGCCGGGCGCGAGATGCAGGCCGACGGCTGGTGGTGGCATCACCCGCAGCAGACCAATCGCTCGATCCGCCGCAGCCTGCTCAGGGAGATGCTGGCGCACCGGTTGTAGGCGCTGCCCGCAGGTCCGAACGCTAGTGCTTGTTCGGTTCGGAATCGATCAACTGGCCGCGCAGCAGGTACAGCGGCGATTTCCAGTACAAGCGGATGTCGTAGAACGGGTCGGTGAGGATCTTCACGGCCCAGGCCGCGCCGGTCTGCAGATCACGCAGCAGCCATAGCTGCAGCATCCGAAAGACGATGCCCGCCACGCCGAGCGCGAGCCAAAGCAGGCCCACGTCGTGCAGGAACCCACGCGGACCGGCGCCGGGCTCGATCAGCCCGAGCAACGACGGCGACAGCCACAGCACGGCCGGCGACAGTGCCCACGCCGACATCAGCACCACCTTGCGTCGCAGGTTGTAGCCGACCTTGATCGCCTCTTTGTATTCGTGGCTGGCGTCGTTGGCGTGGTCGTAGCCCTTGGGCTCGAAGAAGAAATGGCCGGCCTGCCGGGTGACCATCGAGATCCCCCAGCCGATCAAAGCCGCGAGCGCGGGGTCGATGAACAGCAGCACGTAGGCACCCACGAAGCTGATCGCACTGACGAGATGCAGCGACTGGTTGATGCGACTGTGGTGGTAGTAGCGGTGGTCGTCCCAGCGTTGACCTTCCAGCGTCTTCAGAAATGAGTGCATGCAGCGCTCCCGTTGTCTTGGCCTGCGTCCCTGCGAGGCGGGCGCTTTCGAGAGCCCGCGCAACGACGCGCATGCTGAGCATGCGATGTGACGCGACGGTGACGCTTGTCGTGTGGCCTGTCATCGTCTTGTGATGCAGTGCTCCCACGATGTCGCGTATGCCAACAAGCGCGACGCAATCCGGTGGGGTCATGGCTCGCAGCGGCGCGCATTTGCCGATGCGCGTGGCGGTCGTCACCGAAACCTATCCGCCCGAGGTGAACGGCGTGGCGATCACGTTGCAGCGCATGCTCGAAGGCCTGCGCGCGCGCCAACACGTCCTGCAGTTGGTGCGGCTGCGCCAGCATGCCGACGACTTGGCGCAGCGGGGGGTCGGCTTCGACGAAGTCTTGATGCGCGGGGTGCCGATTCCATGCTATCGGCATCTGCGCATGGGCCTGCCGTGCACGCAGGCGCTGCAGCGGCTGTGGTCGACGCAGCGGCCCGATGTGGTGCACATCGCCACCGAAGGGCCGCTCGGCTGGTCGGCGCTGCGCGCCGCGCGGCGGCTCGCGCTGCCGGTGGTGTCGGACTTCCGCACCAATTTCCACGCCTACAGCCGGTACTACGGAGCGGGCTGGCTGCAGCGCCCGATCGCCGCCGGTCTGCGCGCGTTTCACAACCGCACGCTGTGCACCATGGTGCCGACGCCCGCATTGCAGCGCGAACTTGCGGCGCTGGGTTTTGCCAACCTGCGGGTGGTCGCGCGCGGCGTCGATACCGCGCGCATGCACCCGTCCAAGCGCAGCGAATCGTTGCGCCGCCTGTGGGGTGCCGGTGCCGACACGGTGGTCGTGCTGTGCGTGTCGCGGCTGGCGACCGAGAAGAACATTGCGCTCTTGTGGCGTGCCTTTCAGGCCGTCGCGCAGCGTGGCGTCGATGCGCGCCTGGTGCTGGTGGGCGAGGGCCCGTTGCGGCCGCAGCTGCAAGCGCTGTGCCGGGGTGCGCACTTCGCCGGGGTGCGCCGAGGGGAGGATTTGGCGGCGCACTACGCGTCGGCCGATCTGTTCGTGTTCCCCAGCCTCACCGAAACCTTCGGCAACGTGGTGCCCGAAGCGATGGCCAGCGCGCTGCCGGTGGTGGCCTTCGACCATGCGGCCGCCGGCCAGCTCATCCGACACGGTGACAGCGGTTGGCTGGCTGCGCCCAACGATGCTGCACAGTTCGTCGAACGGGTTGTCGGCGCCGCCAGCGACCGCGCCGCGTTGCAGACGGCGGGCTCGCAAGCCCGGCGCGCAGCGCTGGCGCTCGATTGGGCTCGCGTGATCGACGACCTGGAGGCGGTTCTGCGCCGTGCGATGGCGCAAGTCGAACCGAATCAGAGTCCGCTGTTGCTGCGGCCCTCCAGCACCTGAGGTTGCGCCACCACAGGCGTCGAGCCGCGACGCGTTGAACGGCGCAAGGCCCACGCGGCCAGAGCCATCGCGGCGGCAATCGTCAGCCCGAAGGCGGTCATCAGCGGCACGATCGCCACCTCCAGCCGCAGCGTGATCGCGTAAGCCGCCAGCAGAGCCAGCACGCCGACGTTCTCGTTGAAGCCCTGAACGGCGATCGAGCGTCCGGGGCTCAGCAGCTGGCAGCCGCGGTGTTGGAGCAGCGCATTCATCGGCACCATCAGCAGGCCGCCGACCAGGCCGACCGCGATCATCAACGCGGCGGCCGGCGCAGCGGATTCGATCCAGGGCCCGAAGGCCACCAGCAAGCCCAGCAAGGGTCCCGCGATCAGCACGCGGGGTGCGTGCTGGATTTCGATGCAGCGGCCGGCGAGCCACGCGCCGGCGATCAAGCCCAGGCCGACCGCTGCCTGCAGGTAGGCCGCGCCCGCGAGCGTCAGGCCGAGGTGAACCGTGGCCCAGCGCAACACGGCGAACTGCAGCACCGCAGCCGCGCCCCAGAAGAGCGTGGTGATGGCCAGCGACAGGCGACCACCGCCCTCGTCGCCCCACAACGTGCGATTGGCGCTGTCGAACTCGCGCCACAGCACGACGGGGTGGATGGAGGCGAGCGCGCCGCGCCGGTGGGCGGCCGCGCCGCCACCCAGGCGCAGGTTCATCAGCGTGGATGCACCGTAGAGTGCAAGCACCACCATCAGAGCGGGTGCCAGGCCGGCGCTGGCACCCAAGCCGTTGCGGATAGCCCAGGCGTCGACGGCCCACGCAGCCGGATGATCGACGAAGGTGGCACTGATCAGGAAGCCGCCGGCGGCTGTGCCCAGCAGCACGGCACCCACCACGCTGACTTCGATCCAGGCGTTGGCAGCCACCAGGCGTGCCGGCCCGACCCATTCGGTGATGAGGCCGTACTTGGCCGGCGCGTAGGCCGCAGCCCCGAATCCGATCACGCCGAATGCCACCAGCGGATGCAGGCCGGCGCACAGAGCCAGCGCGCCGGCCAGCTTGACACCGTTCATCCACGCCATCAACCGCGGCTTGGCCACCGCGTCGGCGAGGGCACCGACCACCGGGGCCAGCACGACATAGGAGACGATGAAGAAGAACTTCAGCAGCGGTGTCCACCACGGCGGCTGCCCCGTGCGCTGCAGCAGCGCGATCGCGACCACCAGCAATGCGTTGTCGGCCAATGCAGACAAGAACTGCACGGCGATCAGCCTGTGGAATCGCGGCGGCATCGTGGGTGGACTGTCTCCGAGGCGCAAGCGCGTCGCATTGAACGACAGCCGCGTGGCAGTGCGGTGACACGGCATGTCGCTGCGCGAGTGACGCGCGATGGCTGTCACATGCCTGTCGCGCGAGCGCACGAGGATCACGCGCATGCGCCGCGACGATCACGCCGCATCGCCACCTCCGTTCGCGGAGCCGGGCGCCAGCCACCGCGTGCGCACGGTGTGGATCTCCGATCTGCACCTGGGCACGCCGGGCTGCCAGGCGAGCGCGCTGCTGCACTTCTTGCGCAGCGTCGATTGCGAAACGCTCTACCTGGTGGGCGACATCATCGACGGCTGGCAGTTGCGGCGGCAGTGGTACTGGCCGCAGGCGCACAACGACGTGGTGCAGAAGCTGCTGCGCAAGGCGCGCAAGGGCACCCGAGTGGTGTTCGTGCCGGGCAACCATGACGAGTTCGCGCGCCGCTACGTCGAGCACAACTTCGGCGGTGTCGACGTCGTCGACGAGTGCATCCACCACACGCTCGACGGACGGCGACTGTGGGTGACGCATGGCGACCTGTTCGACGGCGTGGTGCAGCATGCAAAGTGGCTGGCCATGCTGGGCGACACGCTCTACGACTGGGCGCTCGAGCTGAATCGCCACTTCAACTCGTTGCGCGCCCGCATCGGGATGCCGTACTGGAGCCTGTCGCGCTACCTGAAGCTGCGGGTCAAGCGCGCGGTCAGCTTCATCTCGGACTTCGAATGCGCGCTGGCGCGCGAGGCGCGTCGGCGTGGTGTCGACGGGGTCGTCTGTGGACACATCCACCACGCCGAACTGCGCTCGATCGACGGCGTGCTGTATGCCAACGACGGCGACTGGGTCGAGAGCTTGACCGCATTGGTCGAGCACTTCGACGGCCAGTTGCAGATCATCGATTGGTCGCAGCGCGGCGGCGACCACGCCGAGCCAGAGCGCTTCGAGGCGCCGGCCAAGCTCGGCACGTTGCCGGCACACCTCGCGCCGGCCTGACCGAACCGCTGCGCAGCGCCGCTCTTGACCTCGCTCGAATGTGACAGTGGCTGCGGCGGGCCAGCTGTCATCCACGCGGTCGGCGCAAATCCATCCCTGGGCAAAACCCGCGGGGCCCCACCGGAACATCGTGTAGCACGGCAAAATGACACCATCGTGTCAATCGACGTCACATGGTGGTGGACCGCGCTCAGCGCGGTCGGCCTGCTCAACCTCTCGGCCTGGTGGTTGAGCCGCCGCGCGCTCAACCGCCGACAGGCGCAATTGCCACGCGACGAATACGCGCTGCGCCGCTGGCTGCTGGTGCTGTCGGCCGGTTATGTGCTCGGCTGCGCCTATCGGTCGTTCGTGCCGGTGTTCGACGTGCCGCGACTGTGCCTGTTCGACTCGTGGCTGGCCAGCGTGGTCGTCGGGCGTTCGGTGGCCACGGTGGCCGAGCTTTGTTTCGTCGCGCAGTGGGCGCTGCTGCTGCGTGCGTCATCGCATGCCACCGGCAGCGTGCTCGGCCTGTCGGCCGCGCGCGCGATGGTGCCGCTGATCGCAGTGGCCGAGACCTGTTCGTGGTACTCGGTGCTGACCACCAGCAACCTCGGCCATGTGATCGAGGAGACGCTGTGGGGCGCATGCGCCGCGCTGCTGGTGGTGAGCCTGGTGCACATCTGGCCGCGCTGCTCGCGCCGCATGCGCCCGCTGCTAGCGTTCTGGTGCGTCGCGGGGCTCACCTACGTGACGTTCATGTTCGCCGTCGACGTGCCGATGTACTGGTCGCGCTGGCTCGCCGACGAGGCCAGCGGCCGCCACTACCTCAGCCTGGCGCAAGGCCTGCTCGACGTCTCCGGTCGCTGGGTGGTCTCGCACCGCTGGGAAGACTGGAAGAGCGAGGTCGCCTGGATGACGCTGTACTTCAGCGTCGCGGTGTGGCTGAGCATCGCGCTGGTGCACGCGCCGCTGCCCAGGCGCCGCGCCGTCGCAGCCTGATTCGCTGTCGGGCCCATTTGCTCGCGGCGCTTGCGCGTGATGGGTGCGAACGCCGCAGCCGTCGGCGCCCCGGCGGTGCAGCGCGTTCGTGCTTCCAGTCAGAGTGAGCGGTCCGACAGCTCGCGCAGGGCCTGGGCCGCTTCGGGTCGCGCCGGCTGCACGCGCGCCAACTCGCCGAGCAACTGCCGCGCGCCGGCGGTGTCGCTGCCCGCGAGCGCCAGCGCCATCCGAAGCAGCGGGTCGTACGCAGGGCGAAAATCGGGACTCGTGCGCAAGACCGTGAGCAGCGGCTGGCGCACCTGCGACAGCATGCGCCGCACGTCCGGCGTGGGCTGCACAGCGCGGCCGGCCGCGATGAAGCGGTCGCGAGCCGACCAATACGCCTGCAGTCGTGCCGACCAGTCGCTGTCGGTTGCTGCATCGATGAGCTCGCCGGGCGCGATCGTCAGCTCTCGCAGCAGTGCAAGCAGACGATCGCGCGCCAACGAATCGGGGGCGTAGGTGATGCGGGGTGCACGATAAGCCACCACGGGATGGTCGTCGGTGTTGAGTGCGCTGTTGCCGGCGAAGCGCGCCAGCGACGCGGGGCCGGCGACAAAGCCACCCAACAGCGCGAGCTCGTCGACCAAGCCGAAGTCGGCGGGTCTGCGCGCCAGCGCGGCGCCGCTCAAACGGTCGTGCAGGCGAGCGACGCTGAAGCGGTCTTCGCCGTCGCGGCGCGCGACGAGGCCGAGCACGGGCGTGTCCAGGCTGTAGGTGGCCAGCATGGCCCAGCCGTTGGGGAACACGGCGATGAACGATCGCACGATGCTGCGCAGCGTGTCGAGATCGAGTTGGTGCAGCGGCAGCCATTGGCAGAACAGGCCTTCGGCGGCGAGCCGGCTGCGCACAGCCTGGAAATGCTCCACCGTGTAGAGCGCGCCCGATCCGCTGCGCGCGGGATGAAAGTTGTCGGCCACGATCAGGTCGTAGCGTTTGGCGCTCGTGCGCACGTACCGTCTCGCGTCGGCCGCCATCACGTGCAGCCGGCCCGCAGGAACGACGCTGTCGAACATGCCGGTGAAGTGGCGCGATGCATCGATCACCTCGGGCAACAGTTCCACCGCATCGACGCTCAGCGCCGCATCCATCGTCGCCGACGACGCGGTGACGCCGGTGCCCAGGCCAAGAAACAGGGCTTGCCGCGGCGCCGGATGCAGCAGCAACGGCAGCAACGCTTGACGCGCGTCGGCCTGCAGCGTTGCGCTGCTGCCCTCTTGTTGCCGGTTGTCGATGCGCAGCCGCGCCACGCCGTCGGCATCTTCGACCACGCTGACGGCGGCCATCGCGCCCTCGCGATAGCTGACGATGTGGCCGCCCTCGGGAACGTCGACGAACGTCAGCGGCGGTGCCCAGGTGCCCAGCGCCAACGCGGCGCCGGCGAGTATCCACACAATCGGCGATCGCCAGGCGGCGAGTGACGACAGCGCCAGATAGCCGCCCGCGATGAGCAGCAGCGCGACCTTGGGCCCCAGCATGGGCACCGCCACGACGCCGAATAGCAGCGGCGCGAGCGCGCCGCCGAGGGTGTTGACTCCCAGCGCCACGCCGAGCCCGACGCCGACCGCACGCGCCTGCGTGCCGAGGTGGCTGAACAACGCACCCATCACCAGTGTCGCCGGCGCGAACGCGATCAGTGCCAGCGTGGCTTCGGCGGCCAATGCGCCTGCCATACCGGCACCGAACACCTGCAGTGAGGTGGCCTTCAGCAGCGGCGCGTTGCGCAGCGCGAGCGCGCCCAGCAGGCAAGCCGCGCACAACGACACCAGTAGTCGGTCGCGGACTTCGTCGCCGCCGCGTGCCGCCGCGTGCGATCGTGCATACGCTGCAGCGCCGGCCGCGGTGCCCGCCAGGTACACCGCCAACAGCATGGCGAAGGTGTAGACCGTGTTCTCGGCGAGCTGGCTCAGCACACGCACCATCAGCACTTCATAGCCGATGCCGAGCAGCCCGGTGGCGGCCAGCAGCACGAGCGGTCGTCGCGCGAGTCGCGCATGCTCGCCGTGTGGCTCGACAGCGTCGGCGCGGTCGTTGCGAGACAGCAAGACCCAGGCCACGGCAGCGGCCAGCAGATTGAACCCGACACACACGATGGCGGTGCGCGCGAGCCCGATCTGCGGCAGCCACCAGAACGCCGCGGCGAGCACGCCGAGCACCGCACCGAACGTGTTGCTGGCGTACAGGGCAGCGATCGACGCGCCTTCGCGCCGCGCCGCCGTCATCACGCGCTCCATCGCCGGCAGGGTGGCACCCATCGCCGCGGTGGCCGGCAACAACAACACGAAGCTGCCGGCGAGCGTCACGCCCCATTGCCACACGGCGCTCGGTTGCGCGCCGGTGACCGCGAGCAGCCAGGTGCTCGCCGAAGGCATGGCGAGCACGAGCGCGGCACTCCACACGCCGATCACCGCTTCGCATGCGGCATACCAGCGCGCTGGGCAGGCGCTGCGCGCGATCCGCGTGCCGAGCATCAAAGCGCCCACTGCCAGGCCGCCAAAGAATGCGCCCACCACGGCCAGCACGGCGGCGGCTTCGTGGCCGAGCCACAGCGCGCATTGCTGCGTCCACACGATCTGCAGGCCGAGAGCGGCCACGCCCGAAGCTGCCATCAGCGCCAGCGCGGCGTGCCGCAGCGCGCCGGGTGAGCGTGCAGTGCGTGTCGCGTCGGCCAACGACGCCAAGGCGTGGCCGTCAGCCATGCATCAGCCGCTGAACCCGATCGTGTAGCCCCACGAGTCGAGCCGCGTGGGGATCGCGTTGAAGGCCATCGTGATGCGCCGCTCGCCGGGGTTGCCCGGCACGGCATGCATCAGGTAACTCGGAAACAGCACCAGGTCGCCCGGTTGCGGGTTGGGGCTGATCCACTTGTCGGCGTTATACGGGTTCGGGCTCATGCCCGCGTGATCGTTCTTGAACGAGAAATCGGTGCCGCCGGGCGACTTCATGAACACGGTGCGCGCGTCGGCATGCGTGCGCGTCAGGTAGACAACGCCGGAGATGAAGCTGTTGGCGTGGTTGTGCATCGCCTGGCGGCCGCCGGTCTCGAGCACGTTGACCCACATCTCCTTGAGCGCCCAGCCCAGCCGCTCACCGAACAGCAGCAGGCCGAACTCGACCACCTTGGGCGTCAGCAGCTCGGCAGCTTTGACCAGCAGTGGGCTGTCGCCCGGCTTGAGCAGCGCGGTGTGCGACAGGTTGGCCGACGCGTTGTTGTCGCGATCGGCGAGCGCGCTGAAGTGCTCGACCAGGCCGCGCACCAAGTGAACATCGAGCGTCTGCAGTGCGCGCATGAAGGGCGTCGGGAACAGACCGATGACTTCGTTCATCACCTCATTCTGAGAGGCGCGTGTGCCGGCGCCGTGAAGCCGGAGTGGCCGACTCGGTCATCAACGTTTCACATTCGCCTGCCGCGACCTTCGCACTGGCGCGCGCGTCGAGGCGTCACAGCGAGGTCACATTGTTGGGCTGTGATGGCGACCTTTTTCGGGCCGCCGCTTGGGCTCGATCCTTCAACCCAAGAAGAGGAGCTGTTGCGATGACATTCCGTTTCGGCAGGAACCCGATCGCGCTCGCCGCGATCGCGGCGCTGGGGGCCACCATTCTTGGCGCGGCGCCGAGCAGCGCCAGCGCGGGCGGCAAAGACAAGAAAAGCGCCGGCACCTACGTCACAGGTGACTTCCACAACCACACCACCTGCTCGGACGGTTCGATTTCGATGCAGAAGCTGGTCAAGAAGGCCACCGACAAAGACGACACGCCGTGGGGCCTGGACTGGTTCGTGCAGGCCGGCCATGGCGGCAACGGCAATCGCAACTGCACACTGGTCGAAGATGCGAGTCTCGCGACACCTGCCTATCCATTGCCCGCGTTCCCGCCACCGACCAACCCGAGCCCGCCGCCGGCCACGCTGTCGTATCCCAACACCACGTGGGCCGCGAGCATCGGCGCCGCCAACGTGAAGGGCAACACAGCCAGCGCCGACGCCAGTTCGACCACGCCGTTGAGCAGCCAGGCCAACCCGGCGATGTGGCGCTGGCAATCGATCCAGGAGTTCCAGTATCCGGTGCTGGAATACCTTTCGGCGCTGCAGAACAAACCGTTGTTCATCGGCATGGAGTCGGTGGTCGCCGGACACGAGCACACGTCGATGTCCATCATCAGCGGGCAGATGCCGGCGTCGATTCATGCCACGGCGCTACCGACGACGCCGGGCTACACGCCTTTGGGTAACGCGACCGCGCTGAGCCAATGGTCGTACTGCTTCGACCGCGGCGACACCGACAACAGCCGCGGCGGCGGACAGAACTGGAACTGCGCGGTCACCGGCAGCCTCAACGAGGCCGATCCGAGCTGGCGCGTCGTCGCCGCCAAGCTGGTGCCCGCCGGCGGCACCGGCAGCGGCGATCGTGGCCACGCGAAGACGGTGGAAGCGGTGAAGTGGATGGCACAGAACCATCCGCAGGGCAGCTACTACGTGCCCGCGCACCTGGAGCGCGCAGGCCCGTTCAACCCCAACGGCAACAACGGCTTCAACGTCGAGAATCTGCGCAACTTCAACAATGCGGCGCCGAAGGTCGCTTTCGGCATGGAGACGCAACCGGGGCACGGCGCGTCGGAGGCACGCGGCGAATACACGATCCGGCGCAACAACATCGGCGGCACCAACATCGACTCGGTGGGCGGCACCACCTACGGCGGCACCGGCGTGTACGGTGCGCAGATCGGCGGCGTGTGGGATGCGCTGCTCGGCGAGGGCCGCAATTTCTGGTTCTTCGCCAGCTCCGACTGGCACAACCGCGGCATCTTCGGGCCCGATGACCGCCGCTCGTCGCAGGACTTCTATCCCGGCGAGTACCAACGCGACTACGTGATGGTGCGCGACGCTCGCGGCAAGCACGGCGACGACGACTGGCACCGCCGCCATGCCAAGGATCAGCGGCGGTTGAACCCGCAGGTCATTGTCGACGGCCTGCGCAGCGGCAACAGCTTCGCCGCCAGCGGCCAGTTGATCGACCGCCTGGCGTTCGTGGCGTGCGCGTCCTACGGGCCGAGCCGGCCCACGCCGGTGCGCGACGCGATCGAGAACGCGGCCGTCGAAGCGAGGGTGGTCGCCGCCGCCCTGAAGAACACCGACGTCGACGAAGACAACTGCGCCACCATGGGCGAAAAGCTGGTGGTGCGCCCAGGCGCCGACATCATCGTGTCGATCGTCGTGCGCGATCCGGCGGGCAGCAACTATTCGCCCTACACGTTCGACAATCCGTCGCTGGCGCAAGTGGGCATGCACCAGCCGCTGAACGAGCCGGTGCTCGACCACATCGACGTCATTCGCGGGCTGGTCACCGGCTACAAGACGCCCGGCTCGAGCGATTACGCGGGGCAATGGCCAAGCAACTGGGTCACCAGCTGGATCAACAACACCGCACCGAGCCTGGCCACCGTGCCGGCGGCCGCCAAGAACACCAGTGCCGCGATCCTGCGCACGTTCAGCCACGCCACCTGGTCGTCGCTGCCGTTCGACCGCGAATTCAAGAAGATGACATTCCGCGTCTCCGGCGTGCGCGATTCGCAATACCTGCGGCTGCGCGGCAGCAACCTGCCGCCGTCGGTGCCCTTCGAGACCGACGCCAACGGCAACCCGCTGCCTGATGTGTGGACCAACGCGACCGCGATCAACCCGACTGTGCCCAACGGCACCGACGGCATTGCGGCCAACAGTTTCTTGCGCATTCCATGCACGGCCGTCGGCACCAGCGTGCCCGACAACGGCGCCGTGTACACCGGCGCCGCGATCGATGGTTGCCCGGCTCACCTGCCGGTGATCAACGGCCAGAAGTACGTGGCCTTCGACGTGGCCGCGTGGTCCGACCTGTGGTTCTACAGCAATCCGATCTTCATCGAAGTGGCCGGGTCGACCATGGTCGCCGGCGTGAAGTAAACGCCTTGGGGACCGTCATGGCCGCGGTGCGCCGCGCCGCGCTTCGCGGCGCATCGTTGATTCGCAGCGGGCTGCGCGAGCCGCTGCTGCACTTCGTCGTGCTCGGCGGTCTGCTGTTCGCGATCGACCACGTCGTGTACAGCCGCGCCGACGACCCGCGGGTGATCGTCGTCGACGCGGCGGTGGACGACCAGGCGCGGCAAGTGTTCAAGGCGGCACGCGGTCGCGAGCCCGACGACGAAGAGCTGTATGCGCTGCGGCGCGTCTGGCTCGACAACGAGGTGCTCTATCGAGAGGGCCTGGCGCTGCAGGTGGACAAGGGCGACAGCACAATCCGCGAACGCATCATCTTCAAGGCGCTGAGTGTCGTCGATGCGGGCACCAAACTGCCGCCGGTCGACGAGGCCGGGCTGCGTGCCTGGTTCGAGCGCAATCGCGCGAAGTACGACGAGCCCGCGCGCTACGATTTCCAGGAGGCGGTGCTGTCGGGCGATGACTCCGAGAGCGCGCTGCGTGCCTTCGCTGCCGCTTTGAACGCCGGCACGCCGGGCGACGCCCGGGCCGGCCTGCGCGTGTTCAAGGGACGACCGCACGACAACCTCGTGCACAGCTACGGCGCCGAGTTCGCGCGTGCGCTCGAAGAGTCCCCGATCGGGCAGTGGCGCGCGCTACCCAGTCGCGATGGCTTGCGCGTCATACGGCTCGATGCGACGGTTGCCGCCAAGGCGGCGGACTTCAACACCGTGCGCAACGTGGTGATGCAAGACTGGACCGACGCCACGATGTCCGAGCAACGCAGTGCCGCAGTGCGCGCCCTGGCCAAGAAGTACACCGTGAAAGTGGAGGCGACCCGCCGATGAGCCGCTGGCTTCGCGCCGGACTCCTTGCGGCGCTGTTCGCGCTGGCCGGCGCCGCCGCAGCTCACGAGATGAGCATGGCCGAGCTGGAGCTGCGCGAGGTGGCACGCGGCGAGTTTCTCTGGCAATGGACGGCCAGCGGCAGCCGGCCGGCCAACGAGCAATTGACACCGCAGTGGCCCGACGGCTGCCTGGCCGATGCCAACGTGCTGCGTTGCGGCCAGGCCGGCCTGCGCGGCACGCTGGCGATGCAAGGCGTGGGCCAGCGTTACTCGGCGGCGCTGGTGAAGGTGTTCTGGCTCGACGGCGCCTCGCGCGTCTACACGCTGACGGCAGCGCAACGCACCGTTCACCTATACGGTGCGGCCGAAGATCCACGCGGCTTCGGCGAGATCGCCGGGGCCTACACGCTGCTCGGTGTCGAGCACATCCTGAGCGGATTCGACCACCTGCTGTTCGTGCTGGGCCTGTTGTTCCTGGTGGGTTTCAACCGGCGCCTGGTGGCCACCATCACCGCGTTCACGCTCGCGCACAGCCTGACCCTGGCGTTGAGCGCGCTGGGCTGGTTGATGCTGCGCGCCCCGCCGGTGGAAGCGACCATCGCGCTGTCGATCGTGCTGGTCGCCGGCGAGGCGTTGCACCAGCGCCCCACGCTGTCTCGCCGCTGGCCGGCGCTGGTGGCGTTCTTGTTCGGCCTGGTGCATGGCCTCGGGTTCGCTGGCGCGTTGAAGGAGATCGGCCTGCCGCAACATCACCTGATCGCCGCACTGATGACTTTCAACGTCGGCGTCGAGCTGGGCCAGCTCGCGGTCGTCGGCATCGCGTGGCTGGCATGCCGCGCGTTGATGCGTTGGCCACAGGTGACGGCGCGAGCGCCGGTGCCCGCGTTGTACGCGATCGGCAGCATCGCGGCCTACTGGTCGTGGCAGCGCGTGGTCGCGATGTGGCTCTGAGGGCGTGCCTTTGCCACTGGCCCCCCCGACAGGAATCGAACCTGTATCTAGCGCTTAGGAGGCGCTCGTTCTATCCATTGAACTACGGCGGGCCCTCGCGATTTTCGCATGCGCGGGCCAGCGTGGCCCATGCGTCGGTGGGGGTGCTTTCACGCGACGTGCTCGGGCGCGTTGCTCATCGTCGGCGTGGCGTTCAATGTCGAATGAAACCCGAGCGTGTGGCCGGGTCGTGTGTTAGGGGGTTGACCCATCGCGCCAAGACCATTCAAATAGCGCACCGTTCCAACATTCGTCACTTCGAGATTTCATTCATCCGCGAGGCCCTGCCCATGAACCGCCACGTCACCATCGCCACCACAGCGTGCACCCAGCCGGGCGCCGTGGCGCGCATGCGCCTGGCGTTCAACGGTGGTGCGCGCCATCCGGGAGAGGGAGCTGTCGCGTCGCCCTGAGGCGAGACGCACAACCCTCGAATCTCTGATTCCAGAGGCCCGGATTCCGAAAGGATCCGGGCCTTTTGCTTTGTCCGAGCACGCGGCACGTGGCTCCCCGCACAAGGGCCACGCACCGCTGCGGCGCCACCGACGGCGCTTCTGTTCGATAGACCGTGCGCAACTTTGATTGGAGAAACATCATGGAAAGCTTCAGACTCGCCGGCCTGTCGTTGAGCGCCCGGGTGGTCGCCGTGTTGGGAGCCATGCTGGCCAGCGTGCTCTCGTTCGGTGCCGTCGTGGTGCTCTACGCATCGGCATCCGGTGAATTGGAAGGGGTCGTCGCCAAGGTCCGTGCCGCACCCGCGGCCAGCGCCGTGGCGGTCGAGGCACCGCGCAAGCCCAAGTCCGGGTAACGTGCGGTGGGCAGCCCGCCTGCCGTGTGCAAGGCCTGTCGCGTCGACGCCGTCGGCGCGACAGGCCGAGCCCATTCGCTGCGCGGCTTGGGCCGCGATGTCAGTTCTGCAGCGCGAAGCGATCGCGCGTGGCGCGCGCGCATTCGCCCATCACGGTCAGTGCGCGCTGCACGACCGGCATGCCGAGCACGAACGGGTTGTTGCTGCCCGCGGGCAGCGTGCGCAGCCGTTCGATCTTGTCGATCGACTGGTCGTAGCCGGCGTGGTTGGACAGCGTGACGTCGATCTGCTGCTGCGCCGCCAGCGCGCGCATGCGCTCGGTGGACGCGATGTACATGTCCAGGCGCTCGAAATCCTTGCCGAAGTTGAACGCGGTGCCGCCCCACAGCAGCGCCTTGTGGCTGCTGCTGCCCCAGCGCACGTCGAACACCGCCGACAGCGTGCCCTTGGTGTGGCCGGGCGTCAGGTACAGCCGCACGGTGGTGTCGCCCAGCGTCACGCGATCGCCGTCGACCGCCAACACGTCGCGCTTCGGCGGCGCGCCCCACAGCGGTGTGTCGAACTCGAGTTGGGTCTCGGTCATCGTCCAGTCGAGCGCGCTCATCACCACTCGCGGCCGGTAGCGCTGCACCAGGTAGTTGACGCCACCGCAGTGGTCGCCGTGGCCGTGCGTGACGATGATGGTCTTGAGCTGCGCCGGATCGAGGCCGACCTTGCGCAGGCCCTGTTCGATCAGCGTCGCGGCCTCCTGGTCGTTGTTCAGCGCGTCGATCAGGATGATGCCCTCGGAGGTCTTGATCGCCCACGCGCTGACCCACTTGGCACCCACGTAGTACAGATTGTCGAAGGCCTGGTCGGGCGCCGGCGGGTTCTGGTTGATCAACGCCGCGATGCCGCGGTTGGCCACGTCTTGCGGCGGCCTAGTCGCAGGCGCGGGCTGGCACAACACCAGCAGCGGCTTCAGGTCGCTCGCGGCCGCACGGGCGGCAGCGTCGAGGTGCTTTTGCACGGTGGCCTCGGTGGCGGGCTGCGGCGGCGTCGCGCATCCGGCGGCCAGCGCAAGTACCACCCACCAAGGCCGCGGGCCGAACGAGCGCTGCGTGCGCATGCCAAGTCTCCTCGTATCGACGACCCGCGATGCTAGCGTGCCGCGCCGGCGTCACCAGCGCCACGACCAGATGAAGTCCAGCGAATTCTCGGCGCCCGATTGCGCGCGCACCGTGAAGCGCTGCGCGATGCGATAGATCAGTTGCCAGGTGCCGGTGGTGGTGTTGACGCTGCGCTCGTAGCCCACATACCAGCGCTGCGACAACTGCCGGCCCAGCGACACGATGGTCTCGCGCGTCTCGCTGTCGCTCTGGCGCAGCGAAAAGTCGGTGATGCCGAGCTGGTTGAGCAGCTGATCGGTCGGTGCCTGGTCCTCGCCGGCCAACAGCGCCAGCGCGGCGCGCTGCAGCAGCGCGGTGTCGTTGCGGCCGAGGCCTTCGCTGGCGCGCCCGAGCACCAGCCACGACAGCTTGTCCGTCTCGGTCATCTCCGGCTCGCTGAACAGTCGCACGCGCGGGTTCAACAACGAGCCGGACACCGCGACGCCGACGCGCACGTCCAGATTGGGCCGCACGGCGATGATGTCGAGCCGGGGGTTCTCAGGCGCGCCGGTGAAGACCAGTTCGCCGCGTTCGATCACCATCTTCTGCGCGTAGGCCACGTAGGTGCCTGCCGCCGTGCGCACGCTGCCGTTGATGGCCAGGCGTCCGCCCGGGGTGCTCAAGCGCAGGTCACCGCGCAGCGATGCGTCCAGGCCGCGGCCACGCACCTGCAGCTTGTCGCCCAGGCCGATCGCCAGGTTGACCTGGGCATTGCGCAGCGGCGCCGGCAGGGCTGCCGCGGCCGCGCGCGCGTCGCGCGGGGTGGTCGCACCGGGCGCCGAGGCCGCACGCACGACGCTGACGTCGTTGTCGAGGTTCGGCGCGTTGGCGCGGCTGAAATCGATGAGACCTTCGTCGACGCTGAACTTGCCATCGAGTTGCAGGGTGTCGCGGTCGAGTTGCAGCTGGGCGCTGCCGCTGGCGATCAAGCGGCGATCGATGCGTCCCAGCAGCCGAAAGTGTTCGGCCGCGACCTGCAGCTTGGCGCTCGGCGCTTGGCCCAGCGCGGCCTCGCCGCTGAGCTGCAGGTGGCCGTCGCCGCCCTTGAACGACAGGCGCTGCACGCGCACCACCGGGCCTTCCATGGAGGCCAGCAACTCGCCGTCGCTCAAGCCCACGCCCTGCAGCACGTTGCGCACCGACAGCTCGTTGCCTTGCATGTCGCCGCGCAATTCCGGCGCATTGAAGCGGCCGCCCAGCGATGCACTGACGCGCAGGCTACCGCCCAGGCGCCAGCCCGGTGGCACCCAGACGCCCCAGGCGCCGAGGTTGGCCACGCGCATCTGCAGCACGCCTTCGAGCGGCGCGTCGGCGGTTGGCCAGCGCGCCTGCGCGCCGGTGCGAATCACTTGCGAGCCGGCCATCTCACCGATCAAGCGGCCGGCCAGGCCCTCGGCAAAACGCCAGACGCCATCGTGCGCGGTGAATGCCAGCTGCAACTCCTGCACGCCGAGCGGTTGGGCGTTGCCGGCCTCGTCGGCGATGTGCAGGTCGCCGGCTGAGCGCGCCAGCACCACCTCGGCATCGACACGTTCAGCGGCGTGCACGTCGATGCGTCCGGCCAGCGTGAGATCGCCGCCCCATCCGATCTCGGGTTGCAGCCGCGCCAACATCGGCGCCACCGCCAAAGGCTCGAGCTCGCCGCGCAGGTCGATGCGCTGGCCGTCGCCGTGCCATGCGGCCTCGCTCCAGCGCAGCGCCGCGCCGCCGGGCAGCAGCGCGCGCCCCGGCGCCAGCTGCGCCAGCACGACGGCGCCGCGGCCATCGAACGCCAGCTCGGCCTGCAGGCTCTTGGCATCGAGCCACGCGTTGCCGTTGCCCTCGCGCGCTGCGATGCGCAGCGCGGCATCACTGGCCCGCCAGCGGCCGCCGCCGTCGGCGGCCGCGCTCCATCCGCCGCGTGCCTCGAGCGTCATGCGCGTGCCGCCGGCCGAGCCGCCGATCAGGTTCTCGCTCCACGCCGGCGGCCGCGCCGGGGTGTCGACGCGCAGGCTCAACCGGTGCGCCTGCAGGGTGCCGTCGACCCGGCCTTGCAGGTCGTCGATGCGTTGCGCGCCTTGCTGCCAGCCCTTCGCATCCAGCGTCAGCTCGATCGGCGCATCGTCGCCGCTGGCGCCGAACCGCCACTGCGCCTGAGCTTCGTTCAACGTGTAGTCGTCGGCGCGCAGGCCGCCGGCTTGCAGCGCACCGCTGCCGCTGCGCAGGCGAGGCCACCGACCGTCGAGTTGGGCCTGCAGCCGCAGGCTGCCGGCGTTCGGCCAGCGTGTGGCGGACCACGCCGGTACCAAGGCGGCCAGCGGCTGCAGCGCGGCCAGCGCCGGCAGTTGCGCATCGAGCCGCCAATGGTCTTGCGCGCCCTCGACGGCCAAGCGCCCTTCGAGCGTGGCCTGGTTGCCCGCCGCCGCTGCCGACGCGCGCACGCCGAGCGCCTGGCCGTCGCCTTGCACGGCCAGGTGCGCGTTCAGCGGCACGCCGGTCAGCACGCTGTCGACGAGGTCGAGCTGCAGCTGGCCGCGCAGTGCGGCCAGCGTCGCATCGTGTCGCTGGCGCATCGGTTCGGCCACCGTCTCGGGCACTTGCACGTCGACCTGCCAGCGGCCGTTGGCGCGGTGCGGCCCGTGCGCCCACGCGGTGTCGGCGGCAGCGGGCCACCACGGCAACGGATCGAACTGCTCGAGCTGGCCGGCGCCGGCCAGGTGCCACAGGTGGTGGCTGCCGTCGGGCAGCCGCTGCGCCTTCAGCGTGGCCTGCACGGCGGCGTCGCCGGAAGTGACGCGCGCGCGTGTCAGCTCCACGGCATTGGGCGCGAGCGTCAACGCCAGGTCGGCATGCAGCGGCTTGCGCGAACTGCCGAGGGTGCCGTCGAGCGCAGCCTCGACGCGCGCTTGCCAGGCCGCAGCCGCCGCAGGCGCGCTGGCCGCACGAGCCGCGGGCAGCGGCACGCCGCTCAGTTGCAGGCCGAGCGTGCCCGCGGCGCGCAGCGTCGGCGCACTGGCATGCAGGCGCGCCGGCTCGACATCGGCCAGCTGCAATTGCAGTTGCAGCTCGCTGCCGATCCATTGACCGCGGCCTTGCACGCGCCCCGCTGCCGCGCGGTCATCGGCCAGCGAGGCATCGAGCTGCCGGATCTCGAGGCGATCGAGCCGGTTGGGTGTGCCGCCCAACTCCAACTGAAGCTGACGCAGCGGCACGCGCCCCGCATCCCAACGACCCGGCTCGAGGTTGCGCACCTGCACCGTGGCCTGCGCGGGTCGATCGAGCCCCGCGCTCTGCACGTTGGCCTGCGCATCGAGGCGGGTGTGCGGTGCCGTGCTGCTGAGCGCGGCCAGGTCGAGCGCGCGCGTCGACAGCTGCAGCGCTGCCAGCGGCCAGGCGGCGAACGGCTCGATGCGCGCGCGCACGTCCAGCGACGGCGCATTGGCGTTGCGCTCGTCGCTGCGCAACGTGGCACGCAGCGCGAAGTCGGCCAATGGACCGTCGGCATGGAGGCTGGCCTGCCACGGCGCGCCGCCGCTCGGCGCCGCCTGCAGTCGCACGGCCAGCGGCAGCGGTGCATCGGTGCCGATGCGCGCGTCGGCGCTCAGGCGCAGGCGATCGTTGCGCAGCGACAGACCGACGAGGCGATGCTCGGTGCCCTCGTTGTCGCCGACTCGAAGGCCGGCATGCAGCTCGTGCCAGGGCACGCCGTCGTCGACCTGCAGCTCGTCGACGGTCACGCTGTCGATCGCCAGACCGAGCGGCGGCCGCAGCGAGGATGGCGCGCCACCGCCATCGCTCTCGCGCGGCGAATGCCAGACCACGCGCTGCGCGCGCAGCGTGCTCGCCGTCAGCGACAGCCAGGCGCCGGGAAACGGCCACA
>Ga0326726_10000609_pt1 | contig 32667 bp, 31 predicted proteins | sample MHFenrmetagenome_2_FD_207603 | JGI IMG/M metagenome (GOLD analysis project Ga0326726, IMG submission 207603) | Lab enriched peat soil microbial communities from Michigan Hollow, Ithaca, NY, United States - MHF15MN | ecosystem: Environmental > Terrestrial > Soil > Wetlands > Peat | place: USA...
ATGGCGGCACAACAGGGCGCTCCGGGCGTACGACGTCAGCGGCGCCGCAATGGCCCAGCAGGCCAAGGCGAGCGCGATCAGGCGTCGAGCCGACCCCGGGGCATATCGCATAGAGTGTGCATTGTAGGGCGGGCGTGGGGGAGGCGCAACAGAGAGGGTGTGAGACTGCGGTGGGGGCGCTGTGAGTCTGGGGTTAGGGCCTGCGGCTACGGGCAGGTGGGCCACAGTTTGTAGCGCGCTCACCACACACTGGATTGGGATGTTCGCGTACCCGGCCGTGAGTCGTGCCGGGTTCATGCGGCACAGAAACTGCCGTTCGTTGAGTGCCTTGCCCACTCCTTCACCCGCGCCTCATCGGCCAAACGCCGTCGTCCGAGTCCCGCAACGGCTCGGCGCTGCCGCTGTGCTCGGAAGTGGCGCGCTCATATCGTCTCTCCTGTTGCTGTCGAACTGCAATGCCGCGGACAAGGCCAATGGCCCGCCGCAGGTTGCGAGCGAGCTGTCCTTCAAAGTGGACCCTTCCACAACGCCGGCGGGGGGCACCATCCCGCCGGTGGTGGTCCAGGCCCGCGACTCCTCGGGGAAACTCGTTCGCAACTACAACGACAGCATCACGGTCACGCTGGCCGTCAACCCCGCGAACGGCACGCTGCTCGGCACGAGGACGGTGGCCGCGGTTGGCGGCATGGCCACGTTCAGCGACTTGAGCATCAAGGCCGCGGCCACGGGCTACCGGCTCCAGGCTATCTCAGGCAGCCTGACCCCGACGCTGAGCACGAAATTCGACATCATGTCAGGACCGGCGACCCACCTCGGGTTCATGGTGCAACCGGGTACCTCCGTGGCAGGGACGGCGATCGCCCCCGCCGTAAAGGTCACTGCGCTGGATTCCCTGGAGAACCCGGCGACCGGGTTCTCCGGCTCGGTCACGGTGGGGATCGGCGCGGGGACGGGCACGAGCGGGGCGACCCTGTCGGGAATCACGACGGCGGTCGCAGCCGCTGGCGTCGCGACGTTCACCACCCTGAGCATCGACAAGATGGGGATCGGGTACAGGCTGGCCGCCTCGACCACCAGCCTTTCCCAGGTCACGAGTGACTCCTTCGACATCGTCGCGGGCGACGCGGCCCAGTTGGTGTTCACCACGCCACCGTCGACGACTCTCGCCGGTACGATCTTCGCGCCACCGATCGTGGTGGAGGTGCGCGACGCTGTTGGAAACCCGGTGACCGGGTTCGCCGGCAATGTCACGGTGTTCATCACGACCGGGAGCGGCACTGCCGGGGCGTCGTTAGCCGGTACCAGAACGGTGCTGGCCAGCGGCGGGGTGGCCACCTTCTCCGATCTGAGCATCAGTCGCAGCGGGGCCGCGTACACCCTCGGGGCGAAGTCCAGCGGACTCGCGGGCGCCACGAGCGCCTCCTTCGACATCCTCGCCGGTTCGGTGGTGGCGCTCGGCTTCGTGGTGCAACCCGTGACGACGACGGCGGGAGCGACGCTCACCCCCGCCGTCGTGGTCACGGCCCGGGACGCCGTCGGGAATACTGTATCGTCCTTCGGCGACCCGGTGACCCTGTCCATCAGCGCCAACCCCGGCAACGGGAAGCTGTCCGGGACGAAGACCCAGATCGCGGTGAACGGCGTGGCGACGTTCGACGACTTGAGCATCGACAGTGCAGGGACCGGCTACCGGTTGCAGGCCTCGGCGGGCACCTTGAGTGCGACCAGCGGGGCGTTCAGCATCCGAGCAGGGGACGCGTCCCGGCTCGTCTTCACTGTGCAGCCCGGAACGAGCGTCGCGGGCGCAAATATCTCGCCGGCGGTGCAGGTGAGCGAGCTGGATTCGCTGGGGAACGTCGTTTCGACCTTCGCGAATCCGGTGACGCTCTCGATCACGGCGGGGTCGGGCACCGATGGAGCGTCGCTCTCTGGTACGACCACCGTCAACGCGGTCGGCGGCGTCGCGACATTCTCGACGCTCAGCATCGACTCGGCCGGCACTGGCTACTCCCTCACGGCTTCGACCGTCGGCCTCGCCGACGAGATGAGCGCGACCTTCAAGGTCAACGCCGGTCCTGCGGCCCAGCTCGAGTTCACCGTGCAGCCGAAATCCACCAAGGCCGGCGGCGTGTTCAGCCCGCCGCTCGAGGTGACGGCGCGTGACGCGGTCGGCAACACGGCGACGAGTTTCGTCGGCAACGTGACGTTGTCGATCACGCCGGGAACCGGCACCACCGGAGCCAACCTCACGGGGACGAAGACCGTGGCGGCCGTCGCCGGGGTAGCCACGTTCTCCGACCTCAGCATCGACCAGGCGGGTAGCGGCTACACGCTCTCGGCCAGGTCGAGCGGGATAACGGGAACGGTGAGCAACCCCTTCGATATCCTCATCGGCTCGTTGACCCAGCTCGTGTTCACGCAGCAGCCGACGACCGATACGGCCGGGCATGTTCTCACACCCGCCGTGCAGATCACGGCCGAGGACGCCGCGGGGAACACGGTCACCAGTTTCACCGGCAACATCACGGTGTCGATCGCGGTAAACCCCAGCGGTGGGACACTGTCGGGCACGGCAACCAAAGCCGCGGTCGCGGGAGTGGCCACGTTCACCAACCTCAGCATCGACAAGGTGGGCACCGGTTACCGCCTCCAGGCCGCTGCGGGGAGCGTGAAGGACACGAGCCAGGCGTTCAGCATCCTCGCTGGAGCCGCCACGAAGCTCGCCTTCACGGTGCAGCCGAGCACGACGAACGCCGGCACGTCGATCAGCCCGGCGGTGAAGGTGGCGGCCCAGGATGCGTTCGGGAACACGGTGTCGAGTTTCACGAGCAACGTGACCATTGCGATCACCCCGGGGACGGGCACGGCCGGGGCTATCCTGTCGGGCACGCTGACGTTGGCCGCGAGTAGCGGAGTCGCCACGTTCCCCAACCTGAGCATCGACAAGTCCGGAACCGGCTACACCCTCAGGGCAACGACTGCGGGGCTCACGACGGCGACGAGCGCATCGTTCGCCATCAATACCGGCGCCGCCAGCCAGCTCGCCTTCACCACCCAGCCCGTGAACACCGCCGCCGGAGCGACGATACCGACGGTGAAGGTGACGGCACGCGACGCGTCCGGGAATGCGGTCGGCGGGTACACCGGCCAGGTGACGATTGCGATCGGGACAGACGCGGGAAACGGGACCTTGTCCGGCACCCTGACCGTGACCGCGGTCGCGGGTGTTGCCGCCTTCTCGAACCTGAGCATCAACCACAGCGGTATCGGCTATACCCTCAAGGCCACCGCCACAGGGTTGACGACCGCGATCAGCCTATCGTTCAACATAGCCGCCGGTCAGGCAACCGGGCTCCTCTTCACGGCGCAGCCCGTGACCACGACGGCGACGACGACACTCACGTCGGTTCAGGTCACGGCTCAGGACAATCAGGGGAACATCGTGACCACTTTCTCTGGCAACGTGGCGGTGGCGATCGCGGTGAATCCCGGCAGCGGGACCCTGTCTGGCACACTGAGCAAAGCCGCCGTGGCGGGAGTGGCGACGTTCAGCAATCTGAGCATCGACAAGGTCGGGACCGGCTATCGGCTAGCCGCGACCTCCGGCAGCCTGAGCACGGATACCAGCTCGGCCTTCAGCATCACGGCCGGCGCGGCGACCACGCTCGTGTTCAGCGTTCAGCCGAGCGCGACGGCTGCAGGGGGAACGATCACTCCAGCGGTGGTCGTCACCGCGTTGGACGCCGGGGGTAACACGGCGACGGGTTTCGCCGGCAACGTCACGATGTCATTCGGGAACAATGCAGGCGGCGGCACGTTGTCGGGCACCCTGCCGATCGCGGCGGTATCGGGCAAGGCGACCTTCTCCGACTTGAGCATCAGCACCGCAGGGACGGGCTATACGCTCAAGGCGACCAGCGGGTCGCTGAACGTCACCAGTCTGCCCTTCAACATCACTCCATGAGCTGAGCCGCTTCCCGCGGCGCTGGCGCAACCGGTGGCGCTCTAGGTAAACTGCACCGTTTCCGCAGTTTACCCGAACCTTAGGTGTCCTCGCCGCCATGCCCACCGCCGCCGAGCAGACCGCGCCCCGCGGGTTGGAGGGTGTCGTCGCCAATGAATCATCGATTTGCTACGTGTTTGGCGAAGAAGGCCGGCTCATCTACCGCGGCTACGACATCAACGATCTGGCCGACCATTCGACTTTCGAGGAGACCGCCTATCTCCTGCTGAACGGCGATCTGCCGACCCGCGGGCAGCTCAAAGAATTCACTGCCAGCATCAAAGCCTCACAAAAGCTGGACCGGGTGGTGCAGCGGGTGATCCGCGACGCGCCCGCCAACGCCAACCCGATGGACGTGCTGCGCACGGCGGTGAGTGCCTCGGCGTTCGTGGACCCGGATCGAGGCAACGACGGGCGCGAGGCCGAGTATCGCAAGGCGGTCCGTCTGATCGCCCAGCTGCCCACGATGGTCGCGATGTTCCACCGCCTTCGCAACGGCGAGAAGCCGCTCGCCCCGCGGCGCGGCCTGTCGCTGGCCGCGAACTTCCTGTACCTGATCTCGGGGAAGACGCCCGACGACGAGGTCGAGCACGCGTTCGATGTGGCGTTGATCCTCCACGCCGACCACGAGCTCAATGCCTCGACGTTCGCGGCCCGGGTGATCGCGGCGACGCTGGCGGACGTGCACGGGGCGGTGACCGGTGCGATCGCGGCGCTGGCCGGGCCGCTGCACGGCGGGGCCAATACCGAAGTCATGAAGATGCTGCTGGAGATTCAGAGTCCGGAGCGGGCCGAAGCGTGGATCCACGGCGCCCTGGCCGGGAAGCGCAAGATCATGGGGTTCGGGCATCGGGTGTATCGCACCGAAGACCCACGGGCCGCACACTTGCGCCGCATGTCCGAGGCGCTGGGGGGCCGGGCCGGACAGCCGCAATGGTTCGCGATCCAGCGGACCGTCGAAGAAGTGATGCGGCGAGAGAAGGGGCTGTACTGCAACGTCGATTTCTACTCCGGCTCGATGTACTACGTCATGGGGATTCCGCTCGATCTCTACACGCCGATTTTCGCCGTGAGCCGGGTGAGTGGCTGGTGCGCACACGTGCTCGAGCAGCACGCCGACAACCGCCTCATTCGGCCTCGGGCCGAGTATGTGGGGCACATGAATCGCCGGTGGGTTCCCGTCCGGAAGCGAGGCTAGGAGATGAGCGGCACTCCCATTCAATACCGTGACGGGCGCTGGATCGTACCCGACACCCCCATCATTCCGTTCATCGAGGGTGACGGCACGGGGCCGGACATCTGGCGCGCCTCGCGCCGCGTATTCGATGCGGCGGTCCGCAAGACCTCGGGCGGCAAGCGCGCGGTGGAGTGGCGCGAGGTCGTCGCGGGTGAGAAGGCCTTCAAGGCCACCGGGAACTGGCTGCCCGAAGAGACGCTGGACGTGATCCGGGCGCATCGCGTCGCGATCAAGGGCCCGCTCACGACCCCGGTGGGTGGGGGGATCCGCTCGCTGAACGTCGCGCTGCGGCAGCTGCTCGATCTGTATGCCTGCGTGCGCCCGGTGCGCTGGTTCAAGGGCGTCCCGGCGCCGGTGAAGGAGCCGGGCAAGCTGAACGTCATCATCTTCCGCGAGAACATCGAGGATGTCTACGCCGGGATCGAGTTCCAGGCGGAGAGCAAGGAAGCGAATGATCTGATCGCCCGGCTCGAGGCCCTGGGCAAGAAGGTCCGGGCCGGCAGCGCCATCGGGATCAAGCCGATGTCCCGCTTCGGCTCCCAACGGCTCGTGGTCAAGGCGATCCGCCACGCGATCGATGCCGGCCGTCCATCGGTAACGCTGGTCCACAAGGGCAACATCATGAAGTTCACCGAAGGGGCGTTCCGCGACTGGGGCTACGAGGTCGCCAAGACGCAGTTCGGCGATCGGACGATTCCCGAAGCGGAGACGGGAGCGGGGAAGGGGGACACGGGACGGGTGGTGATCAAGGACCGCATCGCCGATTCGATGTTTCAGCAGCTGCTGCTCCGTCCCGCGGAATACTCGGTGCTCGCCACGCCCAACCTGAACGGGGACTACCTCTCCGACGCCTGCGCCGCGCAGGTCGGCGGACTGGGACTGGCCCCGGGCGGCAATGTGGGGGACGGCTACGCGGTGTACGAGGCCACCCACGGCACGGCGCCCAAGTACGCGGGGCTGGACAAGATCAATCCGGGCAGCGTGATCCTCTCGGGCGCGATGATGTTCGAGGAGCTCGGATGGTCCGAGGTGGGCCGCGCCATCATCGCCGGCATCGAAGGGGCGATCGCGGCGGGCCGCGTCACCTACGACCTGGCCCGGCAGATGCCGGGGGCCACCGAAGTCTCCACCTCCACCTTCGCCGACGCGATCATCGAGCATCTCGCATGAACAGCACGCTGACGACGCAGCCGTTCGCGGACATCGAGACACCGCTGCTCGCGGTGGCGGTGGGCACCGGAACCGCCTTCCCACCGACCCTCGCTTCGTTCGATCAGGCGAGTGGCGGCGCGTTGGGACGGGCATTTGCCAGCGGGGACTTCAAGGGCAAGCGCGATGAAGTGCTGCTGGCCTATGGCAGCGGCAAGGCGCGGCGCATCCTGCTCGTCGGGGTGGGCAAGCCGGGTGAGGTGAGTGGCAACGCCGTGCGTCGGGCGGCCGCCGTGGCGGCCAAGCGCGCGCGGGGCCTGGGGACGGGGCGGTTCGCCTTCGGGGTCGCGGCCGAGGCGCGCAACGGACTGGCGGCTCCGGTGATCGCCCAGGCGGCCGTGGAGGGCGCGGCGCACGGCGGCTGGGCGTTCGTCGAGCTCAAGCGCCCCAGCGACGATCTGCGAGGCGCTATCGCCGGCGTGGATGTCGTCGTGGACGCCGCCGAGGCCAAGACGGCGGAAGCGGGACGGATCCGCGGCGAGGCGATCGCCTCCGGCCATCTGCTCGCGCGCGGCCTGCAGATGCAGCCGGGCAACGTCTGCACGCCCACCTATCTGGCGGAACAGGCGCAGGCGCTCGCCCGCACGCACGGGTTCGCCATCACCGTGCTCGGGACCGCGGAGCTGCGCGCCGAAGGGATGGGGGCGCTGCTGGCGGTGGCTCAGGGCAGCGTGCAGGAGCCCCGGTTCATCGCGCTGGAATACCGGAATGGTGGGGACGCGGCGCCGATCGTGCTGGTCGGCAAAGGGGTCACCTTCGACTCCGGCGGGATCTCGATCAAGCCGGCCGCCAACATGGAGGAAATGAAGTACGACATGTCCGGGGCGGCGGCGGTGCTGGGGACGTTCGACGTCCTGGGCCGGCTGCGTCCGCGGCTCAACGTGGTGGGCCTGATCCCGACCACGGAGAACCTCCCGTCCGGCACCGCGGTCAAGCCCGGAGACGTCATCAAGAGTCACTTCGGCAAGTCGATCGAGATCGTGAACACCGACGCGGAAGGCCGCCTCATTCTCTGCGATGCCCTGTCGTACGCGCGGCGGTACAAGCCCTCAGCGGTCATCGATGCAGCGACGCTGACGGGCGCCGTCGTGATCGCGCTGGGCAATCAGACGAGCGCGGTGATGGGCAACGACGACGCGCTGGCGGCCGAGGTGCGCGACGCCGGCGAGCGCGCGGGCGAGCGCTGCTGGCCGTTGCCGCTGTGGGACGAGTACCGCGACCTCGTGAAGTCCGATATCGCCGACGTCAAGAACTCGGGCGGCCGCGGCGCGGGGTCCATCGCCGGAGGCTGGTTCCTGCGGGAGTTCGTCGAGGGGTATCCCTGGGTCCACCTGGACATCGCCGGGACCGCCTACACCGACACCGAGTCGGCCCATCAGGCCAAGGGGCCGACCGCGTTCGGGGTGCGGCTGTTCAGCGAATTCCTGTTGCGGCGCGCCGGGACCTGATGTCGCGGAGCCTCCTCTTGCTGGGGGCTCTCCTCGTCGCGGGCGGCCGCGCGGCGGCACAGGCGGATACCGGACCTCCGCGGCCGCGCCCTCCCCAGCCTCGTCAGACGCCCATGACCCGGGCGGATTCCATCCGCGCGGATTCCGTGCGGGCCGATTCCGTGCGCGCGGCCGCCGACAGCGCCGCCCGCGATACGATGGAGCGGTTCCTCCCCGCGTTCAGCCGCGCGATCCCGCCCGGGCCCCTGCCGCGTGGCACGCGATGGCGGTTCGACGCCGACTCGCTCGTCCTCTCCGACATCAGCACGTTGGCCGACCTGCTGGCCCGCATTCCCGGGGTGTACGTCGCCCGCGGTGGTTGGTTCGGCGCCGCCGAAGTGCCTGTGTACGGCGGGCAGGGTCCGCTGGGTCTCGAAGTCTACTGGGACGGGGTGCCGTATCTGCCGCTGGGGCGGGATTCGCTCTGGCTCGACCCGGCACGCATTCCCCTCGGTCCGCTCGAGCGGGTCGACGTCCAGGTGCTGCCGTCCACGCTGCGCGTGTATCTGGTGTCGAGACAGCCGCGCTCCACGGTGCCGCGCACCGAAGTCCGGATCAGCACGGGCGGCAATTCCATCGCGCAGTATCGCGGCGGCTTCGGCAAGCGCTGGCCATCCGGGTTGGGGCTCGCGCTGTCCGCCGACTACCGCAGCATCGACGGCGGCGAGAACAATTCCACGACCGCGTTCAATTCCGTGGACCTGTGGCTCAAGGCCGAGTACGTGCGGTCGCCGCATTTCGGCGTGGGCTACCAGGTGCTGAGCTCCTCCTGGTCCCGGGCGGGGGACGGTGTGCTGGTGGATCCGTGGCGGCAGCGGCGGCTGGATGGCTTGCTCGGCGTCTTCTACGCCACGCGGGGGGACGGATTGGGCGAGCGGGTCGGGCTGAATCTGGTGCGGACGCAGATCTCGAAGGATTCGCTCGCGCCCGATTCCAACCGCACCCACTATCAGGCGATCCTCGAGCTGACCGAGACGCGTTCGCGGGCGTCGGTGGGGTTCACGGCGCGGGCGCAGGGGGCGGGGCGGCCGGTGCAGCTCGAGGGGCACGTCGCCTGGCAACCGTTGCCGTTTCTGGCCCTCTCCGCCGACGGGCGCCGGTCCTACTACGGGAGCAAGGGGCACGGTAACCGTGCCCACCTGGCCGCAGGTCTCGCTCTGCCGCTCGGCTTCTCGGTGCGCGGCGAAGTGTCGCGGGTGGAGGACTTCCAGGCGCCGCTGGTGGCCGACACGTTCCAGTGGGCCACCGACTACGGCGCCTACGTGCGGTGGGACCGGCGTCGCATTACGCTCGAAGCGGGCCAGCTGCGGCGCGACCCGTTCAAGCCGCTCGGGTTCGCCGCGGGAATCGCCCCGGTGGCGAGCCTCGGCCCGTTGCCTCGCAGCACCTACGTTTCGGCGTACGCCGCCGTGCGGCCGCTCGCCGGCGTGGAGCTCTCCGGGTGGTATGTCGACCCGATCCGGGGCGGCGGGGACTTCGAGCCGCCGACGCATGCGCGCGTCTCGGCGACCTTCTTCTCCAAGTTCTGGCGGGTGTACAAGAGCGGCGTGTTCTCACTGCGGGGGGAAGTCGCCGCGGAGAGCTGGAGCCGCAGCAATCTCGGCGGGCGTGATTCGCTCGGCGCCCAGATTACGCTGCGGCCCGCCTCGTTCGTGGAAACCAACATCGAGTTGCGCATCGCCGATTTCACCGCGTACTGGATGACGCGGAACTACAACGCGATGCGCAGCAGCTATGTGACGGGGCTCGACTATCCCAAGCGGGCGCAGTACTACGGCGTCGCGTGGTTCTTCCGGAATTGACCTAAGTGCTTTAGCCGGCTAAGCTTAAAGTCTGTGCCGCGGAGCATGACCGGGTTCGGAGCCGCTGAGGGAACGGTGGCGGAAGGGCGCCTGCGGGTGGAAATCCGCACCGTCAATCATCGGTACTTCAATCCGCAGTTCAAGCTACCCTATGACCTGGGCGGACTCGAGAGCGAGCTGCGGGAGCGGCTGCGGCGGCTGCTCGAGCGCGGCCACGTCGCGGTGAGCGCGCGGTGGATCGAGCCGCCGGGCGCGGCGGCAGGCGTCAGTGTCGATCTCGAGCGCGCCCGTCAGGTGGTCAAGGCGCTGCGCCAGCTGAAGAAGTCGCTGCGGCTGAAGGGCGAGCCCGACCTGGCGTTCGTGGCGCGGCATCCCGATGTGCTGGCGATGTCCGGCGACGGGGCGGTGGCGCAATGGGCGGAGGTGCAGCCGATCGTCGAGCGGGCGGCGGCGGACGTGCTGGTCATGCGCGAGCGCGAAGGGCGGGCGTTGGCCGCGGACCTGCTGGGTCGCGTGGACGCTCTCGAAGCGGGCGCGCACACGATCGAGCGGCGGGCGCCGGAGCGGCTCGCGGCGGAGCTCGCCCGGCTGCGCCAGAATGTGGCGGAGCTGGCCCAGGGCGTCCACGTCGACGAGCAGCGGCTCGCGGTGGAGATCGCCTTGCTCGCCGACCGGGTGGATATCAGCGAGGAGCTGGTGCGGTTTCGCACGCACCTCGCGGCGGTGCGGTCCGCGCTGGCCGGAAGCGGGGCGGTCGGCAAGCAGCTCGGATTCCTGGCGCAGGAGCTGTTGCGCGAGATCAACACGATGGGCTCGAAGGCGAATGACGCCGCGATCACGCAGACCGTCATCGCGATGAAGGGCGAGCTGGAGCGGTTCCGGGAGCAGCTGGAGAACCTGGAGTGACGCCGCGGGTCGTCATTCTGTCCGCCCCGTCGGGCGGCGGCAAGACGACGATTACCCAGGCGCTGCTCGAGCGGCGTGGCGACGTCGGGTACTCGGTGTCGGCGACGACGCGGGCGCCGCGGCCGGGAGAGCGGGACGGGCAGGCGTATCATTTCGTGTCGCGCCCGGAGTTCGAGCGGCTGATCGCCGCCGGCGAGTTCCTCGAGTGGGCGGAATACGCCGGCAATCTCTACGGCACCCTGCGGGGCGAGGTGCGGCGCGTGCAGTCGATGGGGAAGCACGTGTTGCTGGACATCGAGGTGCAGGGGGCGCGACAGGTGCAGCACGAATGTCCGCCGCCCGAGTCGATCAGCGTGTTCGTGCTGCCGCCCGCCCCGGACACCTGGATCGATCGTCTGGTGGGACGGGAGACGGAGGCGCCGGCGGTGCTGGCGCGACGCCTGCACCGCGCGATCACGGAGATCCGCGAGTCGCTCGATTGGGAGCACATCGTGATCAACGACGACCTGGGCGCGGTCGTCGCGGAGGTCGGGACGATCATCGATGAGGACGGCGCTGTGTCGCACCGTCCGCCGATCCCGCGGCTGGTGCGGCTGGTCGAAGAGCTGGTGAGCGCTGCCGAACGGCACCGGCCGCAAACGTGAGAGTGGACGAGCAACCCGAAGACACGAGGACCCATGCGTATTGTGACCCCGCAGGAAGTCGCGAACCAGACCCAGAACAAGTACCTCGGTGTGCTGGTGGCAGCGAAGTTCGCGCGATTCGTAAACGAGTTTCCCCGCGATCGCAGCGTGGAATTCGAGCAGAAGCTCACGACCCGGGCGCTCGCTGAGCTGGTCCAGGGCCACCTGAAGTACAAGCTGGTCCGGCGGCGACGGCAGGAGTCCTGATGATCGTGGCCGGCCGTCACGTCGTGCTCGGCGTGTCGGGCGGCATCGCCTGCTACAAGAGCTGCACCCTCGCCCGGCGCCTCAGCGAGCAGGGCCTCACGGTCGATGTCGTGATGACCGCGGGCGCGACGGAATTCGTCCGACCGCTCACGTTCGCGGCGCTCACCGGGCGGCCGGTCCTCACCTCGCTGTGGGAGCGGGATCGCGCGCTCGCCCATATCGCGCTCGCCAAACACCCCGACCTGGTCATCGTGGCTCCGGCGACAGCCCAGCTGCTCGCCCGGGCCGCCTTGGGCATGGCCGACGATGTGCTCACCGCGATCCTCCTGGCGCGCAGCGGCGCCGTCCTGGCGGCCCCGGCCATGAACGACGCCATGTACGCTCATCCGGCGACGCAGGCGAATCTTGCGACGCTGACGGCTCGCGGCTGGCGGTTCATCGGTCCCGACGCGGGCGCCTTAGCCGAGGGTCCGAGCGAACGACCGGGCCGGATGAGCGAGCCCGAGGCGATCCTGCAGGCGGTGTTGCGCACCCTCGGCGCCGACTCGCGCTGGGCGGGGCGCAAGGTCGTCGTGAGCGCCGGGCCCACTCGCGAGCATCTCGATCCGGTGCGCGTGATCACCAACCCGTCGAGCGGGCGCATGGGGTGGGCCCTCGCCGTAGCGGCGCGCGACCGCGGGGCGCAGGTCGTACTGGTGGCCGGTCCGACGACGCTCGTCCCGCCCGCCGGTGTGGACCTGGTGCCGGTCGAGACGACCGAGCAGATGCAGCGCGCGCTGCAGCAGGCCCTCACCGGCGCGTCGGCGCTGTTCATGGCGGCGGCCCCCGCCGACTACCGGGCCGCGAAGGTCGCGAGTCGCAAACGCCCTCGCGTGCGCGGGCGGTTCACGTTAGCGTTGGAACCGACGCCGGACATCCTGGCGACGCTACAGCGCCCTTCGGGGTGTCTGATGGTGGGCTTCGCGCTCGAGACTGGCGACGGCATCGCGCGGGCCCGGGAAAAACTGAAATCGAAGCGGCTGGACTACGTGGTTCTGAACGACGCGCTGGAGCCCGGTGCGGGGTTCGAGGTGACCACGAATAAAGTCACGCTGCTCGGGCGGTTGGGAGCGCCCCTGGAGCTCCCCTTGCTCGACAAGCGTGACGTGGCGCAGCGAATCCTCGACACGGTGGAGCACGAGTTGACGTGAGCGACGGGCGGGCTCTGGCGCGCGCCTATCTGGAACAGCAACGGCTTCTCGGAACGGACGCGGTGCCACTGCCGCCGTCCGGGGAAAGTCCTGTTGATCCTGGAGTCAGCCCGGGCGTGCGCCCGGAGTCAGGCGTGCGTCCGGGGCCAGGTCCCACGGACCGGATACCAGCATCCAAAGCCCCCGCTCAGCCAAAGGCCGAACTGCCCCCGGCCGGCCTCAGCTACGATCCACCGGCCCGCGATCTCTTCGCCGCGGATCCCCTGCAGCAGGTCATGACCCTGGCGCAGGTCGCGGAGCTGGTCGCGCCCTGCACCCGCTGCCGGCTGTGCGAGGCGCGCAACCACACGGTGCCAGGCGAAGGCCCCGATGGGGCGCGGCTGGTGTGCGTCGGCGAAGGTCCGGGGCGGACCGAAGACGAGACGGGGCGGCCGTTCGTGGGTCAGGCCGGGGAGCTGCTGACCAAGATCCTGGCGGCGATCGGCCTGGCGCGGGAGCAGGTGTACATCTGTAACGTGGTGAAGTGCCGGCCGCCGCAGAACCGCACGCCGCAGTACGACGAGATCGCCGCGTGCGTGCCGTACCTGTACCGGCAACTGGAGATATTGAAGCCGAAGGTGATCCTCGCCATGGGGAACACCGCGGCGCAGACGCTGTTGAACACGAAGCAGTCGCTCGGGGCGCTGCGAGTCAAAGTGCATCGGTTCCGGGGGATCCCCGTGATCGTCACCTACCACCCCGCCGCGTTGCTCCGCAACCCGAACTGGAAGAAACCGACCTGGGATGACGTCCGCATCGCCCACCGTCTCCTCGACGGCTGATCTCGATTTCGCCGGGCGCCGCGCGCCCTGGAGCAACGACGCCGAGCAGGCCGTGCTCGGCGCCATGCTGCTGGACCAGGATGCGGCCCTCAAAGGGGCCGAATTCCTCGACGACACGATGTTCTACAAGGAGGCGCACCGGATCCTGTTCCGGGCGATGGTGAGCCTCACCGAGCGCGGCGACGTGATCGACCCGGTCACGCTGCGCGACGAGCTGGGCAAGCGGGGCGATCTGGAGCGCTCGGGCGGGATGGAGTACATCGCCTCGCTGATCGACGTCGTCCCGACCGCCGCCAACGTCGAGTACCACACCCGCATCGTGCGCGACAAGGCGGTGCTGCGCCGCCTGGTCGAAGCGGCGACCGAGATCATCCAAGACGTCTACGAAGGAAAGGTCGATTCGGGCGAGGTGCTCGACAACGCCGAGCACCGGGTGTTCCAGGTGGCGCAATTCCGCCGCTCCGAGGACTTCTCGCGCCTGAAGGAGCTGATCTGGCCCACGATGGAGCGCATCGAGCAGCTCCAGGGCGGCCAGGGCGTCGTCACGGGAGTGGCGAGCGGCTTCATCGACCTCGACCGTCTGACGGCGGGATTCCAGCGCGGCGACCTGGTGATCATCGCGGCGCGTCCCTCCATGGGGAAGACGTCCTTCGTGCTGAATTGCGTCCAGCACGCGGCGATCGAGCATCAGATCGGCGTGGCCGTGTTCTCGCTGGAAATGTCGAAGGAGGCGCTGGTCCAGCGCCTGCTTTGCTCGGAGGGGCTGGTGGATGCCCAGCGACTGCGGCGCGGCGCGCTGCGGGACGACGACTACCCCAAGCTGGCGAGGGCCGCAGGACTGCTCGGCACCGCGCCGATCTGGATCGACGACTCGGCGGCGCTGACGCCGCTGGCGATGCGCTCCAAGGCACGGCGACTGAAAGCCGAGCACGACATCGGCATCGTGGTGGTGGACTACCTCCAGCTGATGCAGGGTCCATCGAATACCGAGAATCGGCAACAGGAGATTTCCTACATCTCCCGCTCGCTCAAGGCCCTGGCCAAGGAGCTGGATGTCCCGGTCGTCGCCTTGTCGCAGCTGTCCCGCGCGCCGGAACAGCGTACCGGGGAGGGCCGCCGTCCCCAGCTCTCGGATCTGCGGGAATCCGGTGCCATCGAGCAGGACGCCGATCTCGTCTGCTTCATCTACCGTCCGGAGATGTACGAGGGCCCGACCGACAAGGACGGCAACAACATCGAAGGGCAGGCCGAGCTGATCGTCGGCAAGCAGCGCAACGGGCCCACGGGCACGGTGGAGTTGTACTTCAAGAAGGAATACACCCGCTTCGACAACCGGACGCAGCGCTCCGCGCCCGCGGGGGCCGGCGGTGTCTAAGCCGGTCTCGGTGTTCCGCTGCACCGATTGCGGCGCCGAGCAGCCCAAGTGGGCGGGCCGCTGCGACGCGTGCGGGGCGTGGAATACGCTGGCGGAGGAGCCGGCGGCGCGGTCCAAAGGGCGGACGGGCGGTCGGGCGGTCGGGGGAACCGGCCTGCGCGACCGACCGCCCGTCCGCCTGTCCGCCGTCGGCAGTGTGGAGGCGGTGCGGTGGCGCACCGGCATCGCGGAGTTCGACTTCGTCCTCGGCGGCGGGATCGTCCCCGGCTCCCTTATCCTGGTGGGCGGTGAGCCGGGCATCGGCAAATCCACGTTGTTGCTGCAGGCGGCGGCGCGGCTCGAGCGGGCAGGTGTACGCACCCTGTACGTGTCGGGAGAGGAGTCGCCCGAGCAGCTGCGGATGCGCGCCGACCGGCTCGAAGTCGATGCGGGGCCGGTCCAGGTCTTGGGAGAGACCAACCTCGAGGCGATTCTGCATCACGCGGGCGCCGTGCAGGCGCAGGCCCTCTTCCTCGACTCGATCCAGACGACCTATACCGAGACGCTCGAAGGCGCGCCGGGGAATGTCGGCCAGGTGCGCGAATGTGCCGCACGGTTGATGCGCTTCGCGAAGGAAGCCGGCCCCGCCGTGTTCCTGGTGGGGCACGTCACCAAGGGCGGCGGCATCGCGGGTCCGCGCACGCTGGAGCACATCGTGGACACCGTGCTCTATTTCGAAGGCGAAGCGACGCTCGATCACCGCGTGCTGCGGGCTGTGAAGAACCGCTTCGGATCGGTGGACGAGATCGGCGTGTTCCGGATGACGGCCGCGGGTCTCGAGCCGGTAGCGGATCCGGCGGCGGCGTTCCTCGCGGGGCGGCACGCCGGGGTTTCGGGCTCGGCGGTGACGGCGCTGATGGAAGGGACACGCCCGGTGCTCGTCGAGGTGCAGGCCCTCGCCTCCAAGGCGGGGTTCGGCACGCCCCAGCGTGTGGCGACGGGACTCGACCAGCGGCGCCTGGCCGTGCTGCTCGCCGTGCTGGAGCGGCGTGGCGGCCTTCCGGTGGGAGCGCTCGACGTCTTCGTGAACGTCACGGGCGGGGTCCGCCTGCTCGAGCCATCGACCGACCTCGCGGTACTGGCGGCGCTGGCGTCCAGCGTGCACGACCGTCCCGCCCCGGCCGACGCGCTGTTCCTGGGCGAGGTGGGCCTGGGCGGGGAAGTGCGGCCCGTATCCGGCCTGGAGCGCCGGTTGACGGAGGCGCAGCGGCAGGGCTTCCGCCGCGTATTCCTCTCGGCCCGCTCCCGCGTGCCCGGCGGGATGGACGTCGTGGCGATCGAGCACATCGGTGAGCTCGCACGCCGGCTCGCCGCCTGACGTTGGGGTCGTGATCGTGGCGGCCGGGTCCGGCGTGCGCGCCGGCCCCGGTGGGCCGAAGCAGTTCCGGACGATCGCCGGCGTGCCGGTGCTGCTGCGCGCGTTGCGGCCGTTCCTGGCCCGCGCCGACGTGCGCCGGGTGGTGGTGACCTTGCCGGGCGACGTGGTGCAGCAACCGCCCGCGTGGTTGCGGGATCACCTCGGCGAGCGGGTGACGGTTGTGGCCGGGGGCGCGACCCGGGCGGATTCGGTGCGGGCGGGACTCGACGCACTGGGTGATCCACCCCCGGTGGTCCTGGTGCACGATGGCGCCCGGCCCTTCGTGGAGGCGACGACGATCGCAGCCGTGATCGAGCGGGCGCGCAGCGGGGTCGGGGCCGTAGCCGCCGTCCCGATCGGCGACACGGTGAAGGACGTGGACGACGACGGACGGGTGGCGGGGACCGTGGCGCGCAGCCGGCTGTGGCGGGCGCAGACCCCACAGGGCTTTCCGGGACCGATGCTCGCTGCGGGGTACGCGCGTTGGCCGGCCGACGCGCCGCCGCCCACCGACGATGCCGAAGCCGTGCAGCGGGCGGGGTTCCCGGTGGAGGTGGTGGCCGGCTCGGCCTTCAACCTCAAGGTGACGACGGAGGAGGATTGGCGCTTGGCGGAGGCACTGGCGCGGGAATTGGGATGAGCGCGCTGCCATTCGCCACGGAATCGGACGCGCGAGCGGCGGCGCCCCGCGTGCGGGAGCACCTGCGCGGCGGGGGACTGCTCGCGTATCCTACGGAGACGGTGTACGGTTTGGGGTCGCGGCCGGTGGAAGCGGATGTGCTCGCGCTGGCCGCGCTCAAGGGTCGGGCGCGGGACAAGCCGTTCCTCCTGCTCGTGGCGAGTCGGGAGATGGCCGAGGCCCAGGGCCTCGCGTTCAACGAATCCGCCCGGGCGCTGGCCCGGGCGTTCTGGCCCGGACCGTTGACGCTGGTGCTGCCCGGCGGGAGCGGCCGGCTGCCGGATCTCTTACGCGGACCGGAAGGGGGCATCGCGGTGCGCTGGACTTCCCACACGCGGATGGCGTTGCTCATCGGGGCGCTGGGCGAGCCGTTGACGTCCACCTCCGCGAATCTGCCGGGCAGTCCGCCGGCCCCCGGGGTCGACGCCATCCTGCGCGACTTCGCCGCCGCGGTCACCGGCGGCCGTCTGCTCGTGCTGGATGGGGGCGTGCTCGGCAATCGCCCGCCGTCGACGGTGGTGGACTGCACGGGTGCCTTGCCGCGGGTGGTCCGCTCCGGAGCGATTTCCCTGGCCGAGCTCCGCGCCGGAGCGGGGATGCTCGCCCCGTGAAGCGGATTCTCTTCGTCTGCACCGGGAATATCTGCCGCAGCCCGCTGGCCGAGGCGCTGCTGCGCCGCGCGTTGGTGGAGCGGGGGTTGAACGACATGACGGTCGAGTCGGCCGGGACCGGGGCGTGGGACGGGGCGCCGGCATCCGAAGGCGCCTACCTGGTGGCGCTCGAACGGGGCCTCGATCTCTCCAGCCATCGCGCGCGCCTGCTCACCCGCGAGATCGTCGAAGACACGGACATGATCTTCACCATGGCGCGCCATCACCGAGCCCGGGTGCATGAGCTCGGCGGCGAGGGCCGGGTGTACGTGCTGGGTGAATACGCGGGGCGCGAGGGGGAGGAGGCGGAGGTGGGCGATCCGTTCGGGGGCGATCTCGAGGTATACCGCGACACGTGCGTCGAGCTCGAGACGCTGATCGCGGCGGTCGCCGACCGGCTCGCGGGCGGAGCCCGGCGTGAGGATCGGCAGTAGCACGCGGCTGCTCGCCGTACTGGGCGATCCCATCGCCCATTCATTGTCTCCCATCATGCACAACGCGGCGCTCACCGCCCTGGGCGTGGACGGGGTGTACGTCGCGCTGCGGGTCACGGCGGCGGCGTTCGCCGATACGTTCGACGCGCTCGCGCGGGTGGGCGTGGCCGGCAACGTCACCATTCCTCACAAGGAAGCGGCGGAACGGTCCATCGCGCGTAAAACCGAGCTGTGCGCGCAGGCGGGCGCCTGCAATACGTTTTGGATGGAGCAGGGGGTGCTGGTCGGCGACAACACCGACGTGGGAGCCATCGCCGCGGAGCTCGGGGAGCTGGGGTTTCCGGAAGGGCGCTGGGTCGTGCTGGGGACCGGGGGCTCCGCCCGGGCAGTGGCGCTGGCCGCGTCGCAGGCCCGGGTGGACCTGTTCGTGCACTCCCGCGATCCCGCCAAGGCCCGGGAGTTCGTGCGTTGGGCCCGCGGCCTGGGCGTGCGCGCCCGCGTCGCGGAGCCCCCGCTCACGGCCGACGTCGTGATCAACGCCACGCCGCTCGGGCTCGCTCCCCGTGACCCGCTCCCGATCGATCCCGCGGTGGTGCACGACGCGCGGGGCGCCCTCGATCTCGTCTACGGAGCCGGCGAGACGCCGTGGGTGCGCTCGCTGCGGCATGGGGGCGTGGTGGCCCGGGACGGCCGCGGAGTGCTCGTCCGCCAGGGCGCGCTGGCCTGGGCGCGCTTCTTCCCCGACCAGCCGGCGCCGGTCGAGGTCATGCGGGCGGCCGTGGATCGTGCTCTCCGCAGCTAGAGCCCTCGAGCAGCTCCTGCTGCCCGCCGAGTGCCTCGTGTGCCATGGACTGCTCGCCGCGGCGCTCGCCGACGATCTCGTCTGCCCGGTGTGCCGCCTGCGATGGCGTCCGGTGCGTCCCCCCTGGTGCGAACGCTGCGGCCAGCCCGAGCCGCACTTCGGCCCCTGCCGCCTGTGCCGCGAGTGGCCGGAAGCGTTGCGCGAGGTCCGCTCCGGCGTCTGGCTGGATGGCGGCGCCCGCTCCGCGGTGCACGCGCTGAAGTACGGCGGCCTGCCGCGCATCGCCCGGGACATGGCGAGCGCGCTGAGCCGGATCATCGCCCGGCCGCCATCGGGGGCGCGTCTCGTGCCGATTCCGCTCGGGTCGGCGCGCCTCAAGCGTCGAGGCTACAATCAAAGCGAGGCATTGGCGCGCGCCCTGGGGCGTTGTTGGGAACGTGCCGTGTTGTCGCAACTCCTTGTCAGGGTGCGCGATACGCCGACGCAGACGGCGTTGACACCAGCGGCGCGCCTAGCGAACGTGGCGGGGGCTTTTGAAGTGCAGAATGAGGAGTGTCGAAGGCAGAATGGGAGAGACTCACCACTCATTCTCATCGACGACGTGTTTACGACTGGCGCGACGATTGCAGAGGCGGCGCGGGCGCTGGGGGGAGCGGGGTTCACATCGATAACGGCCGTGACCTTCGGCCGGGCGAGCATTCCGGATTTCACTTAGGGAGCGTGTATGGCGGTGCGGGTCGGCATCAACGGGTTCGGTCGGATCGGGCGCAACGTGGTTCGGGCGGCGCTGCTGTCCAAGCAGACGGCGCTGGAGTTCGTGGGCGTCAACGACATCACGGATACCAAGACGCTCGGACACCTGCTCAAGTACGATTCGGTCCACGGCCGCTTTCCGGGCACCGTGGAGGTCCGGGGAGAATCCCTGGTCGTGAACGGGAAGGAGATCCGGGTCACGGCGATCAAGGAGCCGGAGAAGCTCCCCTGGAAGGAGCTGGGCGTGGAGCTGGTGCTCGAGAGCACGGGGCGGTTCACCGACCGTGACTCCGCCGCCAAGCACCTCAATGCGGGGGCCAAGAAGGTCGTCATTTCCGCGCCCGCCAAGGGCGAAGACATCACGATCGTCATGGGGGTGAACGAGAAGAAGTACGACCCTGCGGCCCATCACATCATCTCCAACGCCTCGTGTACCACCAATTGCCTCGTCCCGGTCGTGAAGGTCGTGCTCGACAACTGGGGACTGGTGCACGGCTTCATGACGACGGTGCACAGCTATACCAACGACCAGCAGATCCTCGATCTGCCGCACAAGGACCTGCGCCGGGCGCGCGCCGCGGCGCTCTCGATCATCCCGACGACGACCGGCGCGGCCAAGGCGACCGGCCTGGTGATTCCGGAGGTCAAGGGCAAGCTCGACGGCGTCTCGCTCCGCGTGCCGACGCCGGACGTCTCGCTGGTCGACCTGACGGCGGAAGTGAAGAAGCCGACGACCATCGACGAGGTGAACGCCGCCTTCAAGAAGGCCGCGCAGGGAGAGCTCAAAGGGATCCTCGACGTTTCCGACGAGCCGCTCGTTTCCGTGGACTACATCGGCAACCTGTTCTCCAGCGTCGTCGACTCGAAGTCCACCAACGTGATCGACGGCACGCTCGTACACATCTCGTCGTGGTACGACAACGAAATGGGGTATTCGGCGCGCTGCGTGGACCTGCTCGCCTACATCGGATCGCGCCGGTGAGCACACGGAGTCTCGAGAGCCTCCCCGCCGCCGCGCTGGAGGGGCAGCGGGCCCTGGTGCGGGTGGACTTCAACGTGCCGCTGAAGAACGGGACCGTCACCGACGACGCCCGGATCCGCGCGGCGGTGCCCACCATCCGCTATCTGCGCGAGCGCGGGGCACGGGTCGTGCTCCTGTCCCACCTCGGACGACCCAAGGGCGGCCCGGATCCGAAGTACTCCCTGCGGCAGATCCTGCGCGACGTGGAGCGCGTGCTCGGCATCACGCTCGAATTCATCGAGGACCTGGACGCCGGCGTGGGGGTGACGCGGCGGTTGCCGCGGGGCGGCATCGCCCTCGTGGAAAACACCCGCTTCTGGCCGGGGGAGGAGACGAACGATCCGGCGCTGGCCCGGCAATTCGCCGCGCTGGGCGATTTCTACGTGAACGACGCCTTCGGCTCGGCGCACCGCGCCCACGCCTCCACCGAGGCGGTGGCCCATCTGCTGAAACCCGCTGTCGCGGGGTTCCTGATGGAACGGGAGCTGCGCTACCTCGGCGCCGCCCTGGAGCAGCCGCGGCGCCCGTTCGTGGCCGTCCTGGGCGGAGCCAAGATCAGCGGGAAGATCGAAGTGATCGAGGCCCTGCTCCCGAAGTGCGATGCGATCCTCATCGGCGGCGCGATGGCGTGCACGTTCTTCGCGAGTCTCGGCCTCGAGGTGGGGGCGTCCCTCGTGGAACGGGACCGGACCGCGCTCGCCAAGGCGTTGCTCACCAAGGGCGGGATGAAGCTGGTGCTGCCGCGCGGCGCCACCGTCGCGCCGTCGCTCGAGCGGGCCGCCGAGCGGCGTCAGGTGACGAGCGACGCCATCCCGGCGGATATGGCCGTATTCGACATCGATCAGGCGACGGCGGACGATTTTCGCGCCCGCATCATCACCGCCAAGACGGTCATCTGGAACGGACCGATGGGCGTGTTCGAAACGCCGCCGTTCGACGCCGGCACCCGTGCCGTGGCCAACGCGCTGGTGGAAGCGACGGCGAAGGGGGCGACCACCGTGGTGGGGGGCGGAGACTCTGCCGCGGCCGTCGCCGGGCTCGAGGACAAGCTCAGCCACGTCTCCACCGGCGGCGGCGCAACACTGGAATTCCTCGAAGGGAAGCCGCTCCCCGGTGTGACCGCGCTGGACCCGGCGTGAGACGTCTGCTGTTCGCCGCGAACTGGAAGATGCACCTGGGCCCCGTGGACGCGCAGGCGTATCTGGACGCCTTCCTGCCCGCGTACGCCCCACGAGCAGACCGGGAGGTCTGGTTCTTTCCCCCCGCTGTCTCGTTGGCGACGGTCGCCGGGCGGGTGAGCGGCCGCGACGATCTGCTGGCGGGCGCGCAGGACGTGCACTGGGAGCCGAAGGGCGCCTTTACCGGTGCGATCTCGGCCCCGCTCGCCGCCCAGGCGGGGGCCCGGGCGGCGCTCATCGGCCATTCGGAGCGGCGGCACGTCTTCGGAGAAACCGATGCGGAAACAGGCCGGAAGCTGAAGGCGGTGCAGGCGGCGGGCCTCGTGCCGGTGCTGTGCGTGGGCGAGACGCTCGCCCAGCGGGAGGAAGGCGCGACCCTGCCGGTGGTGCAGCGCCAGCTGGGCGCAGCGCTCGAAGGGCAGGACGGCGACCGGCTCGATCGCGTGGTGATCGCCTACGAGCCGGTGTGGGCGATCGGAACCGGGCGCAACGCAACTCCCAAGGATGCGGCGAGCGTGCACCGCGAGATCCGCGGCTGGCTCGGGAGCCGGGGCGCCCGTGTCACGCGAATCCTCTACGGCGGCAGCGTCAACCTCAAGAACATCGCCGAGCTCATGGCCGAACGGGAATTGGACGGCGTGCTGGTCGGGGGCGCGTCGCTCGACCCCGCCGGCTGGGCGCAGCTTGTGTCGGTCGCCGCGTCCTAGCTATACTCCGCGCGCCATGTACACCGTGCTCCTCGTCATCCTGCTGCTCGATTCCATCGTGATGGCCACCGCCATTCTGCTGCAGGCGGGGCAGGGCGGGGGCCTGGCGTCGCTGGGCGGCGGGTCGGGCACGGAGATGGTGATGGGCGGCCGGCAGGCGACGACCCTGCTGCACACCATCACCTGGTGGTGCTCGGGCATCTTCCTGTTCCTGGCCCTCCTCCTGGCCGTGATGTCCTCGCGCTCGAGCGCGCCGCGCTCGATCCTGGAGGGCGGGCCCGCGCCGGCACCGGTGCAGGAAGCGCCGCTGCCGATTCAGTCGACGCCCGCGCCGACGACCACCCCTTCGCAGCCGACTCCGCCCAATCGCTGACCGACTCCCGGCCTACGTGCTCCTGGAGGATGGCGCCTGGTTCGCCGGAATCGCGCCGCTCCCCTTCGAGCCGGCTTGTGCCGAGGTCGTTTTCACCACGAACCTGAGCGGGTACCAGGAGGTCTTCACCGACCCCTCCTACCTCGGGCAGCTGGTGGTGATGACCGCGCCGATGATCGGCAACTACGGGATCAATCCGGAGGATGTCGAATCGGACCGGCCGCGCGTGGCCGGGGTGACGGTGCGCGAGCTGTCGGTGCACCCGTCCAACTGGCGATCCACCGGCGGTCTGCTCGATTGGCTCTCCGCGGCGCGCATCCCGATCGTCACCGAGGTGGACACGCGCCAGCTCACGCGGCACATCCGCTCCAAGGGGGCGATGCGCGGTGTGCTGGCCACGGGGGACAAGCCGAGCGCGGCGGTGCGCGACCAGCTCATGGCGTCACCCCGGATGGATGGTCTGGACCTCGCGAGCGTCGCCACCGTCCCCGCGGAGTACGTCGCCGGGCCGGCCGACGCCAAGCACCACGTGGTCGCATTCGATTTCGGGATGAAGCGCAACATTCTGCGGCTGTTCGCCCAGAACGGCTGCCGCGTGACGGTGGTGCCGGCGACCACATCGAGTGCGCGGGTGCGCGAGCTCGAGCCGTCGGGGGTGTTCCTGTCGAACGGGCCGGGTGACCCGGCGGCCGTCGGGTACGCGGTCGACACGATCCGCGAGCTTGCCGACGGGTCGCTGCCGATGTTCGGGATCTGCCTCGGGCACCAGCTGCTCGGCCTCGCCTTCGGGGGCGACACGGTCAAGCTTCCCTACGGGCATCGCGGCGGCAACCACCCGGTTCGCGATCTCAAGACGGGTCAAGTGCTTATCACTTCCCAGAACCACGGGTTCGCCGTTCGGGGTGATACAGGCGGTGTCCCGGGCGCGAAATCACTTGAAGTGACACACCTTAACCTCAATGATGGCACCGTAGAAGGAGTTCGCCACAAGGAGTACCCGATCTTCGCCGTGCAGTACCATCCGGAGGCCTCCCCGGGCCCCCACGACGCCCAGGAGCACTTCCGAGAGTTCCTCCAAGCGCTTGACAGTCAATAGGTAAGCTCCTATGTTGGGCGCCCGGTAACTGGTATTCCCTGCGCCCTTCGGGGGGTACGGATGACGAAGGCCGATCTGGTCGAGAAGGTCACCGCACAAATCGCGCGCACGGCCGGTCCTTTAATCTCCAAAAAGGACTGCGCGCGAGTCGTGGATTCATTTCTGGATGCCGTGAAGGCCGCGCTAGCCGAGCAGCATAACATTGAGATACGCGGGTTTGGGACGTTCAAGATCCGGCAGCGCAAGACGCGGATGGCCCGCAACCCGCGCACCGGCGATCCCGTCGAAGTCGCCGCACGACCCGTTCCGGTCTTCAAGCCCAGCAAGGAGTTGCGCGCGATGGTCGCGGACCACAACGCGAACGTCACTCCCTAACCTTCGGTTCCTCCGGAACTTGGCGCGGCCCCGACCGTCAGGCGGCGGGGCCGCGTCGCGTTTGGGTCCCCGGGTCCCGTGCGGCCGCGCCTGGGTATCATTCGAGGCCTGAGCATCCGTTCCCATTTCCAACACGAGGGCTCCCATGCGCTTGCGTCGATCACTCGCCGTCGCCGTCCTGCTGACTCTCTTCGCCCGCTCAGGGCTCGCGCAGGCGGTGCGCTACGAGGTATCGATCGCGTCCGCCGCGGCGCACCTGTTCCACGTGAAGGCGGATTTCCCCACGACCGGCACGGACACGCTGCTCGTGTCGTTGCCGGCGTGGAGTCCGGGGAACTACGAGATCCAGAACTACGCGCGCTTCGTGCGCCACTTCGCGGCCCAGGATGCCTCGGGGAAGCCGCTGTTCTGGGATCGGCTCGACAAGGACACGTGGCGCATCGGCACGGGCGGGAGTTCGACCGTCTCGGTGGCGTTCGACTTCCTGGCTGACGAGATCGACCTTTCGCGCGCGCGCCTCGTGTCCGACTTCGGCGAGTTCCTGGGCACGAACCTGTTTCTCTATCAGGAAGGGCATCTCGAGCGGCCCGCCGAGGTGCGCTTCTCCCTGCCGGCGGGCTGGGCTGTCGCGACGGCACTCGCGCCCCGCGGCGATGCCTATCGCGCGGCGGACTACCACGAGCTCGCCGACGCGCAGTCGTTCGTCGGCCACTTCAGCCTCGATTCGCTCCAGGTGGGCGGCAAATGGATCCGGATCGCGCTCTGGCCCGCGGCCGACTACACGCCGGCCGTGGCCCACAATCTCCGCGACGGCATCGCCAAGCAGGCCGCGGTGCAGGACACGATGATGGGCGGCGCCCCCTACGACACGTACACGATCTTCTTCAACGTCTATCACGAGCCGATCCAGTTCGGCGGTGGACTGGAGCATGCCGTCTCGCAATTCGACATCATGCCGGCCGACGGCTTCGCCGACGCGGATGGGACGTTGGGGTCGTTCATGCGCCCGCTCACCTCGCACGAGTTCTTCCACCTGTGGAACGTGAAGCGCATCCGCCCGGCGGAAATGTGGCCGTACGACTACCACGAGGAGCAGTACACGCCGCTCCTGTGGTGGTCGGAGGGCGTCACCGATTACTACGGCGACGCTACCAACTGGCGCGCCGGGCTGTGGACCGACGACCAGTGGCTCGAGAGCATGCAGTCCAACGTGGAGCAGGTACAGTCGGCGCCCGAGCCGTGGAGCGAAGAGGATGGCAGCGTCGCGACCTGGATCAACGAAGTGTTCGTGAACAGCTCCCAGCTCTACTATCCCAAGGGCTCGCTCACGGGGCTGCTGCTCGACATCTCGATCCGCGACGCGACCGACAACCGGCACAGCCTGGACGAGGTGGCTCGCAATCTCTACACCCGGTTCTACAAGCAGGGGAAGGGATTCCGCACCGCCGACCTGCTCGCCCTGCTCACGGAGGCCGGGCTGCCCGACGCGCGGGGGTTCTACCAGAAGTACATCAACGGGCGCGACGAGCTGCCCTACGAGCAGATCCTGCCGAGGGGCGGCATCGCCGTCATGCGCCACAGCACCACGTCGCCGATGCTGGGTGTCCAGACCGGCAACGTGGCGAACGTCGTCACGGGCATCGTGCCCGGTGGCGCGGCGGAGACGGCCGGTCTGATGACCGGAGACACGATCGTGTCGGTGGGCGACGTCCCGGCCACCGCCGGCCAGGATTGGGGTCCGACGTTCCGCGACCACTACCGCGGCAAAGCGGGCGCCCCGCTGCCCATCGTGGTGCGGCGCGACGGCAAGTCGATGACGCTCAACGCCACCGTGGCCGAGCGAACGGTGAACCTGTTCGTCCTGTCCAAGGCGGCGAGCGCGGACCCCAAAGCGGCGCGCATCTGGCACGGGTTGGCGACCGGGACGGTCGGGAACTGAAGCCGTGGTCCGGTTGAAGTTCTTCGCCCGCTACGCCGAGCTGGTCGGCCAGGAGGACCTCGAGCTGGCCCTGCCGGTACCCACGACGGTGGCGGAGGTGGTGCGCCGGGTCCGGGTGGGAGTGCCGGGCGCGGCCGCTCTGCCCGAGCGGCCGCTCACGGCCGTGAATCTGCGGCACGTGCGACTCGATGCCCCGGTGGCCGACGGCGACGAAGTCGCGTTCCTGCCGCCGTTGGCGGGAGGCTAGCGGTGGAGGGCGGATACACGACGCGCGAGCCGATCTCGCCCGCAGCCCTGCTCGCCCTCGTCGCGGGCCCCGATTGCGGAGCGACCTGTCTCTTCCTCGGCACGGTGCGTGACGGACCGGAAGACGGCGGCGTCACGGGCATCGAATACAGCGCCTACGAAGCGATGGCCGGGGCGGAGCTCGACCGGATCCTCGCCGAGGCGCGCCGCCAATGGCCCGCCGCGCGGGTCGCGCTGCGGCATCGCCTGGGACTCGTGCCCACCGAAGAGGCGAGCATCGGGATTGCCGCGGCGGCGCCCCACCGCGCCGATGCGTTCGCCGCGTGCCGCCACGTGATCGAGGAAGTGAAGCGGCGGCTGCCCATCTGGAAGAAGGAGCTGCGTGCCGACGGCTCGGTGTTGTGGGTGGATCCCCAGGGTCGGCCCGCCGTGGTGGGTCCCGAGTGACGCCGTCGCCGCTCGATCTCCTCGGTCGCCCGCTCGGCAGCCTGCGGGTGTCGGTGACCGACCGCTGTAACATGCGCTGCAGCTACTGTATGCCGGAGGCGGAGTACGTCTGGTTGCCGCGCGACCAGATCCTCACATTCGAGGAGATCGCCCGCCTGGTCGGCGTGTTCGCGGGGCTCGGCGCGACGAAGGTGCGGCTCACCGGTGGAGAGCCGCTGCTGCGCCACGACCTGCCGTCGCTGGTGCGGATGATCGCGGGCGAGCCGCGGGTGCGCGACCTGGCCCTCACGACCAACGGCGTGCTGCTCGCCAAGCACGCGGCGGCGCTGCGCGCCGCCGGGCTGCGGCGCGTCACCGTGAGTCTCGATACGCTACGGCCCGACCGGATGGAGCGTTTTGCCCGCAGCGCACACCACGCCGACGTGCTCGCGGGCATCGGGGCGGCGCAGGCCGTGGGGTTCGCTCGAGTCAAGATCAACAGTGTGGTGCTGCGCGGCTTCAACGACGATGAGCTGGCGGATCTGATCGAGTTCGCCCGCGCCCGCGACGCCGAGGTCCGGTTCATCGAGTACATGGACGTGGGCGGGGCCACACAGTGGTCGCTCGATCGCGTCGTCTCCCAACGGGAAATCCTCGATCGTCTCGGGCACCGCTACGGGGCGATCACCCCGATCACTGGGGACGATCCCCGCGCTCCCGCCGAGCGGTTTGCGCTGCCCGACGGCGCGACGTTCGGCATCATCGCGTCCACCACGGCGCCGTTCTGCCGGGCGTGCGATCGCAGCCGGCTCACCGCCGACGGGCAGTGGCTGCTGTGCTTGTACGCTGAGCGGGGCCTCGATCTGCGGGCCCCGCTGCGGCAGGGCGCGAGCGACGATGAGCTGTCCGCGCTCCTGCGCGACACCTGGCAGGGACGCGCCGATCGCGGCGCGGAAGAGCGGCTCGCCCTGGCCGAGCGGCAGCCGCTGTATCAGGTGAACGGTCTGCGGGCTGACCCCCATCGGGAGATGCATACGCGGGGGGGCTAGCGACTATATTCACCGCGACCTCACCCTGGGCGCTCGCTCAATGTTCGGAAAAATCACGGTGGTCGGCGCCGGCAACGTGGGCGCCACGGCGGCCCAGCGGCTGGCGGAGAAGAACCTCGCGCGCACGGTCGTCATGGTGGACGTGGTGGAGGGCGTCCCGCAGGGGAAGTCGCTCGACCAGTGGGAATCGGCGCCGATCGAGGGATTCGATACGCGCGTCGTGGGGTCGAACAGCTATGCCCCCGCCGAAGGCAGCGATCTGTTCATCGTCACGGCCGGCATCGCGCGCAAGCCGGGCATGAGCCGCGACGACCTGGTCCGCACCAACGCGGAGATCGTCAAGCAGGTCTCGCTGCAGATCAAGCAGGTCGCACCCCAGGCGATCATCGTGATGGTCTCCAACCCGCTCGACGTCATGTGCTGGGTGGCGAAAGAGGTCACGGGCTTCCCGCGCGAGCGCGTCGTCGGCATGGCCGGCGTGCTCGACACAGCGCGCTACCGCAGCTTCCTGGCCGAAGCGCTGAACGTCTCCGTCGAAGACATCCAGGCGATGGTGCTGGGCGGGCACGGAGATACCATGGTGCCCCTGGTGTCCTGCACGACCGTCTCGGGAATCCCGGTGAGCCAGCTGCTGGACCAGGCGACGCTCGACAAGATCGTGGAGCGCACCCGCAACGGTGGCGCGGAAATCGTGGCGCTCCTGAAGACCGGGTCTGCCTACTACGCCCCGTCGGCGGCCGCGGTGCAGATGGTCGAGTCGATCGTGCTGGACAAGAAGCGGGTTCTACCTTGCGCGGCGTGGCTGGAGGGCGAATACGGGCTCTCGGGGATCTACTGCGGGGTGCCCTGTAAGCTCGGCGCGAAAGGGGTGGAGCGGATCCTCGAGGTGCAGATCACGGCGAGCGAGCGCGCCGCGCTGACGAAGTCGGCGAATGCCGTGAAGGAGACGATGGCGGCGGTGAAGCTCTAGGCCGCCCCCGACCAGGCTTTCCCTTCGCGCGGCGGCCGCAGCGTGGCATGCAGCAGGTCCCGGTTCAGCTGCGCGATGACGTCCACCGAGATCTCCTTGGGGCACGCCGCCATGCACTCGCCGTGGTTGGTGCAAGCCCCGAACCCCGCCTCGTCCATCGCGTCCACCATCCGGACCACCCGGCTGTAGCGCTCCGGCTGCCCCTGCGGCAGGCTCCCCAGGTGCGCTACCTTGGCGGCCACGAAGAGCATGGCGCTGGCGTTGGGGCAGGCCGCGACGCACGCGCCGCAGCCGATGCAGGCCGCCGCGTCCATGGCGCGGTCGGCATCGCGCTTCGGCACTGGCAGGCCGTTCGCCTCGGGAGCGCTGCCGGTGCGGGCGGTGATGAACCCGCCCGCCTGGATCACCCGATCAAACGCGCTGCGGTCCACCACCAGGTCCTTGAGCACCGGGAAGGCGCGGGCGCGCCACGGCTCGATCCAGATCTCGTCCCCATCGGCGAACCGGCGCATGTGCAGCTGGCAGGCGGTGGTGGCGCGCTGCGGTCCGTGCGGTCGTCCGTTGATCACCAGCCCGCAGGACCCGCAGATGCCCTCGCGGCAATCGTGGTCGAAGGCGATCGGCTCCTCCTTCCGGGCCACGAGGGCTTCGTTCAACACGTCCAGCATCTCGAGGAAGGACATGTCGGGCGAGACATCGGTCGCTTCGTAGCGGACGAAGCGGCCCGCGGCCGCCGGACCGGCCTGCCGCCACACATGCAGGACGAGGCGCATCACTTGTAGCTCCGCTGGGCGAGGTGGACGTGCTCGAAGGCGAGCGGCTCCTTGTGCAGCACGGGCGCGCTGCCCGCGCCTTTCCATTCCCACGCGGCGACGTAGGAGAAGCGGGCGTCGTCCCGTTTCGCTTCGCCGTCGGGGGTCTGGAATTCCTCGCGGAAGTGGCCGCCGCAGGACTCCTCACGCTGCAACGCATCCTCGCACAACAGCTCGGCGAATTCCAGGAAATCGGCCACGCGGCCCGCTTTCTCCAGCGCCTGATTGAGGTCCTCGCCTTTGCCGCCGACGTACACGTCCTTCCAGAACCGATCGCGCAGCTCGTGGATGGCGCCGATGGCCTGCTCGAGGCCCGCACGATTCCGCGACATGCCGCAGCGGTCCCACAGCAGGCGCCCCAGCTCGCGGTGCAACGTGTCCACGCTGGTCGCGCCCTGCACGCCGAGCAGCCGGGAGGTCCGCTCGGCCACTTCCGCTTCCACTTGCCGGAACGCCGAGTGCGTCTCGTCCACCGGGGGCAGGTTCGCCTGGGCGAGATAGTCGCCGATCGTATAGGGCAGGATGAAGTAGCCGTCGGCCAGGCCCTGCATCAGCGCCGACGCGCCGAGCCGGTTGGCCCCGTGATCGGAGAAGTTGGCTTCGCCGATCACGTGCAACCCGTCGAGGTTGGACATCAGGTTGTAGTCCACCCACAGGCCGCCCATGGTGTAGTGCGGCGCCGGGTAGATGCGCATCGGGACTTCGTACGGGTTCTCCCCCGTGATGCGCTCGTACATCTCGAAGAGGTTGCCGTAGCGCTCGGCGATCGCCGGCTGCCCCAGGCGCTGGATCGCGTCGCGGAAGTCGAGGTAGACGCCGTGCCCGCCGGGCACGACGCTGTGGCCCGCGTCGCACATCTCCTTGGCGCGCCGTGACGCGACGTCGCGCGGCACGAGATTGCCGAAGCTGGGGTACAGCCGCTCCAGGTAGTAGTCGCGCTCCGCGGCGGGGATGTCGCCGGGCCGACGGGTATCGCTCTTCTGCTTGGGGACCCAGATGCGGCCGTCGTTGCGTAACGACTCGCTCATCAGCGTCAGCTTCGACTGGTGCGGGCCGTGCGCCGGGATGCAGGTCGGGTGGATCTGGGTGAAACAGGGGTTGGCGAACAGCGCGCCCCGTTTGGCGGCCCGCCACGTGGCGGTGACGTTGCAGCCTTTCGCGTTGGTCGAGAGGTAGTACGCGTTCGCGTATCCGCCCGTGGCGAGCACCACCGCGTGGGCCGCGTGCGAGCGAATCCGGCCCGTCACGAGGTCCCGCACCACGATGCCGCGCGCCTTCCCGTCGACCAGCACGAGGTCGAGCATCTCGGTGCGCGGATACATCGTGACCTGGCCCAGCCCGATCTGGCGGGACAGCGCCTGATAGGCGCCCAGCAACAGCTGCTGGCCGGTCTGGCCGCGGGCGTAGAACGTGCGCGAGACCTGAGCGCCGCCGAAGGAGCGGTTGGCGAGCAGCCCGCCGTACTCCCGGGCGAACGGCACGCCCTGGGCCACGCACTGGTCGATGATGTCCACGCTGATCTGGGCGAGGCGGTGCACGTTCGCCTCGCGCGAGCGGAAGTCGCCCCCCTTCACGGTGTCGTAGAAGAGCCGCCACACGGAGTCGCCGTCGTTCTGGTAGTTCTTGGCCGCGTTGATCCCGCCCTGGGCGGCGATCGAGTGCGCGCGCCGCGGCGAATCCTGGAAGCAGAAGCACGACACACGGTAGCCCAGCTCAGCCAGCGAGGCGGCGGCCGAAGCGCCCGCCAACCCGGAGCCGACCACGATGACGTCGAACTTCCGCTTGTTGGCCGGGTTCACGAGCTTCATCTCGAAGCGGTGGCGATCCCACTTCTGCTCGATCGGCCCGTCGGGAACCCTCGAGCGCAGCTCCACGGTCATCGGACCCCCCCGGTCAGGACGGCGAGCGGCACGGCGGCGAAGCCCCCGGCCACGACCAGACTGAAGACCAGGGCGAACCCGCGGCGCGCCGCGTTGTACTTGGGGTGGTTCAGCCCGAGCGTCTGACACGCGCTGTAGATGCCGTGGTACAGATGCAGGCTCAGGGCCCCCATCGCGATCAGGTACGCCACGGCGACGGGGGCGCGGCCGAAGCTCGCGACCACGTTGTGGTAGGCGTCCCCCGCGGTGAACGCCGGGTTGGCCGGGCCGAACGTCAGGTCGAGCAGGTGGTAGACGACGAACAGCAGGATGATCACCGCGCCCCAGCGCAGCGTGCGCGCGGCGTACGTCGTTTCGACGAGCCGCAGCGCGTGGTAGCCTACGGGGCGCGCCGCCCAGCTGGCCCGGGTGACGACGTATGCGGCCCAGATGTGGGATGCCGTGGCGGCGATGAGGACGAGCCGCACGAGCCAGAGCAGCTGGCCGCGGCCGAAGAACGGGGCGCCAACGGTGCGCAGTCCCTCGGCGTATGCATTGAAGTGTTCCGGCCCCTGAAAGATCTTGAGATTGCCGACCATATGTCCCAGGACGAAGCCCAGTAGGACGACGCCTGAGACGGCCATGACCACCTTCTTGCCGACGAGCGATTGCGTGAGGGCGGTCACGCGGGACATCCGCAACTCCGGGACGGGGTGGAGGGTCGTGCGCATGATACTCAGGGAGGCGAGGCCGGTAAAGCCGATGCAAATTGCACGGCGCCTTCACCCCTCAGCGGGAGCGACCGCATGGCCATCGCAGCGCGACTCATCGTTTCTACGACGTTCGAGATCCAAGGCCGCACGATCCGGGAGTATAAGGGCATGGTGCGCGGCATCATCGTCCGCGCTCCGACGATCGGGCAGGGCATCATGGGCGGGCTGAAATCGATCGTCGGCGGTCAGATCGGGGCCTATACCGAGAT
>Ga0326726_10000610_pt1 | contig 32664 bp, 24 predicted proteins | sample MHFenrmetagenome_2_FD_207603 | JGI IMG/M metagenome (GOLD analysis project Ga0326726, IMG submission 207603) | Lab enriched peat soil microbial communities from Michigan Hollow, Ithaca, NY, United States - MHF15MN | ecosystem: Environmental > Terrestrial > Soil > Wetlands > Peat | place: USA...
GTCCGCGGAATCAGTGGCGGCGCGGTCCGCGGAATTAGCGGTGGTGCCGTTCGCGGGATCAGCGGCGGCGCGGGGCGTGGAATCAGCGGCGGCGCGGTACGCGGAATCAGTGGCGGCGCGGTACGCGGAATCAGCGGCGGCGCGGGGCGCGGAATCAGCGGTGGTGCCGTTCGCGGAATCAGCGGCGGCGCAGTACGCGGAATTAGCGGTGGTGCCGTGCGCGGAATCAGTGGCGGCGCTGTGCGTGGGATCAACGGCGCCGGCGCACCTGATGCATCCGATCTTGAGCAGTACTCGTCTGTAGCAGTTGGCCCAGTCGAGTGGATTCTTTTCGATGGAACGAACGCGAAGATCGGTGTTCTTGGCCAGAGTTTTGCCACGACGTCAGATGTGGCAAGAAGCGTAGCGGTTGGTGATTACGTGATCGCTGCGGGCAATGAGGGCGACCTCGCAGCCGTTTACCAGACTGGACAGACTTATCGCGCGGGTGTGTCTCCTGTCACGCTACGCGGCGCCGTGAGTTCCGTCGACCTATCACGCGGAACAATGTCCGTTGGCGCGCTTACTATCGATTACGCGTCATATCTCGTTTCTGAGCCACAGTTCCAACCTCAAGTCGATCAGCTCGTCGAAGTTGATGGTCTCCAGCCTGTCGGTGGCAGCAGCCTACTCGCAGTTCCCTCTGACCATGCTGTCGTGAGCGAATATCAAGTCAATCGATAGAGATAGATCGTCCCCAGGCTAACCTGGAGTCGGCCTGTTAATCACACTCGTTATCTCCTGACCGAAGCTGGGACGTATTTTCAGACAATTATCATCACGGACCATGACACGACGCCGTCCGAGCTAGCAGACCTGGCGACGTGCGCTAACCCTCGTGGACCATGACGGACGCTGTAAGACTCGGCCTACTATCGGCTTACCGAAAACTTCTTCAACCGCTTGTTCGAATAATAATTCGCAACGGCGTCTCGTTTTCCGAGTTAACCGAGATCCTCAAGTACGTGTTCGTCGAAGTTGCGGAACGCGACTTCAACTTACCCGATCGGCGCACGTCGCAGTCGCGGATTGCGATTCTCACAGGCCTGACTCGCAAAGAGGTCGCCAAGCAGAAGGCAATCATTGACAGCGGCGGCGCCCCAAACGTCATAGGAAATCTGAATCGCGTTACCCGTGTACTACTGGGCTGGCACACGGACCCTGTGTTTACGGGCCCCTACGGTATGCCACTGGAGCTCCCATTTGAAGCCGCTAGCGGCTCAGACTTCGTCGCGCTTGTGCGCAAGTATAGCGGTGACATGGCCCCTCGGGCGATGTTGGACGAGTTGCTTCACGTTGGCGCCGTTGAGCGACTTGCGACCGGAGCGTTCAAGGTCCTAATGCGAGTTTATATTCCGGAGAGTTTCCACCCAGATGCCCTTCAGAGGCTCGGAGAAGTTGTTCGGGATTTCATAAATACGGTCGAATTCAATATGGGCAAGGGACACGGACCCGGGCGTTTCGAAAGAATCGTGATCGCTGAGGACGGTCTTCGCGAAGATCTGATGCCGGCTTTTGAGACGCTACTTAAGGCAAAAGGGCACACGTTGCTTGTCGAGCTCGACAATTGGCTGTCTGCACAAGAGCTCACTGCGACAGCCAAGAACCGCAACGTCAGACGGATTCGAACCGGCGTTGGGATCTACCACTTCGTCACGTACGACGATTAGCGTCCGCCGTCGCCGCTGCCTTCCACAACCTTCGCTGCCGCGATGAGCTCCTGAATGTGCTTCTGGAGCTTGTCGCGCTCGACCGCTGTCTTAAGGTCGCTGCGCATCGCATCGAAGGAAGGCGCATCTTGTGTTCGCTCGTCCTCGAGGAACAGGACGTGGTAGCCGAACTCGCTCTTAACCGGCTCCGTTGAGTACGTCCCGACTTTCATCGCGCTGACCGCCTGCACCACGGGCTGCACCATGGTCTGTGGGGTGAACCAGCCCAAGTCTCCGCCGTTCGGCCCCGTCGGACCGTTCGCTCGTTCCTTCGCGAGGTCTGCGAACTTCTTGCCTTGCTGTAGCTGCTTGATGACGACGTCGGCTTCTTCCTTGGTGTTTACGAGGATGTTCTTCGCCTTGAACTGCTGCTGGCCTCCGAGCCGCGACAAGTTCTGGTCATAGACGACCTTCATCTCTGCGTCGGTCGCGGCATTCTTCTCGAGAAAACGCGTCGCCATCGCCCGGGCCTCGAGCTGAATGCGCGCGAGCTCGAACTGCGCAGCGATCGTACGCTCGGTCAGCAGTCCCTGCGCCCGCGCTTCGTCCGCCAGGAGATACAACCCCACGAGATCGTTGAGCGCGGCTTTGCGCTCATCGGGGCTCAAGTCGTCGGCATTCTTGCGCAGACTGGCGAGCGTCTGTAACCGAAACACGGATTCTGGAACTCGTTTCCCGTTGACCGTCGCAACTTGGGTCGGACCAAGTGGATCCGCACCGGCGGTGGAGTCGTTGGGTTTCGAGCACGCGGTACCCAGGCAAACAAAAGACAATAAGACGAGGCTGCCAAGAGACTTGGTCATTCGAATCTCCAACGAGCTAGCGGCTTTCGGTAGGGGACAGCGCCTCGAGACTCAACGCATGGATGTCGGTCTGCATCAACGTGCCGAGGGCAGCATATACCATCCGATGGCGCGCCAAAGGCTTCACACCCTCGAAGCGATCCGAGACGATTCTGACGACAAAGTGTCCTCGGCCGTCCCGGGCACCCGCATGACCGGCATGTCGATGACTCTCGTCGATGACCTCGAGCGCGTCCGGGGCAAACGCGGCCTCGAGCCGCGATCGTATCTGCGCGATGCGCGGGTTATTCATCGTTCGTGGTGAGCGACTGAGGCGAAGCTCCGCAGAGCCCGTCGACTATTTCTCGGATCGCGACTCATCGGCCTCGGGCCGTGCTCCAGCAGGCGCCGTTCTCAGTGCGATCCAAACGGCCTGTAGGATAGCCACGAGCAACAGCAGACCAGTCATGCCGAACAGCTTGAAATCGACCCAAACCGACTCGGAGAAGTGATAGACAACGTATAGATTCGCGGCCCCGAGTGCAGCGAAGGCCACGACCCACATCAAATTGAGCTGTCGCCAGAAACGCGCGTCGAGCTGAACCGCGTGGCCCATCATGCGCTCGACCAGCGTCTTGTCGCCGACGAATTGACTGCCGAGAAACGCGGCCGCAAACAACCAATTGACGATCGACACCTTCCACTGAATGAACAGGGGATTTCGCAGCACTAAAGTGATGCCGCCGAGGATCGTGACAGCGATCCCCGAGACCAGGAACATCGTGTTGACCTTGCCGTACCGAAACCATTGATACGCGATCTGCAACGCCATCGTGGCGATAATCGCGACGGTTGCAGCGTAGATGCCCTGGAAGCGATAGACGACGAAGAAGACGATGACGGGAAAGACGTCGAACAGTACCTGCATGCTGGACCGCGTCGGTGGTGGGATCCTCGCGGTGTCTCCTTGCCCAAAGGCGCTCCATCTTAGCGCCCCAAGCCCGCAGCAGGAAACCGCGACCCGGAGGCGCTCGTGAGTCAGCACTTCAAGGTTCATCCCGTCGATCCGCAGCGGCGTCTGCTACAGCGTGCCGTCGACATCATCCGTGGCGGGGGAATCGTCGTTTATCCGACCGACTCGAGCTACGCGTTCGGGTGGCACATCGGCGACAAAGCAGCGCTCGACAAGATTCGCTGGATTCGTCAGACAGAGCGCGACCACGACTTCACTCTGGTCTGCCGCGATCTGTCGGAAATCGCGACTTACGCCAAGGTCGACAATCCGGAATATCGGCTCTTGCGAGCGCACACGCCGGGTCCTTACACCTTCATCCTGCGCGCGACGCACGAGACGCCGAAGCGCCTGCAAGACCCGAAGCGCCGCTCGATCGGCATTCGTGTGCCCGACCACCGAATCGCGCAAGGGTTGCTCGAGATTTTGGACGAGCCGCTCATGAGCTCGACGCTGCTGCTGCCCGGCGATGCTCATCCGCTAACCGAGCCGGAGGAGGTCGTAACGCGGGTCGGCAAGCTCGTCGACGCGATCGTAGACGGCGGTGCGTGCGGGATGGAGCCCACCTCGATCGTCGACCTCAGCCGCGGCGAAATCGTGGTCCTGCGCAGGGGCAAGGGCGATACGTCGGCGTTCGAAGCTTAGGCCCACTGCGAGTCGCGTCGGCACGTATAATGCGCCGATGTCTGAAACCAGTATTCAGCAGCTGATCCAGGTTCTGTCGGTCGCATTGATACCTGGCATCTTGGCGATCACGATGCATGAGGTCGCTCACGGCTGGGTCGCGAAACAGCTCGGCGATCCGACCGCGTATATGTTGGGCCGGCTCACCCTCAACCCACTGAAGCATGTCGATCCCCTTGGAACGGTCGTCGTGCCGATTGCCATGCTTTTGCTGAGTGGGGGCACCATGGCTTTCGGGTGGGCGAAGCCCGTGCCCGTCGCGTTTCGCAATCTCCGTCATCCTAAACGCGACATGGTCCTCGTCGCAGCCGCCGGGCCGATATCGAACTTCTTGATGGCGACGGGGTGGGCGGTGTTGGCGGCCGGCCTCACGTTCGCAGGGTCCGATTCGAGCGCTGCCCAATGGTTGTTCAACAATTGCATATTCGGCATGCAGATCAATGTAATACTTGCCGTCTTCAATCTGCTTCCGATACCCCCGCTCGATGGCGGACGAGTGCTAGCCGGTCTGTTGCCGAGGGCTGGCTCCAACGCGCTCGAACGCATCGAGCCGTTTGGCCTTATCATCGTCGTGCTCTTGATGATGAGCGGCGTGCTCTGGGCGATCATGGGCCCGCTTCGAAACTTCTTTCTCAAGTTCTACTTCAACCTCGCAGGACTCGCATAATTGGACGAACAGCCCGCTAAGGCCTCCAAGCCGAACCTCCGGCTCGTGCCGCAGGTACCGCCCCCTGTCACGGCAGAAGGCGCCGGTGCGCCCGCGCAGGCCGAGATGCCGTTCGCGGTCGTCGAGGGAGAGCCGGTTACGGAGTTGCCGCGGGACCTGTACATCCCGCCATACGCTCTCGAAGTGTTCCTCGAGGCGTTCGAGGGTCCGCTCGACCTGCTGCTCTACCTGATCCGGCGCCAAAACCTCGACATCCTCGACATACCGATCGCCGAGATCTCGCGCCAGTACGTGCAGTACATCGAGCTCATGAAGGAGATTCAGTTCGAGCTCGCCGGCGAGTATCTCGTGATGGCCGCGACCCTGGCCGAGATCAAGTCGCGGATGCTATTGCCGCGCTCGGCGGAGGACGCGGAGGACGAGGAAGATCCGCGCGCGGAGCTCGTGCGCCGCTTGCAGGAGTACGAGCGCTTCAAGAAAGCCGCCGGGGACATCGACGCGCTCGAGCGAATGGAGCGCGACGTGCTTCAGGCGAGCGTCGAAGCCGTCGAGCGCACCGTCGTCACCAAGCTGCCGGACATCACGCTCAAGGAGCTGTTGGTCGTCTTCAAGGAGGTGCTCGATCGCTCCACGATGTTCGCGCATCATCACATCAAGCGAGAGCCGCTGTCGGTGCGCGAGCGAATGTCGAATATTCTCGTCACGTTACAGAATGAGCGGTACGTCGATTTCATCCGACTATTCGATCCTCTCGAGGGCCGAATCGGCGTGACGGTCACCTTCCTCGCGATCCTCGAGCTGCTCAAAGGGACGTTGATCGAAGTCGTCCAGGCCGAGCAGTTCGGTCCGATTCACATTCGCGCAGCCACGAGTGGGAACAAAGTCGAGCTGCCGGAAACCACCTCAGACAAAGTGGAAGAGCAAGTAGATGGACGAAACTGAGATCAAGTACGTCGTCGAAGCGGCCTTGCTTGCCGCCGGCCGTCCGCTCACGATCGATCGCTTGTCCGAGCTGTTCTCTGCCAAGAGCTCCACGGTCGATCGGCCGACGCTGAAGCGCGTGCTCGACACGCTGTCCACCGACTATCAGGGCCGGGGTATCGAGCTCGCCGAGGTCTCGAGTGGCTATCGCATTCAAGTGAAGCGTTCGATCAGCGATTGGCTCAACCCGCTCTGGGAGGAGAGAGCGCCGCGCTACACGCGTGCACTGCTCGAGACGCTCGCCTTGATCGCGTACCGGCAGCCGATCACGCGCGCCGAGATCGAAGAGGTTCGCGGCGTCGTGGTCAGCACTAACATCGTCCGCACGTTGCTGGAACGAAGTTGGATTCGCGTCGTGGGTCATCGCGACGTCCCTGGCAAGCCCGCGATGTTCGGAACGACGCGCGAGTTTCTCGATTACTTCGGGCTCAAGAAGCTCGAGGATCTACCGCCGCTCGCGGAGCTCAAGGACGGGCTACCCGAGCTCAGTCCGCAGACGGACCTCATCGAGTCTCTCGAAGCCGAGGCTCGAGGCGAGCTGCCTCCCGCGGCGGTCGACGCCGATCTCTCGAATCCGTTTGAGGCCGAGGTTGGCGAGGACTCATCGGACGACGACGTCGACGACGGATTGGACGCGGACACGGAAGGCGTGCCCGCGAGCGCGAATGATTCGGAGCCCATCGAGCCGCAACCGGACGACGATCTGCAGTCGGCCGAGGTCATCCCGCTGCGCGCTTCAGGTGTCGAGCCGGGCGAGTCGGAATAGCGCGGACGCGCTCGGCCGCGAGCACGGGGCTCGAACGCTGTCAGAACGAATCCAAAAGGCGCTTGCGAACGCGGGTCTCGGCTCGCGCCGAGCGATCGAGCGCTGGGTCATCGACGGGCGGATCACGATCGACGGCCGAGTCGCCAAGCTCGGCGATCAGGTCGGTGGACGCGAGCGAGTTTGCGTCGACGGCCGGCTGATCAAGCTGTCTCCCGAGCAGGCGCGATCCGAGCATCAGCATCTCGCGTATTACAAGAACGCGGAGCCGCGCGCGGGAAGTGAAAGCCAAGATTCGGAGGCGCTGCTCGAGTTGCCGCGTCCGCGCCACGGGCGGTGGATCGACGTCGGCGCGCTCGATCCGAACAGCTCCGGCTTGCTGATCCTCACGACCGACGGCGAGCTCGCGTTCCGCCTCACGCGCCCGGCGACGATCATCGAGCGCGAGTACGCGGTGCGTGTCCTCGGCGAGCCGTCGGCCGAGCAGCTTCGCGATCTCGAGCTTGGCATCGAAGTAGACGAGGGCATTGCGCGCGTCGCGTCGATCGAGCACGCCGGCGGCACGGCGAACAATCGCTGGTACCACGTCGTGCTGCGCGAAGGTCGCCACCGCGAGCTGCGCGCGGCGCTTGGCGCGGCGGGCCTCGCCGTGAGTCGAGTCATCCGCGTGCGCTTCGGGCCGATCGAGCTCGGCAAGCTGCGCCGTGGAACGAGCCGACCGCTGAACGCGGAAGAGGTCGATGGCTTGTACGCGCTGGCCGGTCTCGCGCGGCCGAGGCCGAGCCAAGCGAAGCGAGACGCGACGAGAGCCGGCGTGCACGCTCGGCCGCGTGCATCGCGCGGGTCGAGGGCACAAAGCCGAAGGTGACGGAGCACGAATGAAGGTTATCGTCGGTTTCCTGATGTTGTCCGGCCTCGTGCAGGTCGCGGTTGCGCAGGACAAGATCGTCGTCTCGGGCGCTTCGGGCCAGCTTGGTGGGCTCGTCGTCGAGGAGCTTCTCGCTCGCAAGGTCGCGCCGCAGAACCTGATCCTCGTGAGCCGCACGCCCGATACGCTCAAGCGCTATGCGCAGCGCGGCGCAAGCGTCCGGTTCGGAGATTTCACGAAGCCCGAGTCGCTCGTCCAGGCATACAAGGGCGGAACTCGAATGCTGTTGATCAGTGTCAACGGCGGCGGCGATCAGCGCCCCGAGCTCCACAAGGCGGCGATCGACGCAGCGATCGCAGCCGGCGTCAAGCAGATTGCCTACACGTCCTACGTCAACGCGGATCGGTTCACGGACTCGATCATCGCCGGAGACCACCTGCGCACCGAACACTATCTCCAAGAGAGCGGCGTGGCATGGACGTTGCTCCGCAACCAGATCTACGCCGATGGCTTGCCTGACCAGGCCGCTCAGATGGTTCGCGATGGCAAGCTCGTCACGAGCACGCCCGACGCCCGCGTCGCATACGTGACGCGCAAAGACTGCGCGGCGGCGGCCGCGGCAGTGCTCACGACGCCAGGGCACGAGCGCAAGGCCTACAACATCACCGGGCCCGACGCGATCGGCCCGCGCGAGCTCGTGAAGCTCGTCTCGGAGATCAGCGGTAAGCGTATCGAGCTCGTCGCGCTAGACGAGGCCGCGTACAAGAAGTATTTGCTCGACAACGGTACGCCCGAGACGGCCATCAACGGCGCGTTGTCGTTCGCGGCCGAGCTGAACTCGCCTTGGCTGCGCGAGCCAACCACCGCGGTCGCCGACCTCACGGGGCGGCCCGCGACGAGCGTCCGTTCGTTGTTGCTGGCAAGCAAGAAGCGATTGCTGACGGCGGCGAAGTGACATCCTTGAGGCCTCTCGGTGCCGTCCCCATGTCTAGCCTTAGGACCCCGTTTGTTTGCGCGGGTCGAACTAAACAGGGAACTCTTTATGGACAACATCGAGCTGTCTCAGGCCTCCATCGACGCGTACTTGCGCCTGGTTGCGCTCAATCTCGGCTCTTGGCAGCCGAAGGTTTCGGCCTGGTTACACAGCCGAGAGGCGGAGCCCGAGCTCAAGGTGCTGCTCGAGATGGTGCCTTGTTCGCCGACTCTCCACTGACGCGCCGCCCGGCGTATCCACGCTGAAGGTCATCCCCCTGAAGGTCATCCGATGAGCCGCGCGCTCGGTTTGTTCGCAACCGTGGCGCTCGTCGTTAGCGCAGCTGCGGCGGACCCGGTCGACGGGACGGCGCCCGAGCCGCCGCGCAACACGATGCTGACGGCGCTATCCCCGATGCTGGCGAGTTGGATCGAAAGCTCGCGCGACGCGGCGATCGCGCAAGGCGTCGAGAAAATTCCGGAGTCGATCCGCGCCTCGCTCGCGGGCTATGTGCCCGACAAGACGCTCGCGCGCGTGCGCTGGCGCGCAAAAGGCGGGAGCGACTTCTCGCTACAGCAAGGCGCGTTCTTGTTCAAAGACGCGCAAGCGGTCACGCTCGACTACGTGGTGGTGTTCGCGGACGAGAGCGAAGCCCGCAACGATCCGAAGCTATGGGCCCACGAGCTCCGGCACGTGATGCAGTTCGAGGAGTGGGGCGTCGAAGGCTTCGCCGCGCGCTATTTGGCCGACTCCGCCGCGGTCGAGGACGTCGCGTCCGAGTATCGCTGGCAGTTCATGAAGCTCAGGGGACTGATTCCCGCGCCCAGCGTCCCGTCCGAGCCGTGAGCCCCAGTAGCTGTAAATAACTAGTCGCCCGCGCTCGTACGGGGCGCCGATGCGTCGCCCGCACCGGAGCTTCTCGGCTGGAATTGACCGTCGAGCGTGAACAGCCACAGGCTGTCGCCGTGCTTCGTGCCGGGAAAGAACGAGCCGGCTGCGAAGACGACGACGTATTGCTTGCCCTTGTGCTCGAACGTGCTCGCGGTCGCGTTGACGGCCGCATCCGTTGGGAAATCCCACAGCAGCTTGCCGTTGTCCTTGTCGAGCGCCGTGAACCGGCTGTCGTTGCGGCCGACGAACACGAGCCCGCCTTTCGTCACGATCGAGCCGCTATAGCACATCTCGCCCCATTGCTGGCGCCACGCGAGCTTGTTGGTCGTGAGATCCACGGCCGCGAAGATGCCGCGCACGCGGATGCCCGCGCGGCCGAACGTGCCCTGCGCGTAACGAGTCCCGGGCGTGGGCTCCATGAAGCTCGTTTCGCCGTCGCTGCTGTAAGCGCTGATGCCGTCGTGCGCACAGACGTAGAGGAGATACGTTTCGGGATCGTAGGAGCTCGGCGGCCAATTGGCGCCGCCCGTGGCCTGTGGCTTCGCGAGCACGGGCTTGTCCCAGAACGGCGTGAAGATCCGGCCCTGATTCACGACCTGGAAGCCCTCCGGCGCGATGTCGATCTCGTGCGGCACGATCGGGTCGCCGAGAGGGAAGGGTTGCGTCGCGGCCGTCGCCTGGCGCGGCTCCTGCGGCACTGCGCGCTCCTCGATCCCGATCAGCGGCTGGCCGTTCGTGCGATCGAGGATGTACGTGAAGCCGGTCTTGCCGACCTCCGCGATACCCTTGCGGTCTTGGCCCGCGATCGGCGCGTCGAATAGCACGACGGGATTCGGCGCATCGTAGTCCCAGAGGTCGTGATGCACCTCTTGGAAGTGCCAACGGTAGCGCCCCGTTGCAACCTCGAGCGCCACGATCGACGAGCTGTAGAGATTGTCGCCCGCGCGAACGCGGCCGTTGAGGTCCGGTCCGGGATTGCTCGTCGAGAAGTAGACGAGCCCGAGCTCCGGATCGACGGCCGGCGTTTGCCAGATCGATGCGCCGCCGTATTTCCAAGCGTCGTTGTCTTGCGGCCAAGTCTCGTGGCCAGGCTCGCCGGGGCCCGGAATCGTGTAGAACGTCCACTTGAGCGATCCGTCGCGCGCGCTGAAGGCCTTCAGTCGCCCGCGCGTCGCACGATCGCCGCCCGCGAAACCCGTGATCACGAGGCCGTCGTAGTAGAGCGGCGCCGCCGTGATCGTGAATCCGTCCTGCCAGCGCTCCGCCTGCGTCGACCACACGACGTTGCCGCTGCGCTGATCGAGCGCAACGAGCTTGCCGTCGAGCTGGCCGACATAGACCTTGCCGTCGCCGAGCGCGAGCCCGCGGCTCGACCAACCGCAGCAGACGCTGTCGATCTTGTCGTCGAGCCGCGCGAGATACGTCCAGAGCATCGCGCCGGTCTCGACGTCGATGGCGAACACATCGTCGGCGCCGGTGACCATGTAGATCACGCCATCGTGCTCGAGCGGTTGTCCTTGCCCGGAGTACCTGCTCGCAGTGCCGGAGCCGTTGAGCCCGACGCGCCAGCTCGGCTTCAAGCGCGCGACGGTGTCGCGGTTTATTTGGGTGAGCGGGGAGTAGCGCTGATTGAAGACGTTGCCGCCGTTCGTGATCCAGCCGTCGCGCGGTTGCGCGACGAGCTGCTTCGCGGTGAACGCGGGCGCTGGCCGAGGAGGAGTGGGACGGGCCGGTTGCGCGGCGACGTGCAACGTGAGAGCTGAGAGGACGACACCCAACAGCGAAACGACCGCGCCTCGACCGATCGGCCGGATCGACATCGAGCTCATTGAACCCCCCGGGTCGCGCCCCTGGCTCATTATATTGACCGCGGCATACACCGAAAACGAGAATCACGCGCCATGGCGCCGCCGCCCGCTTCCCGACGAGGAACACTTGCGCAGCTCTTCCAATACTGGCCCGTTGGCCGCGTTTTGCCTGATGGCGCTGATTTGGGGCTACAACTGGGTCGTGATGAAGGTCGCGATGACCTACAGCGGGCCGCTCGAGTTCTCGGCCTGGCGCTGCGCGCTCGGCGTCCTGTTGTTGTTCGGCTTGCTGATCGTTTTGCGAGTGCCATTGAGGCCGCGCGAGATCGCGAAGACCATCTGGCTCGGCTTGTTTCAGACCGCCGGTTTCGTCGGGCTCGTGTCCTGGTCGCTTGCGACCGGCGCCGCGGGCAAGAACGCGGTGCTCGCGTACACGATGCCGTTCTGGGTGATTCTGCTCGGCTGGCCGTTCCTCGAAGTGCGCCTGCGCGGCTGGCAGTGGCTCGCGCTCGCGCTCGCGTTCGTCGGGCTACTGCTCGTGCTCGAGGTGTGGCGCGGCGACGCCTCGGTGACGAGTAGCCTATTGGCGCTCGCGGGTGGCGCGTCCTGGGGCATCAGCACGATCATCTTCAAGCGGATCCCGGTTCGCTCTCGCGATGAGCTCCTGTCGCTCACGACGTGGCAAATGTTCGTCGGCTGCATTCCGCTGATCGCTGCGGCGCTGGTCACGCGCGAGCGCCCGATCGAGTGGACCGCGACGCTCTTCGCCGCGCTCGCGTTCAACGCGGTCGGCGCGATGGCGGTCGCGACGCTGCTCTGGCTCTACATCCTGCATCGCTTGCCGACGACGATCAGCAGCCTGAGCTCGCTACTCGTGCCGATCGTCGGGGTCGTCGCGGCGTGGATCCAGCTCGGTGAGCGGCCGAGCGTAGCGGAGGGGGTCGGGATGGTCTTGATCCTCATCGCACTCGCGGTGCTGATCGTGCCGCGGCGCGTGGCGCAGCCGATCACAGGCGACTAGCCGTCCTCGACTCCCCCTCGGGAGTCGATCTAGATCGCGGTGAGGTAAAGCCCGCGTTCAAAGGCCGGCCTTGCCGCCTTCGGGGGTCGTCCCGATTGCGCGACAACGCCCGGCGATTGCGGGACGAGGCCAGCGTCTATGCAGGCGACGCCTGGAGCTGCTGCCACTAGAATCAGGCACTTGCCCGGACCGTACCGCTTGGCACGCCGGTTGCTCTAGTGATGGTATGGACATCCCACGCCCGGAGCTCAAACGAAAGAAACGCATGCGTCAGGCCGGCTTTGCGGCCATCGGCGTGCTCGTGCTCGGGGTTGCGACGCTAGGCCTCATGCGGCTCGAGCCGGCCGCGCCATCGGTCACGCGCGCGTCGGTCTGGATCGATAGCGTCCGCCAAGGCGAGATGCTGCGCGAGGTCCGCGGTCCAGGCACGCTCGTGCCGCGCGTGATCCGCTGGATCGGGGCGCAGACCGAAGGGCGGGTGGAACGCGTCGTCGTGCGCCCCGGCGCCGCCGTCACGGCCGACACGGTGCTCGTCGAGATGACGAACCCGGAGCTCCTGCAGGAGACCGAGGAGGCACGCTATGCGGTCGTCCAGGCCGAGGCGGAGCTCGCGGAGCTCAAGCTTACGCTCGAGAACAAGAAGCTCGATCAGAAGGCGGCGGTCGCGGGTGCTCAGGCCGAATACGAAGGCGCGCGCGTCCAGGCCGAGGCCGAGAAGGACGCGGGCAACGTCGTGCCATTGGTCAAGTACCAGCGCTCGGAGCTGCTCGCGCAGCAGATGAAGGTTAAGCGCGACATCGAGCAGGAAAGGCTCGATCAGTTCGCGGCGTCCGTGGAGGCGCAGCTCGCGGTGCGTAAGGCCAAGGTGGAGCAGGCGCGTAACGCCTACGAGCGCCATCGCGTGCGCGTCGATGCGCTGTCGGTGCGCGCCGGCATCGCGGGCGTCGTGCAAGAGGTCATGGTCGAGGAAGGCCAGCGCGTTCTGCTCGGCGCGAACATCGCGCGCGTCGCGCCGCCCGACGACTTGCGGGCCGAGCTCCGCGTGCCCGAGACGCAGGCGCGCGACGTGCAGCTCGATCAGCTCGTGCGCGTCGACACGCGCAACGGCATCGTCGAGGGCCGCGTGGTCCGGATCGACCCGGCCGTGCAGAGCGGCACGGTTCAAGTCGACGTCGACCTCACGGGCGCGCTGCCGCGCGGCGCGCGGCCCGATCTCTCAGTCGACGGCACGATCGAGATCGAGCGCCTGCCGAGCGTGGTCTACACCGGCCGCCCGGCGTACGGTCAGCCGAACTCGACCGTATCTTTGTTCAAGCTCGTCGAGGACGGCCGCTATGCGATGCGTGTGCCGGTCGAGCTCGGCCGCACGTCGGTGAACGCCGTCGAGATCCTGAAGGGGCTCTCGCCGGGCGATCAAGTGATCCTGTCCGACACGTCCGCGTGGGACGACCGAGAGCGGATCCGTCTGAACTAAAGCTAAGCGAGAGGGGACGATGCTCGCGAGCCTTCTGAACGACGTTCGCTCCGGCGCGCCGCGTGTCGATCCCATTGTTGCCCTGCGCGCCGAATGAACGGGCCCGCGCATCTTTCGTTCGAGGTAAAGAGATGAACGCTGTCGTGAGTCCCGCACCCAATGCATCGCCCCTGATCCAGCTCGAGGACCTCAAGAAGGTGTTCTACACCGACGAGGTCGAGACGCACGCGCTCTCCGGCGTGCACTTCGAGATCCAGAAGGGCGACTACCTGTCGATTTCCGGCCCGTCGGGCTGCGGCAAGTCGACGCTGCTCTCGATCCTCGGGTTGCTCGATACGCCGACCGAAGGGCGTTACGTGCTGAACGGCACGCCGGTCGAGCACCTCGATAACTCGCAGCGCGCCCACATCCGCAACAAGGAAATCGGCTTCATCTTTCAGGCGTTCAACCTGATCGGCGATTTGACGGTGTTCGAGAACGTCGAGTTGCCGCTCACGTATCGCGCCGGCATGGGCGCGAAGGAGCGCAAGGAGCGCGTGATCCAAGCGCTCGAGCGTGTGCGGATGGCGCACCGGCTCCAGCACTATCCGTCGCAGCTCTCGGGCGGTCAGCAGCAGCGCGTCGCGGTCGCGCGCGCGCTCGTCGGCAGCCCCTCGATCCTGCTCGCGGACGAGCCGACCGGTAACTTGGACTCGAAGAACGGCGAGGCGGTGATGGCGCTGCTCACGGAGCTGCACGAGGAGGGCGCGACGATCTGCATCGTCACGCACGACCCGCGCTACGCCGAGTACGCCGACCGCAAGATCCACATGTTCGACGGCCGCGTCGTCGACGAGGAGACGCTGCAGCGTCTGCGCGAGGAAGAAGACCGCCGTATCGCGGAGCAGGCGCGGCGCGGCCGGCCGGTGGGGCAGGCGCCGACGCCGTGAGCTCGGCCGCGCTCGACAGCCTCGCGAGCGACGTGCGTTACGCGGTGCGCGGCCTTTGGCGCAGCCCGCTGTTCACGCTCGTCGCGCTGCTCACGCTAGCGATTGGTTGCGGGGCGAATACCGCGATCTTCAGCGTCGTCGACGGCGTGCTGCTGAAGCCTCTGCCGTACCCCGACGCCGACGAGCTCGTGGCCGTCTGGCACACCGCGCCCGGCGCGCCGGGCCTCACCGACGTCTCGGGTGATCTGCGGCTCTCCCCATCGATGCTCGTGACCTACCAAGACGAGAACCGCTCTTTCCAGAAGATCGGGATGTGGAATACGGGGTCCGCGAGCGTCACGGGTATCGGCGAGCCCGAGCAGGTGTCCGCGATCGGAATAATGGGCGACGTTTTGCAAGCGCTCGAAGTCCCGCCGCTACTCGGGCGCTGGCTCGAAGCCGCGGACGAGGTTCCGAACTCGGCGCGGCACGTGATGCTCACCTACGCGTACTGGCAGCGCCGTTTCGGCGGCGACGCGAACGTCGTGGGGAGCACGATCACGGTCAACGCGGCGCCGGCAGAGATCGTCGGCGTGATGCCGCGAGGCTTCCGCGTGCTCGACACGCCCGCGGATCTGCTGCTGCCGATCCCGTCCGCGCGCACGGGTCTCACGCCGTATCCGTTCTACGGCAGGGGCGTCGCGCGGCTGAAGCCCGGCGTCGCGATCGAGCAGGCGAACGCCGACATCGGCCGGCTCTTGCCGCGTTGGCTCGACCGATTCCCCTATCCGAACGGCGGCGACGCGAAGGCGAACTACCTCGGCGGCTGGAGGATCACGCCCGCGATCCGGCCGCTCAAGCAGGACGTCGTCGGCGACGTCGGCAACGTGCTTTGGGTCGTCATGGGCACGATCGGCGTGGTGCTCGCGATCGCGTGCGCGAACGTGATGAATCTGCTCCTCGTGCGCGCCGAGAAGCGCCGACCGGAGCTCGCGGTGCGCGGCGCGCTCGGTGCGGGCTCGTGGCGCATCGTACGCGCGCTGCTGATCGAAAGCGCGCTCGTCGGCATCGCGGGCGGTGGCCTCGGGCTCGGTTTCGCAGGGGGCGCGCTCGCGACGATCAGGCGGCTAGCCCCGGCGACGCTGCCGCGCGTCGACGAGATCACGCTGGATGGCCGCGCGCTCTTGTTCACGCTGGCCGTCTCGGCGGCGGCCGGCGTGCTGCTCGGGCTCGTGCCCGCGCTGCGCTATGCGGGCCCGCAGATCGGTCTCGCGCTGCGCGCGGGCGGCCGAAGCGCGATGCAAGGCAAGACTCAACACCGCGTGCAGGATGCGCTCGTCGTCGGACAGGTCGCGCTCGCGCTCGTGCTGATCGTGAGCTCGGTGCTCATGATCCGAACGTTCGAGGCGCTCAAAGTCGTCGAGCCCGGCTTCGCCGAGCCGCAGACCCTGCAGACGGCGCGCATCGCGATCCCACCGCAAATCGGGCAGAACCCGCGCAACGTTTTCCGGCTCCAGACCGCGATTGCGGACGCGATCTCGCAGATCCCGAGCGTGAGCTCGGTGGGTTTCGCGTCGGCGCTGCCGATGGACGGCACCTACGGCTTCTGGGACAGCGTCGAGGTGCAGGACCTGCCGCCCGAGGCGAACGGCGCCACGGCGCCGCTGCGGAGCTTCAAGTTCGTGTCGCCGGGCTTCTTTCACGCGACGGGCACGCGGCTCGTCGCGGGTCGGGAGCTCGAGCGCGCCGATCTCGACGATGCCCGATCCGTCGTGCTCGTATCCGAGAACCTCGCGCGCGAGCTCTGGCACGAGCCCGCCGCCGCGCTCGGCAAGAGGATTCGGCACGGCGGTTCTTGGAGCGAGATCGTCGGCGTCGTGCAAGACACGTACGACAACGGGCTCCAAGAGCCGCCGCCGTCGACCACCTACTGGCCGGCCTATATCAAGGAATTCGACGTCGCGCAGGCCAACGTGGTTTTCGCGATTCGCAGTCCGCTCGCGGGCCGCGAGTCGTTCGTCCGCCAGGTCGAGCAGGCCGTCTGGTCCGTCAACGGCAGCCTGCCGCTCGCGAACCCGGTGACGATGCAGTCGTACTACGACCGTTCGTTCGCGCGGACGTCGTTCACGCTCGTGATGCTCGCGATCGCGGGCGCGGCCGCGCTCGTGCTCGGCGTCGTCGGCTTGTACGGCGTCATCTCGTACGTCGTGTCGCAGCGCCGGCGCGAGATTGCGATCCGGCTCGCGCTCGGCGCGCAGCAGAGCGCGGTGACGCGCACGTTCGTCCGCTACGGCGCGCGCCTCGCAGCCGTCGGAGTGCTGATCGGCCTCTGCGCCGCGGCCGCGGTCACGCGCTTCATGACCGCGATCCTCTTCGGCGTCGCCGCGCTCGACCCGGTCACTTACTTCGCCGTCGCGCTCGCACTTGCGGCGGCGGCCCTGCTCGCGAGCTGGTTGCCGGCGCGCCGCGCGGCGGCGGTCGAGCCCGCAGAAGCTCTCGCGGCGGAGTAGGCAGCCTCGATGCGAATCAAAATGGGTGAGGTGTGCCGATGATCGTTTGGCAAGACGTGCGTTACGCGCTGCGCGCGCTCACGCGCAGGCCGATGTACGCGATCGTCACGATCCTCGTGCTCGCGATCGCAATCGGCGCGAACACGACGGTGTTCAGCGTCCTGAACGGCCTGTTCCTGCGGCCGCTGCCGTATCCAGACGGCGACCGGCTCGTGATGGTCTACGACTCGTACACGAAGATCGGCAACCTCGCGAACGCGGGGACCGCGATCCCGGACTATCTCGAGCGCCGCGAGCAAGCGAAGTCGCTCGAGAGTCTCGCGATCGTGACCGGTGCGGCGCGCACGCTCGGCGGGGAAGGCGAGCCTCTGCGCTTGCTCACGACACGTGCGTCGGCGTCGCTGTTCACCGTGCTACGTAGCGCGGCTCAGATCGGTCGCGTATTCACGGACGACGAGGCGACGCCGGGCAACGACCGCGTCGTCGTGCTCAGCGACCGGATCTGGCGTACGCGCTTCGGCACGAGCGACAACGTCGTCGGCCGCGATATTCAGCTCGACGGCGATTCGTACCGCGTGATCGGCATCATGCCGCCCGGCTTCGGCTACCCGAACCGCAATGTCGACGCCTGGACGCCGTTCGCGTTCACGCCGCAACAAACCGCCGACGCGGCGCGCGGTAATGAATTCTCGACAAGCATCGGCCGGCTACGGCCGGGTGCGACGGTCGAAGGCCTGAACGCCGAGCTCGCGGCGATCGTCGATCGCAATCTCGCAGCGGGCCGTCTGCCGCGCGACCGCGTAGACGTCGGCGGCTTCACCGGTCGCGCGAAACCATTTCGCGAGCAGAGCGTCGGCAATCTCGAGCCGACGGTCCTGCTCCTCCAGGCCGGCGTGCTCGCGGTGCTGCTGATCGCGTGCGCGAACGTTGCCAACCTGCAGCTCGCGCGCGTCGCGGCCCGGCGACGCGAGCTCGCGGTTCGCGCGGCGCTCGGCGCGCCGGGGCTCAGGCTCGCCCGGCTCGTGCTGATCGAAAGCCTCGCGCTCGCAGTGGCGGGCGCGCTCGGCGGCCTACTGCTCGCAGTCGGCGGGCTCGAGCTCGTGCGCGCGCTCGGTCTCGACCTCTCCAGTCAGGGCTTCGAGTTCCGGCTCGATACGACGGTGCTCGGATTCACGCTCGGCACGGCCGTGCTGGCGGCGCTCGTCGCCGCGTTGCCGCCCGTGGTCGTGCTGTTGCGCGAGGATCTGATCCGCGTCGTGCACGAGGCCGGCCGGCACGGCGCAGGCGGCCGGGGAGCGAACGCCTTGCGGGGTGCGCTGGTCGTCGTGCAGATCGCGGTCAGCATTGCGTTGCTCGCGGGCGCCGGGCTGCTCGCGAAGGGCTTCTATCGGCTGCAGAGCGAGGGGCCGGGCTTCACGGCGGCCGGCGTCTGGACCACGGCGCTCGGACTCCCGCAGGGGCGCTACGCGTCACCCGAATCGTGGGCGCAGTTCGACGCGCGCGCGCTCGAAGCGCTTCGTGCGCTGCCGGGCGTCACCGCGGCGGGTTTTACGTCCATCCTGCCGTTCACGGGCAACAACAACCAGGGCTCTTACGTGATCGACGGCTACACGCCGCCGCCCGGGGCACCGGAGCCGCACGCGCAGCAGCGCAGCATCAGCGAGGGGTACTTGCCTGCGCTCGGCCTGCCGGTCATCGAAGGCCGCAACTTTGCCGCGAGCGAGCCCGAGCGCGTCGCGATCGTCGATACGAATGTCGCGCGGAAATATTGGCCCGGCGGAAACGCGCTCGGCCAACGTCTGCGCATGGTCTTCGACCCCGCGGACCAGTGGTACACAGTGATCGGGGTCGTGCCGCCCGTGAAGCAGGACGACTTCATCGAAGATGCGTCCAAGGAGACCGTCTACTTCGACTATGCACAGCGGCCCACACCGGCAGGTCGGGTCGTGCTTCGTACGACGTTGCCGATCGATCAGCTCACGGGGCCGGCGAAGGCCGCGATCGCGGCGCTCGATCCCGAGCTCGCGCTCTTCGGCACGCAGGCGTACGAACTGATGGTGCAGCGTGCGCTCGGCCCGGAACGGATGCCGATGGTGCTCACGCTCGTATTCGCCGCAGTCGCGTTCGCGCTCGCGGTGATCGGTGTCTATGCCGTGCTGACCTGGGCTGCGACCCAACGGTTCGCCGAGATCGGCGTGCGCCTCGCGCTCGGCGCGCGAGCCGGCGACATCGTGCGCATGGTCGTGACGCAGGGCGGCCAGCTCGTCGCAATCGGCAGCGTGCTGGGGCTCGCGGGCGCGATCGCAATCGGCCGTGTGCTCGCGTCGCAGGTGCGCACCGTGAGCGCGTTCGATCCCATGGTGCTCGCAGGCGCCGTGCTCGCGCTGGCTGCCGCTGCGCTGATCGCGAGCTGGCTGCCGGCGCGGCGCGCCGGGCGGACGGACCCGATGATCGCGTTGCGTGCGGAGTGATGCCAAGGGGCGTTTCGATGACCACCGCCGGCTTCGTCGATTCCCTCGCATGCGACGTGCGCCAAGCCGTCCGTGGCCTGCACCGCAGTCCTCTGTTCACGCTCGTCGCGCTGCTCACGCTCGCGATCGGGATCGGCGCCACGACCGCCGTGTTCAGCGTCGTCGACGGTGTGCTGCTCAAGCCGCTGCCGTATCCCGAGCCCGAGCGGCTCGTTGCCGTGTGGCACGACGCGCCGGGCGCGGCGGGTCTCGTGGGCATCGCGGGCGGTCTGAATTTGTCACCCTCGCTGATGGTGACTTATCGCGACCAGAGCCGCTCGTTCGAGAAGATCGGGCTCTGGGCGCCGATCATGGCGAGCGTCACGGGAGTCGGAGAGCCGGAGCAAGTGCCGGCTGCGCTCGCGACCGGTCAATTGTTGCCTGCGTTCGGCGTCCCACCGTTGCTCGGCCGCTGGATCGCGGAGAGCGACGAGGCGCTGGACGCGCAGCCGGTCACGATGCTCGGCTACGGCTACTGGCAGCGTCGCTTCGGCGGCGATCGCAACGTGATCGGCAAGTCGATCACGATCAACGGCCTTACGGCGCAAATCGTCGGTGTGATGCCCAAAGGCTTCCGCTTAGGCGAAACGGCGGTCGACTTGATCGGCGCGTACCGCTATGACCGTGCTCGGCTGATCCCGCCGCCGTTCTGCTGCAACGGGATCGCGCGTCTCAAGCCCGGCGCCACGATCGAGCAGGCGAACGCCGACATGGCGAGGCTGCTGCCGGTCTGGATCGATTCGTTCCCGTTCCCCGGCGGCGTGAGCGGCAAGGAGGTCTACCTCGACACTTGGAGAATCGAGCCGGCGCTGCGCCCGCTCAGGGCGGACGTGATAGGCAGCGTCGGCGACACGCTCTGGGTCGTTATGGCGATGATCGGGCTCGTGCTCGTGATTGCGTGCGCAAACGTCGCCAACCTGCTGCTCGTTCGCGGCGAGCAGAGGCGTCGCGAGCTCGCGGTGCGCGCCGCGCTCGGCGCGGGCTCGTGGCGCATCGCGCGCGGCCTGCTCGCCGAGAGCCTGCTCCTGGCGCTCGGGGGCGGCCTGATCGGCGTTGCGGTCGCTTACGGCGCGCTCGAGCTGCTGCTCTGGCTCGCGCCGCCGCGGTTGCCGCGCCTCGACGAGATCGTGCTCGACGGCCGCGCGCTCGCATTCACGTTCGTGGTCACGCTCGTCGCCGGACTGTCGTTCGGTCTCGCGCCGGTCTTGCGCGCCGCAGGAGCACCGCTCGCGACCGCGCTGCGCGGCGGCCGCGGCACGAGCGGGGGTCGCGCCGAGCACCGGACGCAGAACGCGCTCGTGATCGGCCAAGTCGCGCTCGCGCTCGTGCTGCTCGTGAGCTCGGGGCTCATGATCCGCACGTTCCTCGCTCTGCGCGCGGTCGAGCCGGGCTTTACTGCGCCGCAGACGCTCCAGACGTTCAGGGTCCAGATTCCTGAGGCAGTCCTGCGCGATCCCGTCGCCGTCGAGCGGCAGCAGCACGCGATCATCGACGCGATCGACACCATGCCCGGCGTGACGTCCGCGGCTTTCGTGAGCGGTCTACCGATGGCCGGTGACGGCGGCTGGGACGGCGTCGAAATCGAGTCGCGGCCCGAGACCGAGCGTGCGCAGCAGCTGCACCTGTTCCGGCAGATCTCGCCTGGTCTGCTCGAGACGATGGGCACGCGACTCATCGCCGGCCGTGAGCTCGATTGGCACGATCTCGAAGATCCAAAACCCGTGGCGCTCGTGTCCGAAAACTTCGCGCGCTGGTTCTGGCTGGACCCGAAGGCCGCGCTCGGAGAGCGTATCCGTCCGTCGGGAGGCGTCGGCCCGTGGCGCGAGATCGTCGGAATCGTTGCGGACGTTCGGATGAACGGGCCCGACCAACCGCCGCCGACAACCGTCTACTGGCCGGCATTGATGGCTGACTTCTATCAGAACCCATTTTGGATCGCGCGCGGCGTCGCGGTCGTCGTGCGCAGCCCGCTCGCGGGCACGCCGCAGCTCACGCACGCACTCGAACGGGCGGTCTGGAGTGTGAACGCGAGCCTGCCACTGTTCGGTGTCCGCACGCTGCAGGAGAACTACGACCGCTCGCTCGCGCGCACGTCGTTCACGCTCGTGATGCTCGCGATCGCGGGCGCTGCCGCGCTCGTGCTCGGCGTTGTCGGGCTCTACGGCGTGATCTCGTATGCGGTGTCGCAGCGGCGTCGCGAGATCGCGATCCGGCTCGCGCTCGGCGCGCCGCAGAGCCGCGTGGTGCGCACTTTCGTGCGCTACGGCGCCGGCCTCGCGGCAGTAGGGGTCGTGATCGGCCTCGGCGCGGCTGCCGCGCTCACGCGGCTCATGGGCACGCTCGTGTACGACGTGCGGACGATCGATCCGCCGACGTATCTGCTCGTCGCCGTGATCCTCACGGCCGCCGCGGCGCTCGCGAGCTGGCTGCCGGCGCGTCGCGCCGCGGCGGTCGACCCCGCGGAAGTGTTGAACGCCGACTAGGAGGGGCTGCGTGTGGAAACGCTGATCCGCGACATTCGTCACGCGCTGCGCTCGCTCGCGCGCACGCCCGCGTTCACGATCACCGTCGTGCTGACGCTCGCGATCGCGATCGGCGCGAACGGCGCCGTGTTCTCCGCGCTCGACGCGGTCCTGTTCAAGCCGTTGCCGTTTCCGAACGGCGACCGGCTCATGCGGCTGACTCAAGCGACCGGCGACGGTCCTCCGGGCGGTACGGCGCCGGTTCGCGTGGAGGATTGGAACCACCTGAGCTCGACGTTCGAGGCGATCTCGAGCTTCTACGTCGAGGATGTCTCCGACACGACGGGCGAGATCCCGGAGATCGTCAGGCGCGCCACGGTCGGACCCCGCTTCAACGAAGTCTGGGGGATTGCCCCGGCGCTCGGTCGTGGGTTCACCGAGGAAGATCACCGCGGCCAGCCAACGAGCGTGATCGTGAGCGATCGTTACTGGCGCAGTCGGCTCGGCGCGGACCCAAACGCCGTCGGCAGGCAGCTACGGATCGGGCCCGGCACGCCGCGAGTCGTCGGCGTGATGCCGGCCACGTTCCTGTTCCCGGATCGCGACGCAGATGTCTGGGTGCCGGCACCGCTAGACGCGCCATTCATGCAGTCGCGGGGGTACGCCTGGTATCCGGCGATCGGGCGTCTCAAAGAGGGCGTCACGCCGGACGAAGCCCGCGCGAATCTATCGGTCGTCCAAGCGCAGCTCGGCGCGCAGTATCCCGACACGGACACGAATCTGCGTGTGTACGTCGAGCCGTACAAAGACGGGATCGTCGCGGGCGCGCGCGGCTCCTTGTGGCTGTTGTTCGGCGCGGCGTCGCTGCTACTGCTGATCGCGTGCACGAACATCGCGACTCTGCTGCTCACGCGCGGCGCCGAGCAGCGACGCGACGTTGCCGTGCGTCTTTCACTCGGCGCGAGCGCGTCACGGATCGCACGCCAGCGGCTGACTGAGACCACGCTGCTCGCCTTAGCCGGTGTTGGCGGCGGCTTGCTGCTCGCCTCGTCGGCGGCTCGCGGCCTGCGCTCGCTGTCGGCGAACGTGCCACGCCTCGACGAGATCACTCTTGACGGCCGGCTAGTGCTCTACACGATTGCTGCGGTTGCGGTCGTGACACTGCTCTGCGGTACGCTGCCGGCCGTCCGGAGCGCGCGTGGGGTGTTGGCGGGCGAGATCGCTGGCGGCGGCAGAACGCAAGTGGCGACGCGCCAGTCCTTGCACTGGTGGCTGGTCGGCGTTCAGATCGCGCTCTCGGTAGCATTGCTCGCGGGCGCCGGTCTACTCGTGCGGAGCATCCAGGAGCTCGCGCGCGTCGACTCGGGTTTCCAGCGCGCCCAAATCCTGACGTTTCGAATGAGCGCCGCGTTTGCGGACATGTCGGGCGACAACTTCCCGCGATTTCAGCAAGGCTACGTGACGACGCTCGAGGCGCTCGCGGCGCTGCCTGGCGTCGAATCCGCGGCGACGACCTCCTTTTCCCTGCCCGGAGTCCCAACGGCCTTCGAGCAAGAGTACGAGTTGCCGGCCGGCCACTTGGATCCCGAGACCCGCGTGCTCGCGGAAGAGCGCAGCGTGTCGCCGAGCTATTTCGCGACGCTCGGAATCCCGGTCGTCGAAGGCTCGGTCTGCCGGTACGGAGGCGGGCCCGGTGTGGGCGAGGTCCTTGTCAACCGAAGTTTCGTCGCGCGCTATGGCGGCGGTGGCGCGCTCGTCGGTTCCCTACTCGCGCGCGCTCAGCTGCCGCAGGGCGCGACGATCACGGGCGTCGTCACCGATGTCCGCGAGCGCGGTCTCGACCGGCCGCCGGCGCCTACCGTGTATTTCTGCAACTTCGCAGGGTCGCCGACGCCGTTCGTCCTCGTCCGCACTCACGGCGACCCGGAAGCGATCGTCGCAATCGTACGCGCGAAGATGAAGGAGCTCGAGCCGCAGCGCGCAATGTTCTCCGTCTCGTCGCTCGACGAGCAGATCGGCGACGCCTACGCGGAGAACCGCCTACGTACGACGGTGCTCGCGCTGTTCGCGGGCGCGGCGCTCGCGCTCGCGTGCCTCGGTCTTTACGGCACGTTGAGCTACGTCGTGAGTTTGCGCCGGCGCGAGGTCGGCTTGCGCGTCGCGCTCGGCGCGTTGTCGGGCACGATCGTCGTGCAGTTCGTGACGCAGGCGTTGCGGGTCGTCGGCGTCGCGTGCGCCGTCGGCCTCGTGCTGTCATTGGCGTTCGGCCGCGCGCTCTCGGGCCTGCTCTTCGGCGTGAGCCCCTCCGATCCGCTCACGCTCGCCGGCGTCGTCGTTCTCGTGGTCGGTGTCGCGGCGCTCGCAGCTTTCCTCCCCTCGCTGCGAGCGTCGCGCATCGACCCGATGGAAGCGCTGCGAGAGGAGTAGGAGGCATGCGAGCAATCCGCCAAGCCGTTCGCCAGCTGTGCCACCGCCCGGGATTCTCGGCCGTCGTGATCGCGATGCTCGCGATCGGCATCGGCGCGACGACCGCGATGTTCTCGATGTTCCACGAGGTGCTGCTCGCCAAACTCCCGGTGGGCGAGCCCGACGCGCTCGTGAACCTCGGTGCGCCGGGGCCGAAGGCGGGCAGCACGACCTGCACGATGGCCGGCACGTGCGAGGAGATCTTCAGCTTCCCGATGTTCCGCGACCTCGAGGCGCGCCAGACTGTGCTCACCGAGCTCGCGGGGCATTACGAGACATTCGCCAACCTCGCGTACCGCGACCACAGCGAGGCGACCCGCGCAGCGCTCGTCTCGGGCGCCTACTTCGGAGCGCTGCGCGTCCAGCCCGCGCTCGGTCGTTTGCTAGGGCCCGAGGACGATGCGCAGGTAGGCGAGTCCGCGGTCGCCGTGCTGAGCTACGACTATTGGCACAGCTCGGCCGGCGGCGACCGTGACGCGATCGGGCGAACGATCGTGGTGAACGGCGAGCCGCTCACAATCGTCGGCGTCGCTCCGGAGGGTTTCCACGGCACAACAGCCGGCTGGACCCCGAGCGTCTACGTGCCGCTCACGATGCGCTGGCGCATGGAGACGAACGTGCCGCGCAGCGACGACAACCGCTTGGCTTATTGGGTCTACCTGTTCGGCAGGCTCAAGCCCGGCGTCTCGCTCGAGCAGGCGCGCGCGTCGCTCAATACGCTTCACTCCGGGATCCTGAACGAGGTCGAAGCGCCGCTGAACGGCGCTCTTGGGCCCGATGCGCTCGAGAAGTTCCGAGCGCGGCAGCTGACCGTCGAGCCCGGCGCTCGCGGTCAGAGCCTCGTGCGGGCCGTCGGGGGTCCTCCTTTCGAGATGCTCCTCGGCGTCGCTGCGGCCGTGCTCGCGATCGTCTGCGTGAACCTCGCCAACCTGATGCTTGCGCGCAACGCCACGCGCGCGGCCGAGCTCGCGATCCGGTCGTCGATCGGGGCGAGCCGGCGACACCTGGTACGAGACCTGCTGCTCGAGTCGGCGGTGCTCGCGGTCGCGGGCGGGCTCGCGAGCATTCCCATCGCCGAGGCGACGTTGCGCGGCGTGTCCGCGCTCGTGCCGTGGCAGATCGCCGACACGATCCAGCTCGGGCTGAGCCCGGCGGCCGCGGGGTTCGCCGCGGCGGTGTCGCTCGGCACGGCGCTGCTGTTCGGTCTGCTGCCGGCGCTGCGGTCGTCGGTCGTCGATCCGGGGGCCACCATGAAGGGGCAAGCCGCGCACTCTGTCGGCGCACGCCGCGCGACGCGTTTCGGCCGTTCGCTCGCGACCGTTCAGATCACTTGCTCGATGATGCTGCTCGTCTTCGCGGGACTGTTCGCGCAGAGCCTCGCGAACGCTACTCGGGCCGATCTCGGCATGAACGTGGACTCGCTCGTGACCTTCAACGTCTCGCCCCGCCGTAACGGCTACGACGACTCTCGCGCGATGCAACTCTTCGACCGGCTCGAGCGCGATCTCGCGGCGCAACCGGGCGTCGTGAGCGTGGCGTCTTCGATGGTGCCGTTGATCGCGTTCTCGCAGTGGGGCGACGACGTCAAGATCGACGGTCAGGATGCTCCGAGCCCGGCGGCAGACGTGCGAGCCAACATGAACTGGGTCGGCAACGACTTCTTCCGCACGCTCGCGATACCGTTGCGCGCAGGACGTGTCTTCACGGACGCGGACAGGAACGGTGCGCAGAGCGTCGCAATCGTCAACGAGAGCTTTGTCGGCAAGTTCGCGCTCGAAGATGGCGCGATCGGCAAACGCTTCACGCTCAAGCTGATCCCCGGCAGCTTCGAAATCGTCGGCGTGATCGCGGACACGAAGTACGACTCGGTCAAGGGCGACATACGACCGCAGTTCGTCTTCCCGCGCCGGCAGAGCACGAGTCTCGGCAGCTTGAGCTTCTACGTGCGCGCGGCGACTCCGCCTGACGAAGCAATGCGGATGATCCGGCGCGTGGTCGCGAGCCTCGACCCGAACCTGCCGGTCAGCGATCTCATGACGATGGACAAGGTCATCGAGAGCAACCTGTTCACGGACCGGCTCGTCGCGATGCTCGCGGGCGCGTTCGCGGCGCTCGCGACGCTGCTCGCCGCGACCGGTCTCTATGGCGTGCTCGCTTATGGCGTCGCCCAGCGCACTCGCGAGTTCGGCTTGCGGCTCGCGCTCGGTGCGACGCCGGGTGGCATTCGCACGATGGTTCTCTGGCAGGTCGCGAAGATCGCGCTGATCGGCATGCCGATCGGGCTCGCGCTCGGCGTCGCGCTCGGGCAGCTTGCGAAAGCGCTCCTGTACGGCATGAGCGGCTACGACCCCGTCGTGCTCGGCGGCGCCGTCGGCGTGCTCGTGGGGGTCGTGCTCGCAGCAGGCTATCTACCGGCGCGCCGCGCGTCCTCGGTCGATCCGATGGAAGCGCTGCGGTACGAGTGACGGGCGGTGAGGCCGTCGCTAGGTGTCGACTGCCTCGCCGAGCATCGCGGGTCGACCCGATGCGGGCGTTGAGGGCGGAGTAGGAAATCCCTCCGCGGAGGGGTGGTTGAATTGAGACGTTCGCAATAGGACTCCAAACATGATGATTGAGCGTATCGAATGGCATGGGAAAGAGCGGTGAGCCTTCGGCAAACACTGCGAACCCTCGCGAAGTCGCCGGGCTTCACGCTCACGACGCTGCTCACGCTCGCGATCGCGATCGGCGCGACGACTGCGATCTTCAGCGTCGTGAACGGCGTGCTGCTCAAGCCGCTGCCGTTCCCGGAGCCCGACCGACTCGTCGCGCTCACGCATCGCAGCAAGGACGGCGGTATGCGCAACGCGCCCGCGTCGACGGCGCTGTATTTCACCTACCGCGACAACAACGCTAGCTTCGAGTCTGTCGCGTTGTGGTCATCCGGGACCGCGAGCGTCACGAGTGGCGCGCCCGAGGAGGTCCAAGCCCTCGCCGCGACGCACGAGTTCTTGCCGACCCTCGGCGTGCGCCCCGCGCTCGGCCGCGCGTTCGTCGCGGCGGACGACGTGCTGGGCGCCGCGCCGACAGTCATCTTGTCTCACGGCTATTGGCAGCGGCACTTCGGCGGCGCCGAGAGCGCGCTCGGGCAAACGTTGATGGTCGACGGGAACGCGCATACGGTGATCGGCGTGCTGCCGGCCGACTTCCGCTTCGCGCAGCGCCCCGCGGAGCTCCTGCTGCCGATGCAGCCGAGCCGCGCGCGATCGTGGGTCGGGATTCTGGGCGAGAACGGCGTCGCGCGGTTGAAACCCGGCGTTACGCTCGCGGCCGCGAACGCGGACGTCGAGCGCATGATCCCGATCTGCTTCGCGACGTTTCCGTCGTTGCCCGGAACGACCGAGAACGATCTGCCGCACGCGGACGTGAGCCGGCTCAAGGACGCCTTCGTTCGCGATCTCGGCGACGTGCTCACCGTGATGACGGGCACGATCGCGCTGCTGCTTCTGATCGCGTGCGCGAATGTCGCGAACCTGCAGCTCGTGAGAACCGACAGCCGCGCGCGCGAGCTCGCGATCCGCGCGGCGGTCGGCGCAGGCTGGAGGAGGATCGCGGGCAGCGTGCTGCTCGAGAGCGTCGTGCTCGCGGTCGTCGGCGGCGCCGCCGGCCTCGCGCTCGCCGCAGCCGCGCTGCCATCGTTGCTCGTGTTCGCGGCGCCGAATTTGCCGAGCGTGCTCCGCGTTTCGATCGATCCGCGCGTCGTCGCGTTCGCGCTCGCGCTGTCCGTCGGGGTCGGGCTCCTGTTCGGACTTGTTCCGGCCGCGAAGTACGCGGCGCCGCGGCTCGTCGCGGTGCTAGGCGCCGCGGGCCGCTCGCCGGGCGTCTCGCGCGAGCGGCAGCGCGTGCGCGGCGCGCTCGTCGTCGCGCAAGTCGCGCTCGCGCTCGTGCTGCTGGTCGGCTCGGGACTCATGATCCGGACCTACGCGGCGCTCGGCGCGGTCGACCCGGGCTTCACCGAGCCCGAGCACCTGCAAGCCTTCGGGATCTCGATCCCCGAAGCGCTCGAGCCGGACTTCAAGCGCATGATCGGGATGCAGCGCGAGATCGAGGAGCGGCTCGCGGCGATCCCCGGCGTCGACTCCGCCGCGTATATCTCGGCGCTCCCGCTCGCGAGCGGCTCCGCGTGGTTCAACCTGTTGGTCGAGGACAAGACGCCGCCCGGGGCGGTGGGGGGTCCAGCGGCTCGGCAACTCCGGATCGCGTCGCCGGAATTCTTCGCGACGTTCGGCACGCCGCTGATCGTCGGGCGACCCTTGGAATGGCGCGACAACGACGAAGGTCGGCACGTCGCGCTCGTCTCGGAGAACCTCGCGCGAGCCGAGTGGGGGTCGGCCGCGGCGGCGCTCCGGAAGCGGCTCCGGGCTCTGCCCACGGACCCGTGGGCCGAGATTGTCGGCGTCGTCGGCGACATCATGAGCGAAGGGCTCGAGCGAGCCGCGCCGGGGACGTTCTACCTGCCGCAGACCGAAGGGCTCGGCCAGTGGATGACCCGCAAGGTGCAGTTCGTGCTCCGGAGCTCACGCGTCGGCACTCCGGGCTTCATCGAGGACGTGCAACGAGCGATCTGGTCCGTCAACGGCAGCCTACCGCTCGCCGACGTGCAGTCAATGAGCGACGTCTATCAACGCTCGCTCGCGCGAACGTCGCTCACGCTCTTGCTACTCGGCATTACGGCGTCGATGGCGCTGCTGCTCGGCGTGGTCGGCATCTACGGCGTCATCAGCTACTCGGTCGCGCAGCGCACGCACGAGATCGGGATCCGGATCGCGCTCGGCGCGCAGGGTGGGGCCGTGCAACGCCTCTTGCTCGGCCAAGTCGCCGTGCTGATCGGAATCGGTGTTGCGCTCGGGCTCGGCGGAGCCGCCGCCCTCACGCGACTCATGAAGACGCTGTTGTTCGGCGTGAGCGCGCTCGACCCGGTGACCTTTGGCGCCGTTTGCGTGCTGCTCGTCGGCGCGGCGCTCGCGGCGGCGTACTTGCCGGCGCGGCGCGCGACGCGGGTCGATCCGATGCACGCGTTACGAATGGAATAGGAATCTGCAGAGGTATGCGAGACAAGCTGGCGACACGTTTGCCGAATCCGGAGACAATGCGATGAGCACAGTTATGGAAGAACAAGGGATGCCCGAGACGACTCCCGCGCCAATGATCCGCCTACACAACGTCGAGAAGTCCTATCCCTACAAGGGGGGCCAGACGTGGGTGCTGCGCCAGATTGGGCTCGAAATTCAGGAGGGCGAGTTCGTCACGATCATGGGCCCGTCGGGCTCTGGTAAGTCGACGCTGCTCTCGATTCTCGGGATGCTCGACGGCGACTTCGGCGGTGAGTACTGGTTCGACGGCAAGCCCGCGCACGGCGTCAGCAACAAGGAGCGTGCGCGGCTCGGCAAGGAGAACGTCGGCTTCGTGTTCCAGCAGTTCCATCTGCTCGACGACCTCACGGTGGCCGAGAACCTCGACATCCCGCTCTCGTACCGCAACGTGGCGCGCAAGGAGCGCGATGCGCGCGTCGCAGAGATGCTCGACCGCTTCCAGATCGTCGGCAAGAAGGACCTCTACCCGACGCAGCTCTCGGGCGGCCAGCAGCAGCAGGTCGCGGTCGCGCGCGCGGTGATCGCCGAGCCGCGGATCGTGCTCGCCGACGAACCGACCGGCAGCCTGCATTGGAAGCAGGGCGAGGCGATCATGGAGCTGCTGCGCGAGCTCAACGCCGAGGGCACGACGATCGTGCAGGTGTCGCACGACGAGCGCGTCGCGGCGTTCGGACGGCGCGTGATCGAGATCGCGGACGGCTGGATCAACGCCGACCGTAAGCTGGTCTGACGATGCTGCGCCAGGCGCTCCGGCAGCTCGGACGACGCGCGGGGCTGTCCGTGGTCATGATCGTGATGCTCGCGCTCGGGCTCGGCGCGACCACCGCGATGTACTCGATCTATCACGAGGTGCTGGTTCGGCCGCTGCCGGTTGCGGAGCCCGAGCGACTCGTGAACTTGGGCGCCCCGGGGCCGAAGTGGGGCTCGGCGAGCTGCGGTATCGCCGGCGATTGCCAGCACATCTTCAGCTATCCCATGTTTCGCGACCTCGAGGCGCGCAACACGGCGTTTGCCGGAATGGCGGGCTTCAGCGAGTTCGACGCGAACGTCGCGTTTCGCGGCACGGCAACGCCGGCAACCGGGATGCTCGTATCGGGTGCCTATTTCGACGTGCTCGGCGTGCGACCCGCCCAGGGTCGCCTGCTGACGCCGGCGGACGAGCCGCGCGTGGGCGAGGCCGCGGTCGTGGTGCTGAGCTACTCGTATTGGCAAGAGGGGTTCGGCGCGGACCCGGGTGCCGTCGGGCAGACGCTCACGGTCAACGGCCAGCGGCTCACGATCGTCGGCGTGGCGCCGCGGGAGTTTTTCGGCACGGTCTGGGGCAGGCGGCCACGCTTGTTCGTCCCGCTGTCAATGCGCTGGCTCATGCAACCAACGTTGCCGCGTACCGACGAGACGCGGACTGCCTATTGGGTTTATGCGTTCGGGCGGCTGCGGCCGAGCGAGACGACCGAGCAAGCGAGCGCGTCGATCAACGCGCTCTATTCGGGCATCTTGAACGAGGTCGAGGCGCCGCTGAACACCGGGATGCCGCCCGCCATGCTCGAGCAGTTCCGCCGCCGCGCGATCACGCTCGATCCCGGCGCGCTCGGCCAGAGCGACCTGCGCTCCGTCTCCACGCAGTTGACACTGCTGCTCGGCGTCACGGTGCTCGTGCTGCTGATCGTGTGCGCCAATATCGCGAGCCTGCTGCTCGCGCGCGGCGTCGAGCGCGGCCGAGAGATGGCGCTCCGCGCGTCGCTCGGCGCGAGCCGCGGCCGTCTCGCCGGGCAGTTGTTGCTCGAGTCCGTCTTCCTCGCGACCGCCGGCGCGGTCGCGAGCGTGCCGGTGGCGCTGCTTACGCTGCGCGGCTTCTTCGCGATCTCGCCGGGCTGGGTCGTCGACAACCTCACGATCTCGGTCGGCCGGGAGTCGCTGCTCTTCGCTGCGGTGGCCGCGCTGGGGACCGTCGTGCTGTTCGGACTGGCGCCCGCGCTCTACGCGACGCGCGCGGACTTGGGGTCGGTCATCAAGGGCCAGGCTGCGCAGTCCGTTGGGGGGCGCAGCACCGCGGGCTTTCGTAGGGCGCTCGCGACCGTGCAGATCGCGCTCTCGACCGTGCTGCTTGCGCTCGCCGGGTTGTTCGCGCAGAGCCTCGCGAACGTCGCGCGCGTCGATCTCGGCATGAACGTCGACTCGCTCGTCTCGTTCAGCGTCGCGCCGCGGTTGAACGGCTATACGCCCGAGCGCACCGCGGAATTGTTCGACCGGATCGAGCGCGAGCTCGCGGGCGTGCCCGGCGTGACCGACGTCGCGTCGTCAAGCGTGCGGCTGCTCGCGAACGAGTCCTGGAACAACGGTCTCTCGGTCGACCGTCTCGCGCATGCCGCGGGCGCGGACACGGACGCTTCGTTGAGCATGGTGAGCCCGGGGTTCTTCCGGACGCTGTCGGTGCCGTTGGTCGCGGGCCGCGACTTCACCGATGCGGATCGCATTGGCGCGCCATTGTCGAAAATGCTGCCGCGCGTGATCGCGGGCATCGACCCGACTCTGCCAATCGACGAGCTCACGACGGTGCGCAGGACGGTGCAGGAGAACGTCTACCTCGACCGGCTCGTCGCCATCCTGTCGGGCGGGTTTGCGGCGGCCGCGACGCTGCTTGCCGCGATCGGCCTCTACGCAGTGCTCGCCCATAGCGTCGTGCAGCGCACGCGGGAGATCGGGCTGCGCCTCGCGCTCGGCGCGACGCCGCAGGCGCTCCGCACGATGGTTCTCAAGCAGGTCGGGCTCATGGCCGTGATCGGGATGCCTGTGGGCCTCGCGGCTGCTGTCGCGCTCGGCCACGGCGTCGGCGCGTTGCTTTATGGGCTCGTGGGCTACGACCCGGCGGTGCTGACCGCGGCGGTCGCGACGCTGTGTGCAGTGGTGGCCGGCGCCGCCTATTTGCCGGCGCGGCGCGCGGCTCGGGTCGCACCGATGGAAGCTTTGCGGTACGAGTAAAGGAGCGGGTTTCCACGCCGGCGCG
>Ga0326726_10000611_pt1 | contig 32583 bp, 35 predicted proteins | sample MHFenrmetagenome_2_FD_207603 | JGI IMG/M metagenome (GOLD analysis project Ga0326726, IMG submission 207603) | Lab enriched peat soil microbial communities from Michigan Hollow, Ithaca, NY, United States - MHF15MN | ecosystem: Environmental > Terrestrial > Soil > Wetlands > Peat | place: USA...
CCTGCAACCTGGTTTGCAAGAACGTCAGCAGCATATCTTTGAGGTACTACCCGTTCTATCTCGTTTGCCTTTGCCTTTTTTACAATAACGAGAGATTCAAGCAGGTCATCAAAACCCGTTGCAAGGATCGTTCCCCGCGAGACTGTATTCAGCCGGTGGCCGGCCCGCCCAACCCGCTGCACGAGCCGGGAGACTTCCCGGGGAGATCCAAACTGGATCACATGGTCAACCCTCCCGATATCAATACCAAGCTCCATGGATGAAGTGCAGATGAGTGTTCGGATTTCGCCTCGTTTGAACCGCTCTTCTGCGTCGATCCTGACCTCTTTTGAAAGTGATCCATGGTGCACCTCCACATCCCCGCGTTCGTACAGGGCATGTCCCAGTGCTTCGGCAGTTACCCGGGTATTGACAAATACCAGTGTGGATCCTTCCCGGTCCAGTATTTTTGAGAGAATCTCAGTCTGCTTCTGAAAATCATCACCAACAAACCGTACCGTGATGTCGAGATTTTTTGCAACAGGCACCTGGACAACGGAGAATGGGCGATTACCGCAGAGGAAATGCGCGATTTCATCGGGATTTCCTACTGTCGCCGACAGGCCGATACGCTGGAATTCACCCGCATACACATAAAGACGTTCGAGCGCAACCGCAAGTTGCGCCCCGCGTTTACTTCCTGCCAGCTCATGGATCTCATCGATAATCACGAACCTGACCTGACTGAGGTGTTTCCGGAGCCGTTTTCCCATGAAGAGCGCCTGGAACGTCTCCGGGGTTGTGATCAGGAGATCCGGGGGGACCAGTGCCTGCCTGCGTCGTTCACTTAGGGGGGTGTCTCCATGTCTCACCCCAACGGTAAGCCCAAGCTCGCTGCACCACCATTGCATACGTGCAAGGATATCACGGTTAAGCGAGCGCAGAGGTGTAACATAGATCGCTTTGAACCCTCCGCCGTAAGGCATCGACAGGAGAGCATTGAAAACCGGAAACATTGCGCTTTCCGTTTTGCCAGTACCTGTCGGTGCGATAAGGATGACATGGTTTCCGTTGTGGATCAACGGGATTGCCTGTTTCTGGGCTTCGGAAAGCACAGAAAAACCGCGCCTTTTAACACATGCCTGGACCTTTGGATCCAGCATCTCAATCTGTTCCATCTGACTGCAGCGAACTCACAGGACCGATATATGTCCCATCGGCAAGGATAATCTCCGCCTCCTCTTTTTTCATGAACCGCGACAGGGGCGAGAACGGATTTCTGACTATCTGGAGGATATCATATCCTGCAATCTCGTTAAAAGAAGGCATAAACAGCACCCGGGTAGGGGGGGGAGTGTTCTCAATGATTGCATGCATCCCCAGCTTGTCTGTGTCAAGCCCTGCGCGAAGGTATGCGGGGGTCTGAAGGGCACAACCCACCTCATCTTTAAGCAGGAGCAGAGGATGGTGGTGGCCGATTACCATCAGGTGTCCTGCAAGGTCTGGGGAAGGGTACATATGTCCATGGAGGTATCCGACACCGTCAAGGATTGTCCCCTCTTTCGGCTGGAGTTCGGTATCACGGAGATACGGTTCAATTCCGATATCGTGGTTACCGGGAAATACTTTCAGGGGAATGCGACGACGAAGCGTATCGAGAATGAGCGGTAACTCGATATACTCCTGACGAGTAAGCGATGGAATGCTGTGTTTGATATCGCCGAGGAGTACGAGCATGTCCGGGTCTGCTGAATCGATGACCTTCAGCAGGCGTTCGAGCCGATCAGTAGTCCGGCTCCTGAAATGCAGACCATGAGCCGCGAGGTCAGCCTCTATCCCGAAATGGAGGTCCGCAACAATCAGCAGCCGGGTCTCGCCTTCAATGACGAGTGCCGGCCCATCTCCGATAAATTCCATCTTCATAACGGTTTAACAAATCCTTTCTGGGGCTGGTAACATTCATCATCGGTGATGAGGGATTCAATGGCCGAGATGACCGCCTCCCGTGATGCACCGCTCTCTGTTGCGTGTCTGATTATCTCTTCCACGGCTATCCCCCTTGGTCCGTTTCCTGCTACCATAAGGTCCTTCACCATCGTGCGGATATCGGGATGAACGGATATCTCACATGCGGGGGAATGAACGGTCTGCACCGCACCTTCCACCATCCTGGCGAGTTCGTGGAGCCTGGTTCTGGTTATTGAATAGTGGCGAATAGCTCCAAGGATACGTGTATCGGTGGATGAACCCTGCATGGCGAGTTTGATCAGATTAAGACGCCGGATCGTCGATTTTGCTGTTACCAGCACCCACTGGTCACGAACCAGACGGTCTACAATTCTGACATGATCCGGGCGCACAGATAGATGGACAATACTCTTTTTAACGTACATCTGTGCCCGCCCGGAGACGGTAACAAATGATGGTACGGGGATTTTACAGAATGTTTCTGCAAAGGGTGTGTTCCTGCCGCCAATAACCAGATCAAATGCGCCGGTCGGATCAGCCATGCGGGAGTGCACCATATCCCCGGATGCTGTAACCTCAGTAAGGGCACCGGAAAGGAACAAAGAGCGGCACCACGCCCCTCCCGGTGTCACTACCCATGCAGGATTTCCCGGATCATCATCCGGAATAGATAGGGTTGAACTATTATACTCTCCGGCAAATACCCGCGCAGCTCCTTCCATATGTCGTAGTCAGTTTTGTCAGGTAATCGTATTCAAGATATAGTCTGTGGCAGTCCTTTCGTTTACCAGGTCGCATGTCACTGTTGTAACAGGAAATTCGGTGTCTTACATTTTCCGTACAGGGGTTTTGTTTTTCAATCCAACAATGGTTACATCCCAATCCTGAGAAATAGAAATGATGAACCAACGAAAATCATGGTATTTTGAAATTAAAGATTGGTACCTCTCGATCCACTCTATGACGAACGCCGCCGCCCCCGAAGGGGCGCCCCCGCAGCGGGTCCATGAATCAGATAAAATCTTTCCTTCCCGCCATGCCTCGGAAAGGCCCTGAGGCGGGTAATGCTCGCATATACCCTAATTTTCATGGAAAAATAGTAATGTTTTTTCCGCAGACGCTATTTGTTGATGTTGTCTGATGACTCCATATCAGCTGTGGCATACCTTTCGTTGCGATAACCAATGCCTTACATAAAATAAAACAGGACTATTTCCCTTTATGTCGACAGGCACCAGAGAGAAGGGAAAGAGCTGCGAGTGCCAACAGAACCGTTGACATTGCCAGGGGTGATTTCGTTGGTGCGGGTAATGGTGGTACCGGGCATGAAGTGAGATCCGGGGGAACCAGTGTCGGGTCGAGTTCGGCAGCCCGGGCGTATGCTGTTCTTGCATCATCGCATCTGCCAAGTGACCGAAGGGCATTGCCCTTATTAAACCAGGCAACAGAATGAACCGATGTCAGGTTGCCCTCAATGGCCAGCGCTGCATCTGCTGCTGTATTGGCTTCTTCAAACCGCCCGAGCATCACCAGGATCCCGGCCCTGTTGGCCTGAATAAGCGGGACCAGCGATGTTACATTGAGTGCAAGCGCTTCATCCGACGCTTCAAGCGCTTCTGAATATTTCCCGGCATTTGCCAGGTCGACGCTTTTTGAATAGAGAGCACCGGCAGAGTTAACCTGATCCGGGGTATCGGCGGCTATTACCGGCAGGACCAGCAAGGAGCTGATGAGAATAACCATAAAAAATCTTCTGAAATACATACATCTCACTCCGTTTCTCAGGTATTGAAGGTGCATCGTATTAAAAAGTGAATGAATAAATTCTTACCGGTTTTTACCCAGCACTATCATCCCTGCGATGATAATTCCGACCAGGACAATCCATCCCGGCAGGGGGGTATAGGTTGTCTTTACCGGTTTGGGAGATGAAGTCGGCATCGTAGTAATTGCCCTGGTTTGTGATGAGGAGGGGGTGGTTGCGGACACTGTTGTTACGCCCGGTTGCGGTTCCTGTGGTGTACCGGCGGGAGATGTATCTTTGATGAAGGTTACCGAAACTGACTTCGTCGTCGTTCCTGTAAGATTCCGGACACTGCTTGTGTTAAAAGTTTCCTGAATAGAATTGAGGTCCTGATGTATGGTGAAGGAATACGTCCCCAACGGATAGAGGGTTTCACCAGAAGAACTCCGGGCAGTACGGTCCCAGTCTTTCCCGTTCTTCCAGTAGTACGGGGATAAGGTGATGAAGGGCTGTTTTTCGAAAGACAGGATCTGGGTTTTTGAATTTCCGGCATTTCCCGAATAAATAGTGCTGACTACCCGGCCGGGGGGATTAGTAAGTACTACCGTAAAAAATGAATCTGATGGATTAATACTGGGACGATTTAGTGGCAGGAGCGCCTGATACAGGTTTGTATCTACCCGGTAGGTAATATTGGTAGAAACCGGGATGGATTTCCCACTCACGTCCTGGTCATGATCCAGATCCCAGACTTTGATATCAAGCTGCGGTTCGAAAACTTCAAAAACCACGTCATGGGGTTTCTTTTCAATGCAATACCATGACCCGGTATACCCGTCAAAATTTTCAAGGCTGATATTAAAATGATAAATTTTATCCGATACGGTATTTATTTCATAGATTGTCATTGTTTTCTGGGGCGGCGCGCTGGTATTTGCGCCTTCCTGCCACCACCCGATCGCATGGCACCCGTTCAGTGCAGAGGATATATCCAGATTGCTCTCTCCCATATAAACCGGGGCGCCTGGACCGATTTTTGCGGTACTGCCCGCCACAGGTGCAGCCCCTATTAATATGATAATAAGAGCAAGTACAACATATTTTCCATGCATGGAAAGTAATTTCAAAACCCTTATGATAAACATTATGACATTCATTAAAAAGAGTGCGTGATTTTTCCCCGTTAAAAAGGCGTTCTGCCGGGGAGACTGCCTAGACTATCCATGACCGTGTAAAAGAGTACGAGCGGGAAGTGAGGGATGCCCATGGAAGAGAACCACACCATCTGGATTGAGAAATACCGCCCATCAAAGCTTGCCGATATTGTCGGGCAGGATGAAATTGTGGAGCGATTGTCGTCGTATGTAAAGAACGGCAACCTGCCTCACCTCCTCTTCACGGGCAGTGCGGGGGTGGGCAAGACTACCGCTGCGGTAACCCTTGCGCGTGAATTTTTTAAGGACTCCTGGCAGATGAATTTCCGAGAACTCAATGCATCAGATGAACGCGGGATCGATGTAGTACGCAACCAGATCAAGCAATTTGCCCGAACGACACCCCTTGGTGAGGCACAATTTAAAATCCTGTTTCTTGACGAAGCCGATGCACTGACCACGGATGCACAGGCAGCCCTGCGCCGGACAATGGAGAGCTACGCGCAGACATGCCGGTTTATTCTTTCCTGTAATTATTCTTCCAAAATCATTGACCCGATCCAGAGCAGGTGTGCAATATACCGGTTTAAACCCCTCGGGGCAGGAGCGGTGAAAGAAGAAGTATGCAGGATTGCCAGCCACGAAGGACTCAGGGTAACGGATGGAGCAATGGATGCGATTGTCTATATCGCGCAAGGAGACATGCGCAAGGCCATCAACGCCCTCCAGGGTGCCGCAATTATCTGTCCTGAAATAGACGAGAAGATGGTATACGCGATAACATCCACTGCCCGGCCGGATGAGATCGATGAGCTCCTGAAACTCTCTCTTGGAGGAGACTTCGACAGTGCTGAATCTCTCCTTGCAATGCTCCTTCACGAACGGGGGATCGCTCCCAATGAACTGATCAACCAGTGTTATCGTGCTATTATCAAAATGGATATGATCAGGGGATTAAAAGTAGAGTTGATCGACCATCTGGGGGAAACAGATTACCGGCTCTCCGAGGGAGCGAACAGTGATATCCAGATGGAAGCGCTGATCGCCCGTTTCGTTCTCTCTTCACAGAAATGCAGGTGAGGTAACCCGATGGAGACAAAAACGGACCTGCAGGCTACCGATAAGACCGAAGACTGGAGCAGGTTACTAAAAAGCAAGTATAAAAAAGAGATTGCCGAGATCTCCCGTGAATATCCCCACAAACGTTCACTCACCATCGATTACCGGGATGTCGAGCGATTCGGTAAAACAGGTATTGCTCTTGCTGACGAGCTTTTGGAAAATCCCGGTAAAGTCCTCGAGGACGTATGGGAAGCGATCAAGAAAAGCCAGCTGATCAGGATCAAGGACGGAAAGGAGCCACGGGGCATCAATATCAGGTTCACCAACCTTCCGAAAAAGGTAGGTATCCGCAATATCAGATCCGATGACATCAACTCCTTTGTCTCTGTTGAAGGTATCCTGCGCAAGACTACAGAAGTCAGGCCACGGATCGTCGAAGCAGCCTTCCGGTGCCCTGCCGGACATTTCACCGTAAAAAAACAGAAGTACGGGAAATTCATCGAGCCCGAGGGATGTGCAACTGACGGGTGTACATTCAAGAAACTTGAACTGTTACCTAAGCGCTCAAGGTTTGTAGACTCACAAAAGCTCAGAATTCAGGAGTCCCCCGAGGGTCTCAGGGGAGGCGAACAACCCCAGACCCTTGATGTGGATGTAACCGACGACCTCTCCGGCAGGGTGGCGCCCGGAGACCGTGTGATTATCAACGGGATCCTCCGTTCTATGCAGAGGATCGTAAAAGGTGAGAAGAGCACGGTCTTTGATATTTTCCTGGAATGCAACTCCATCGAAATCGCTGAAAAAGAGTTCGAAGAAGTGGAGATCAATGAAAAAGACGAAGATGAAATCAAAGCCCTCAGCAGCGATCCCCTGATCTACCGCAAGATCACCCATTCGATTGCCCCGACTATCTACGGCAGTGAGGATGTAAAAGAGGCAATAGCCCTCCAGCTCTTCGGTGGGATTGCCAAGGAGATGCCCGATGGCACCCACCTCCGGGGCGATATCCACGTACTGCTCATCGGCGACCCGGGGATAGCAAAGAGTCAGCTGCTCCGGTATGTAGTGAAGCTCTCGCCCCGGGCGATCTACACCAGCGGGCAGTCCTCCACCTCTGCCGGTTTAACCGCAACCGCAGTGAAGGATGAATTCGGTGAGGGGCGATGGACCCTTGAAGCAGGAGCCCTCGTACTGGCTGACATGGGAGTGGCCGCGGTGGACGAGATGGATAAGATGCAGAAGGAGGACCGTTCTGCGCTTCATGAAGCGATGGAGCAGCAATCCATCAGTGTTGCTAAGGCCGGTATAACGGCCACTCTCAAATCCCGCTGTGCTCTCCTCGGAGCAGCAAACCCGAAATACGGGAGATTCGATATGTACGGCGATATCTCCGACCAGATCAATATGCCGGCCTCTCTTTTATCCCGGTTTGACCTGATATTCATCATGGCCGATCAGCCCGAACAGAAACGTGATCTTGCCATCGCTGAACACATCCTCAAATCCCACGGCATTGGCGAACTGATTGCGCAGCATAAAAAGACACCGATCCCCGGAGTTACTGATGAATATATCCAGCAGCAGCTGAAACCGGTCATGCCGGATATCGATCCCGCCTTTTTTCGCAAGTACGTAGCGTATTCCAAGCGATCCTGCTTCCCCATATTATCCACCGAAGCCAAGGAGGCACTTGTCAGCTATTATCTCAAGCTCAGGGGAATTGCCGAACCCAATAAGCCGGTGCCCGTGACAGCCCGACAGCTTGAGGCCCTTGTAAGGCTGGCAGAGGCGAGCGCGAGAATACGTCTTTCGGACACTATCGAACAGCATGATGCTGAACGGGTGATCCACATTGTCGACGCATGCCTGCGCCAGATCGCCTACGATGCGAGGACCGGTAGTTTCGATATTGACAAGATAACAACCGGCATATCCAAGGAGAAGAGGGATATTGTTCGGGTGATCAAAGATGCGATTCGTGATATTGGCGGCGAAGGACGGCGGGCTTCGAAAGATCAGGTCGTTGACGTCGTCGTGTCAAAAGGATTTCCGCGGGATAAGGTTGAAGCAGGAATTGAAATGCTCGTCCGATCAGGAGAAGCAATGGAACCCAAACTGGGCATCCTGCAGTTGATCTGAGAAGGAGGGATAATGACACTCGACCGTGATCAGGCAGTCTTTGAGGCCGGGATAAAACTCGGGGCACTTTACCACCAATGGGTCGGCACCCCCATCTCCCGGGAATCTGCTGCAAGCGTAGAGAGCGCAATCGAACAGGCAGTAATCCTTCAGCCATTTGTAGAAGAGATTACGGTCAGGCTTGACCGTTACCTGATGACAGAAAACAGGTTCGGGTATACTGAATTGTCCGGGCTCATGTTCGATGTGGACATCGTGACCCGTGTCGGGTTTGCTTATTGCCGGGCACATCTTGCTCCAAAGGACGGATACCCGCTCATGCAGATTATGGAGTGCCATGAAATCCCCCCGCTTTCCCGTCACTGATGATCATATCCATATCGATCCGCTCAACGGCAGGGGGATAGAAGCTGCAAAAGATTTTTTGCGGGCCGGGGGTACCCATATCTTTCTTGTCTCAAAACCATCATGGTCGCTTTCGGTCCATCCCAGTTGCGGATCGGACTATGCAGCCGTTTTTGAAGAGACGATTTCTGTTGCACGGATGATCGAAGCAATCGGTGTTGTCGTATTTCCCGTTCTCGGAGTTCATCCTGCCGAGATAAACCGGCTTTCTGAACGCATGTCGTTACCTGAGGCTGTTGAAGTTATGAAGGGAGGGATAGACTGTGCTGCAGGTTACATACAGGAAGGAAAAGCAGTTGCTCTCAAAAGCGGGAGACCCCACTATGAAGTGAGCCCGGAAATCTGGGCTGCATCCAACGATATCCTTGGGCACGCCCTGGAATGTGCAGCCGGATGCAGGTGCGCACTGCAGGTCCATGCTGAAAGCGGCCCCTGTTCAGATATCGCAGACATGGCACGGAATGCGGGTGTCCCTATAGAACATGTAGTGAAACACTATGCTTCCCCGGAGACTCCATTGCACCCATCCCTCATAGCAAAACATGAATCCATACCTCAGCTGGCACGCGAGCGAAGGACGTTTACCATGGAAAGCGATTTTATGGATGAGAATGTACGACCGGGAGCGGTTACCGGTCCGAAATCAGTACCCCGTTTCACGAATCAGCTGCTCAGGCAAGGTCTTATCACTGAAGAGGACTGCTTCAGGATTCATGTTGAGACTGTCGGGAATGTATACGGTGTGACGATTACGCTGTGAAAACGTGTTCCAACTCACCTTTTTTATTCCCACCCGCCAATAGATACTCAATGTTTCTGAAGGTTCACTGTTCACCCGGCGCAGGTGATCTCGTGGCTGTGTGCGATCGCGAACTGCTGAACACAACTATCAGACATGGGGAGCTTTCCGTCCGGATCTCTGAGGGGTTCTATGGCAACGTCCCTGCCGCTGAAGATGAGGTAAGAGCTGCACTGAAGAAGGCTTATACTATCAACCTGATGGGCAAACGTGCGGTGAGCATCGCGATTGACATGGGCCTCATCACCCGATCAGGCTGCATCATGATAGGGGAAATCCCCCACGCCCAGGTCTACTCGCTATGAGTATCCGGGATTTTTTTTGTCCAAAATGCGGAAAAGCTACCGTGCAGGAAGGCCTCTGTCCTGAGTGCAGGATCGGCAACACGCCGTGGTTTTTCTGCGACAGCCGCGTAAAGAGCATCCATTGCCCGAGCTGCGGTGCGGTAAAGCAGGTAAATACATGGACAGATTCCGAACTGGATCGGACAGATCTGGCGCCCGAGCTTGCAAAGACTGCTGTTCACTTCCATCCCGAGGTCAGGAAACCCTCGATGGTAGTAACCGTAGAGGACAATACCCCCAATCGTTCGACAGCAACCATCGCTCTTAAAGGATTGCTGCACAATACACCGCTTGAAGCCACCTGCAGCATTGAAATCATCTGGCATAAGGAGCAGTGCGACCGCTGTAACCGGATCAGCGGGAGTTATTACGAAGGGATAGTCCAGGTCCGTGCAGAGGGGAGACTCCCCGGCACATTTGAACTCCAGATGTCGGCAGGAATTGCGCAGCAGGTGGAAGACTCTTTGCAGGCGGGGGGGGAACGGCTCTCATTTATCGCCGATACGAATGAAACCCGTGAAGGCCTGGACATTACAGTTGGATCTCAGCATATCGGGATGCTTATCTCGCAGGGAATAATCGCCCAGCTTGGCGGGAGGTTCACCACCCATCCAAAACTGGTCGGGGAGAAGAACGGGCGGCAGCTCTATCGTATCACGTATTCGGTCCGCCTCCCAAGGTTCCAGAAACAGGACGTGGTATTCAGCCGTGGGCGATATCTCGAAGCGACACATATTGAATCAAGCCATATCAAAGCCCTTGATCTTGCAGGGGGAGTCCCGACATCGGTGCGCGAGGAAGATATTGAACGTCTTGTGGGGAATCTTCGGGACGCCGTATCGGCATTAGTAGTGTTCGTTGACAGCAATATTATGGGGGTTCTCGATCCGGAAACCTGCCAGACAAAAGAGCTCAGGAAGGTACCATGGCTCGACGTTAAGGCGGGTCAACACGTACTTGTCCTTCGTGACAATGAAAATCTCATCGTGGTCGGATAACTGATGCGAGTAAAAGCAGTATCGAGAGAAAATCTCAGGGATATCGCCAGCGAAGACTGGATCGACCATTCGAGGAGTCCATATACCGATGGAAACATTGCGTGGGTTCCCGTCAGAGATGATAGACCCTGCGAACGCGAGCTCCCGCGAAGAACGCGGTATAAGGGAAAAGGATTTTTTATGCTGGGTGATGTAGCAGTCATCCATGGTAAAAAGCCTGCACCGGCTGACGTTGAGGAAATAGTGAGTTTCCGGCATCCCCGTGGGGTGCTCTGGATTGAATCACTCCGTGATATAACAAGAACTCCCGAGACCGAAATTCTCTGGGGTGACGCCGGTGAGGTCCGCCACCGCGAGAACGGCTACACGTATATTCTCGATCCAGCGAAAGTGATGTTCGCGCAAGGCAACAGGATTGAGAAGATGAGAATAGCGCAGCTGGTTCGCATCAGTCCTGCAGCTGAACGGGTTGCTGACATGTTTGCCGGTATAGGCTACTTTACTATACCGATAGCAGGAAGTGGCGCCTCTGTACATGCGATCGAGATCAATCCCATCGCTTATGAGTACCTGGAACGGAATATCCGGGAAAACGGACTTTCCGGGAGGGTTGAAACCTCTCCAGGAGATTGCCGGAATCTCCTGACAGGAATATATGACCGCATTGTCATGGGTCACTTCGACGCTCTGTCTGTACTTCCGTCAGTACTCTCCCATATACACGAGGGAAGTGTCATTCATCTCCACAGTCTCGGTGCTGTTGAGGATCAGATCAGGAAGGAGACGGAGAGGGCAGGTTTTTCTGCAACCATTCACGTACATAACGTAAAGAAATACCGCCCGCATGTCTGGCATGTGGTGCAGGATGTAACGATTGCATGACACTGATGCAGACATTCGCCGGAAAACAGATCGTAATTTGTGTCACCGGAAGCATTGCCGCAGTCGAAGTAGTGAAACTGATCCATGCCTTCCGCCGGCGTGGGGCAGTGGTGCAGCCGGTGATGAGCCAGGCAGCATCAGGAATACTTCACCCTGATTCACTGACATACGCCAGCGGACGGGAAACCATCACACGGTTATCAGGGCGGGTCGAGCATATCATCTGGTGCGGAGATGAAGGAAGTGCCGATCTTCTGTTGATTGCACCGTGCACTGCAAATACGATCAGTAAAATAGCCTGTGGCATTGACGATACTCCGGTTACCACGTTTGCAACGACAGCAATCGGCAGCAGGATACCGGTCGTTCTCGTACCGGCAATGCACCACAGCATGTATCGTCACCCTGCGGTGATCGAAAACCTGGCAAAACTGAAAACCTGGGATTTGGAGATCGTTGATCCCAGACTTGACGAAGGGAAGGCCAAGATTGCAGACAATGAAGAGATTATTCTGCATTGTGAGCGTGCTGTTATGGGTAAAACACTCACCGGCAGAAATGTACTCATCACCAGCGGATCCTGCCAGGAACCGGTCGACGATATCCGCATCCTGACCACACGGTCAAGCGGGCAGATGGGCCGGGCGCTCGCGCTCCAGGCATTCCGTCTCGGGGCTGATGTAACCGTAGTCCACCATGACACCTTTCCCTGCGTTAACAATGTTTTTGCCGAAACTGCTGATGATATGCGGCGTGCCGTGCACCGCTGTTTTTCAGAGAAAGAAGCGAACATCTACATCAGTGCAGCGGCGATTTCTGATTTCGCTCCGGAAAAAGTGAAGGGGAAGATCCCGAGCGGCAGCCCGGTACATCTCGTGCTTGAGCCTCTCCCGAAATTGCTTACCGAAGTGATGGAGAAGTACCATGCTTTGACTATCGCATTCAAACTTGGGGATTCATCCGGGAAAATGGCAAAGGGGATGATTGCACAGGGTGCCGTCATGGTACTGACGAATGAACCGGAGACCATGGGGGGTGCCCGAGGCGAGTATGTTCTGCTTATGCGGGACGGGGAATATCCTCTCAAAGGTTCAAAAGATGAGATCGCGGCCGCTGTCTGGAATCTGGTTCTTCATCGTGTTTATCTGCCGGAATGAGCATCTCTATCCCCGGTATGATGAACGCCGCCGTCCCCGGACTGGGCTTCCAGCAGTGAATCAGTGGCTTCCAAAAAAATCTCCCCGGACCCGCCATGTCTTGGAGAGGCCATGAGACAGCTAACCCTTATAAAAACCATGATTTTTCTCGGAATGCATCATTTTACCAGTTAATACTTTTCTTGGTTTTGATTCCAGATGTCGATACCTGCGACATTTTGGATCCTCAGTCGGTGATCTCTTATGATTCCGGCGAGAATCCATCAAAAGGGCGGCCAGCACCTTTTTGGGTCGATAATGGATATTTTTTATAGCTAAAACCTGCCGGGATTCTTTAATCTGTGAAAACACCTAATCGTTGTATATCATACTGAACAGAGCCATGAAACCGACAGCCGTTATCGCGTTCTGTCCCGGTCATATTTCCGGTTATTTCAGACGAATTGAAGGAGAAACCATTGCTACGACAGGAAGTATCGGTGCCGGTGTGGTTATCAGTGAAGGAGTCACGGCAACGGTTGAAACCTCAAAGACAACTGCAGTAACCATACACCAGAGGGGCGGGACGGGAACGCCTCCTGCAGACACCGGTTTGCCTCTCCTGATGGATGTCATGGAACAGCTTGATGTTACCGTATCAATTACAACTGAATGCCTCCTGCCCATCGGTGCGGGTTTCGGTCTCTCTGCCGCGGCATTGCTTGCAACTATTACTGCGGTGAACCGGTTGTATAACCTTGGTATGGATCAGGAAGAAATTGCACAGTGTGCCCACAGGGCCGAGGTTGAACACCGCACCGGACTTGGTGATGTAGCGGCATGCCAGGGAGGGGGGAGAGTCACCAGACACGGGCCGGGGATTCACGGACGTATTGAACGGAGCTTTGATATGCCTGAACCCCTGTATGCGGTAAGTTTTGGACCGATTCATACCCCGTCCGTGTTGGGTTCTGCTGAACAGATGGAACGTGTGTCATCAGCATTTCCCAAAACAACACCGAATGACATAATGGATTTTTTCCACCTCTCGCGCTGTTTTGCCGAACAGAGCGGATTTATTACCCGTGAAGTACATGAGGTCACCCGGCTTTGTGATACAGCCGGAGTGCCCTCAGGTATGACGATGCTGGGCAACGGTGTTTTTGCATACGGCAGGATGGCACGAGATGTACTTATGCCCTTCGGCCACGTTTACGAATTTTATATCGCTGATGCCGGAGCACGCATTCTTGAGGACGTCATATGATACCAAAGGACCATCCCCGCTATCGTTCTCTTGTGACCCGGGAACAGCTCGCAAAATGTGCACAAGCCGGTGTTGTTTCATGGGAGGGACTTACGGCCCATGGACGTGGTGAAGCATTCGATTATCTGATCGGGGAGAGAACAACCCAAAGCGCGCTTCTCTCAGAGAGGACTGCTGCGGCAATGCTCCTGTCGGCCATGAATCCGGTGATTTCCGTGAATGGCAATACGGCAGCTCTTGCAGCAGAAGAGATTTCTGAACTCCAGAAAGCATGCAGGGCCCGTGTTGAGGTGAACCTTTTTCACCGGACAGAAAAACGCGTGGAGATGATTGAGAATCTTCTCCGCGATTCAGGAGTGAATGTATTTTCCGGCAAAGCAGAGAAATTGCTTCCGCTTTCCCATGACCGGGCATGGTGCCGGAGAGAAGGTATGTTCTCCGCTGATGTTGTCCTTGTACCACTTGAGGACGGGGACCGCTGCGAGGCTCTGGTTGGGATGGGAAAGGCCGTTATCGCTATCGATCTGAACCCGCTCTCCCGGACAGCACGATCAGCAACCCTTACGATAGTCGACGAACTGACCCGCGCAATTCCCCAGATTACCAGAGCATGTGGTGAAATTTCCCTTCCTGAACAGGAACAGCTCCTCAGATCGGTTGACAACCATTATCTTTTGTCAGAAGCAATACGTGAGATGACTTTGAGGCTTTCCCATGCTCTGGATTGAGAAATACCGCCCGCAAAAACTTACCGATATTATCGGGCAGGATGCTGTCATCCACCGGCTCTCTTCCTTTGCAGCATCGGGAGTTATCCCGCACCTGATTCTTTCCGGACCCCATGGGACCGGGAAGAGTGCGGCAATCGAATGTCTCGCAAAAGCGCTCTACAAGGAAAACTGGGAGTTAAATACTTCGGTTTTCCAGACGGCTGATCTTTTTTCACAGGGAAAGGCATACCTCGAACAGGATGACCGGTATACCCATCTCTACCAGAAAAACCAGTCACTAATAACAAATTTTAAGTATATCATAAAATGGTACGCTTCTCTCCGTCCGCTTGATGCTGAATTCAAGCTGATGGTCTTTGAAGATGCCCATACCCTCACGAGGGACGCCCAGCAGGCACTCAGAAGGATCATGGAACGAGCAAGCAGCACCTGCCGGTTTATTTTCTCAACGACGAACCAGAGCGCCATTATCCCTCCCGTTGCATCCCGCTGCCTGCCACTTTCCTTTTCAACGGTTGATCAGGAAATCATGCTCATGCGTCTCCGCACGATACGTGAACGGGAAAATTTATGCCTGCACCCCTGTTCTGATGATGATCTTGACCTGATCGCCCAGGTTGCACGGGGGGACATGCGCCGGGCTGTCCTGCTCCTGCAGGTTGCTCTAGAAGCGGGTAGGTGCCGGGATCTTTCTTCCCTCGCGCAGTCAGAAACAACAAACGTGGCCGCCTCTGCTGTTGATGCTCTCAGGAATGGAGATGTGCGCAATGCGATCCGGCGCCTGGAATCACTGATAATTGAATATGGGCTTTCCGGCGGCGAGGTGTTCCTAGGGATGAGGATCATTATACAGCGCGAGTATAACCATCCTGCACTTGCAATCGCACTTGCTGATGCCGAATATCGTCTGCAACATGGCAACAACGAATTTATCCAGATCGGAGCATTTGCCTCCGGCATACAGGAGGTCTTTACGTGAGTGCTATTAAGCAGAAAAAAATCCAGGAGCATTATGATACCATCGCCGACGTGTATGACAATCATTATGACGAACGCCGGGGACGATGCTATTACACTCACCTGAGTGCGTATGTCATGGAAGCGCTTCCACGGCGAGGTAAACTCCTGGATATCGGGTGCGGAACAGGCTTATTTGTGGAAAGATATATCGGGGATGGACGGAGTGCTGTGGGTCTGGATATCAGCAGGAAGATGATCGAACGGGCACGACGCAGAAACAGCGAATGCGATTATACGGTCGGGACCGGGGAAAAAATCCCGTTTTTTGATAATACATTTGACGCAGTTTCAAGCCTGCTGGTATTCAGTTACGTGCGGGATCCGGAAGCGATGCTGAGCGAAGCATACCGGGTACTGAAGCCCGGTGGCGCGCTCGCGATCTGCACGCTGGGCAAAAAACTGCTTACCCGCGGAATCCCGGCAATCTACCAGATCAGCGAGAAGATGAAGGTAAATCATGTTGTTATGAAAAATTTCGGGGAACACTATTATGACAGGGAGGAGATGCGTGATCTGTTTACCCGAGCAGGATTTTCAGGCATCCAGGTAAAATGGTGTTCTTTTGCCCATATCGATATGATTGATCCCCTCTTCCTGCTTGCCCAGAAGATCGAACCGTTCGTTGAAAAACGCGTACCCCAGCTTGCCTATAATATCTGTGTAAGCGGGGAAAAACCACGGAACTAGGTTACAGGATTTTTTTCTTATCCATCAGGCTCTTCAACACCCGTTGTTTTTTCCGGATTGCAGCGTCGGAAGCACGCAAGACTCCCGCTTTCATCTCCTCAAAGTCGCGCATATCTGAATCAACAACCTTTTTCACCGGAGTATAAGCCGATTCCCGGAATCTTGGCGTGAAATCGCATTCCTTCCCGTTGACCATCAGCACAGATTCCGGCCTTCCTGCTTCTACGTACCCGATCTCATGCATGGTTACTCCTCCAGATTTCACTGCGGAGCAGATCTCTCCTGACACTTCAGGAGGGGCGACGATGAGGAGGGCATCGAGAGAGACACCGAGATAATCGATCTGTAATGTTTCAAGCATGTTCCTTACATGCGGTTCCACGAGGCTCCCTATCGCATTTTCATCTATAACGATTCGGCAGCCTGCGGTTTCTGCCATCTCGAATGCATCGCCCCTCAACCCGCCATTTGTTACGTCGGTCATCGCATGAATTTTGTAAAAGACATCGCTCTTCATCAGTGTTTCACAGGCCTCAAGGAAATTGAGATTTATCGTCTGTTCTACAACCTCCGGGAACCCTGAATATATTGCTGCAGTCGCGATGGTCCCTCCACCCGCCCCCTCTGTCATCAGCAGGACATCACCAGGCAATGTAGATTTCCGGGCAGTGAGGTGTTCTGCCACACCAACAGCCCCCACGCAGCCGGTAAGACGGCTTCCAAGCACCATATCTCCTCCGATACGAAGGGTGGAACCGGTAACGAGAGGCACATCCATCGCCTCTCCGACAGTCGTAATGCCGGCAGTATAATCAAAAATCTTTGCCACGTCTCCGTCATCCGCTACATGAATATCCGAAAAGAGCATGATCGGTTTTGCTCCCATGACATAAACGTCCCGGAGAGTCGCGCGCGTGACATGAAATCCTGCGAGGAACGGGTAATCGGAAAGGCGGGAATGCATACCGTCAACCGTACAGATAATATACTGGCCACCGGCGCAGACTGCACCGGCATCATCCATCTCATCCACCCCGACCGAAGCCGAAGTTTTTCCGATGATGCGGGCAATCTGGCGATGGGCAAAGAAATCGCCTTTTCCCCGGGATCCTACACCAAACTCCCCCATCTTCACCCCGGCTGGCATGAGTTCAAAAAAATCCCCTTTCAGGCCCCGGGTATTTTTCACTTCATCAATCACTGCCCGTGCAAAAGCGGATGCATAGGAGGGTTTTACATTTTTTATTTCAATAATAGAATCAGTCAGGTTTTTTTGTAAGACATCTTCATCCATCCCGTCCGCAATTCTCCTGCGAACAAACTCCTCAACATCCATAGGTTTGGGTACGTGCGAGAGGCATAAAAAATGGAGGTACTGGAGGATGATTTCTTAAAGATGTATCATATTCTTATCTCAGGAGTACCCCAAGGACATTGGAGAAACTTCTGATAGCATCATCAAACTTACCCATCTTTAAAAGAGAGAGTCCCTTCACCAGACCGGATCGGACATCCTTTACATCGATATAATATGCCTTGTCAAAAGCACGTGCAGATTCTTCAAGCCTGCCAAGCATGAAACATGAATTGCTCATGACAACCCAGGCATCCGCAATGGTTGAATTTAATTCGAGAGCTCGTTCTAGACAGTTGACTGCATCTTCATGTTTCCCGAGCATGCTAAGGGAGAGTCCCTTAAGGTAGAGAGATTTTGCATTCCCGGGTTCAATTGACAGGGCGTGATCGAGGATATCGATCGCTTCTGAATATCGTTTTAAATTGATAAGGGCTATCCCTTTTTTGATCAGCGCGGAAAAATAAAAAGGATAAATCCGGAGTGCCCTGTCATAGCATATGATCTCTTCTTCATACCATTTCAGCCTGCCAAAGGCATATCCTCGGTTCACCCATGCCGACAGATAGCGAGGCCTGAGCTCCAGTGCACGGTCACAACATTGGATCTCTGCCTCAAACCTTCCCAGCATCCCCAGCGCGACACCTTTGTTGTTCCATGCTGTCGCGCTCTCCGGGTCAATCTGCAATGCCCTCTCACAACACTCCAATTTTTCCTGAAAGCGGCCGAGCATTCCAAAAGCGAACCCCTTGTTGTTCCATGCATCGACGCAATAGGGATCGAGAGAGATTGCTTTCTCGCAACACTCGATTTCCTCGTCATAACGCCTTAATTTTCCGAGGGCGAAACCCTTGCCGGCCCATGCGAGCGCAAGATTTGGATCGATGGAAAGTGCATGGGAAAATGCTAAAAGAGCCTCCTCGTGCCTGCCTTCCCTCCCAAGAGCATGTCCTTTAAGATAAAAGTCATAACCGTTTTTAGGGGACTGCGAATTTTCTGCTAGTTCCGGTGATTCAGACATTGAAGGAGATCCATTTGAACAGGATTGGGTTAATTATCAAAATCTTAGTGTAAGAGATATTTATGTTAATGGATTATATTGCACATAGCCAGTGTTCTTCTCCTTTACAGAGGCATCAGTATCACGGGTATCAGATGTAAGATGGAAGATCTGGAACAAGTTAATGAACCAATCCAATCGGATCAGACTTCGTATTAATCGATGGAGAATCTTTGTACTTATTTCCTGGAAACGATAACGCTGCCTCTGGTTCATTCGGTGTTATCCTCATGGTGGCAGTCACTATCCTCCTTGCGCTCCTCATTCTCCTGATGATCAATATCCAGCCATTTGCATGGAACATGGAAAATAAGATCCCGGAAATTTTTACCATTACTGCTGTCGAGAGTGTCGATGAAATAACCGGACACCTGAACTTCGACAGCAGAGTAATCCTTCTCCATACGGGTCAAATTGCCTATCAGAATAGGAATCTTACGGCGAGATTTTTTAAAAACGAACTACCGGTATCCAGTTCAATTATTACAATGAACGGGCATGATTTCATCAGCACATCCCATTACAGTGTCCAGTGGATGGGGGGTTCGGGATGTTCCGGGGAGACCTGGAATCCCGGAGAGAGGATCTGCATAGATTTTGCGGACGGTACATTTCACCCCGGAGACAGGGTACAGGTTGATATTCTTGACAAAAACAGGAATATAGTTATATCACGGCATACATTCAGGTATGAATAACACCCCTTGAAATAATGGTTCTGTTATTCATCCAGCCGTTTGAATACACCTTTTTTTACCTTGAGGATCTTACACTCAGGGCAGCGCCACGTGTCGGGAAGTTCTTCAAAGGGAGTGCCGGGGGGAATCCCTGCTTTGGGATCACCTTTTTCAGGATCATAGATATAGTGGCATTCAAGACAGACCCATCGGTCCGGTTTAACTTTCGTTGACATTTGCATTGACATTACATGTATATTTACTAAATAAAATAGTGTATTCTCTTTTTGTAATTATGAATATCCTGTTCCCCTTCAGCGTACTTTTACATCTGACCTCCAAGTATCAGAAGCTGGAATTAATTTTCTGGCGCACAGTCGTGCAACGCGGAGTGGTTCCGGTATCTTGCCCTCCACCGTGAAATCATTACACAGACGAGACCCGTCGCCAACATCAATTCCCCAACACCTGATGAAGATCGTCTGCTTTGTATGAAGTTCTACCCTTATTCGTTCTCCAAGGTTCCTGTACGCGGAGATTCGTTGGATATCCTCAGGAAAATGGTGACGGATATCTTCGAGAAGTCCATCCGATTCCTCATAGGTAACGCAGATTACCGGTTTTCCGGTCTCCTGTGCAATCTTTACAGGGTCGATGACGTTAAACCATGCAATTACACATCCCGAGAGCATGATTACGTTTATATCTTTGCGTTCAAGTTCGTCCACCATCCGGAGAACAGATGCAGTAGCATCCATCCCTCCGACAGTGACCGTTGAAAAAATAAAACCATCTATACGGAAATCTTTTCGCATCACCACTCCCGCGAGTTTTGAGAAAGATCGTCCGGTATAGCTTTCTGCAATACCCAAGGCCCGAAGCCCTTTTTTCGGGATATGCATAGAAGCACTTATGTTACCCGATTAAAAATACTATGTTAATGAAATTTGAAAAAGATGAGGTTTGCATCTTAATTCCAACTTTAAATGAAGATCTGACGATTGGGAAGATAATTCGTGAGTTCAGGGAACTGGGTTACGACCATATTCTCGTAATCGATGGTAAAAGCACTGATAACACGGTCAAAGTCGCGAGGGAGGCCGGTGCAATTGTTCGTACACAGTCGGGTAAGGGCAAAGGAAATGCCATCATTGAAGCGTTTGAAGTCATCGAACAATCGTATATACTTATGCTCGATGGCGATGGCACGTACGCACCGAGAGATGCAGAAAAAATGCTCACCCCCCTGTTTCTGGGATTCGATCAGGTCATCGGGGACCGGCTTGTCAACGCTGAGGAAGGTGCATTCTCGCGTCTCAACCTTTTTGGAAACCAGATGCTGAATCTTCTTTTCAAAATTGCCCACAGCCGGGATCTCCACGATATTCTTTCCGGGTACCGGGCATTCACCCACCTTGCCATACAGCAGATGAACTTAAAAGAGAAAGGGTTCGAGATCGAGACTGAGATCTCGGTTGAAGCTGTCCGGAACGGTCAACGCGTAATGGTTGTGCCGATAAAATATGCCCGCCGCCCGGGAACGAGAACGAAACTCTCGCCGTTTCATGACGGCATCAAGATCGTAAGCACTATTTACCGGCTTGCACGGGTAAACAACCCTATGTTCTACTTCGGGATGCTCGGGGTATTCACCTCGATTTTGGGTGTACTGACTGGGGTATATGTTCTCCTTGAATGGCTGCATAACATCGATCACATCCCCCTCACGATCCTTACTGTGCTCCTGATTGTCGTGGGCATTGAAATTTTCATGTTCGGTATGATCAGTGATATGCTGCTGGTGTTTCACCGCGAGATTATTCGGGAAGTTCAATTGTTACAACCCCAGAAACCTCCCAAATAATAATTTTTCTGCCTATTTCCTCCTGACAATAATGACGGCATGATAAATACCACCGCTCCCGACGGGGCGCTCCCGCAGCGAGATCAGTGGCAAAAAATTCTAAAAAAGTCCCGTCCCTGTCGTGTCCCTAGAAGCTTGGGTCCGACAACCCCCGGGAGATTCATTATCCTGCATATACTGTCCCCGATTGTAAAAATAATCTGGATGTGAGCAGAATATATTGCCCACCAGAGGCTTGCAGGCTGGTTTCTGAAGCAGGTAGTATTTTGCATCGTACATCAGCAGGTTTCCGCTCACAATCGGTCACCAAATACATCATAAGAGGAGTAATTTTTTTGTGTACAGGGTTCAATCCTCCTCTCCGATTCTTTCTGAAATATGTTTTCCGTGCGATCCGTTCCAGTAGAGTTTCCTGCAATGCTCACACCAGCAGAAGGTAAGCCCCGTCTTGTCCCGAGGGGCGTAGTCTGCATCATTAATCTCATCTGTCGTTGCTTCCCTCAGTAAGGTGTTGCACAGGGAACAGCGGGTCATCATCACCCTTCGCACGATCAGACTACGATCGATCAGCTGTCTGACCTGTTCCATGACGTCATCGGAAATAACCAAGACCGCCAGCTCTTTTCCCCTTAATGCAAGTTCGGTGTCTTTCGTGAGCAGGATGCGGTTCTCCTGCACGCCAAGTTCAAGAAGCCGGGTATCCTCTTTTGTATTTCCTTCGGCAAATCCGTTGGCACTTACCGTATCGTATCCCATGAACCGGAGGTAACGGCTGAGTGTACCAAGCATCCGATCGGCAATGAACCGTGGTTCAGGAACTTGTTTTTGGGACATTACGTACGATCTCGATCTTCTCACCGCAGTCCGTGCATTGCTGCCCATCGAGTTTGCGGATAGTGCTAGAAAATCCCTGCCGTTCGATGAGTGTTGCTCCGCAGATAGGGCAGTAGGTGTTCTCGTAGCGGTGGTTGTACACATTTCCTACATACGGGAAGCGGAGCCCGAGCTCTTTTGCGTGGCTGCAGATTCTTTCGAGGGTGGCGCCAGGTGTTGCACCCCGGTCGGTCATCTTGTAATCCGGATGGAATGCGGAGAAATGCATCGGTGTTGCCGGGCCGAGATGCTCAATAACCCAGCGGACCAGGGATTCCATCTCTTCTTTGCTGTCATTGAGCCCGGGAATAACAAGTGTGACCGTCTCCACGTGCATGCCAAGTTCCCTTGCAAGCACTGCAGAGTCAAGGACCGGCTGGAGGCGGGCACCGCAGACTTTTTTGTAAAAATCATCCGTGAATGCCTTGATGTCCACTCGGTAGGCACCCAGCATGGGTGCGAGTTCCCGGAGTCCCTCTTCGGTGATGTAGCCGTTTGTTACATAGACAGTACCCAACCCTTTTCTGCGGGCAAGGTTCCCCATATCAAGGGGGTACTCATGCCAGATGGCCGGTTCATTATATGTCCATGCGATACTTGCGCTGCCTGACGCAACTGCCCGACGGACTCCTTCTTCCGGTGAAAGTGAACGTAAGGTCGCATCCTCAAAGGTCGCACGCGAGATATGCCAGTTCTGACAGTGCTGGCAATGAAAATTGCAGCCGATGCTTCCCAGCGAGTATGAGAGTGTTCCGGGCAGGTAGTGGAAGAGGGGCTTTTTCTCGATTGGATCCACCGCTTCAGAACTGATTTTCCCGTACGTTGCCGCAAACAACATGCCCTTTTCATTCAGCCGTACACCGCAGATCCCATGTTTACCTTCCTGTATAGTGCAGCGATGGTTGCAGAGTGCGCATTTTACCGTATTGTTCTCTAGTTTCTCGTACAGGTGTGCTTCGTGCATAAGGCCTCCCAAATGCAATAGTGCTCACCAGGAGTTATTGTTCTTTCTCTCCTGTGGGTGTTTTGGCTGCATCATCGGTCTCAAGGACAAATGACCCCCGGTATTTGCAGTTCTTGCAGAGGTAAATCTGGCCGATATACCCCCCGGCAACCGGAAAGATATCCCGGCTTTTACAGACAGGACAATAGAGCATATTCAACAACTCTATATGACCATCCGGTACAAAAACTAGTGCAATGAAGACCGTTGTCATCTCTCTGGGCGGCTCAATCCTGATCCCATCCCTTGAGAAGAATAAGATCAAAGAGTATGTTCCGGTGCTTGGGGAGATTGCAGCACACCACCGCTTGTTTGTCGTGGTTGGCGGCGGCGGCGAAGCCCGCCGCTACATTGCCGTTACCCGAACTCTGGGTGTCGATGAGGGTACATCTGATGAGATCGGCATTCTGATCACCCGGCTGAACGCAAACCTGCTCATCGCTGCGCTGGGAGAGAATGCTTACCCGAAAGTGGCAGAGAGTCATGCCGAAGCAAAAAAATTTGCCGAATCCGGAAAGATTGTTGTTATGGGGGGGATCACACCCGGGCAGACAACAGACGCGGTTGCGGCAGTGCTCGCTGAACGCGTAGGTGCATCGGTTTTTATAAATGTCACCTCGGTTGATGGCATCTATTCCGCTGACCCGAAAAAGAACAGGAAAGCAGAACGCTTTGAAACGCTTACTCCTGCCCGCCTGCTCCAGATTGTCGGCGGGACCGGGCTTACCGCGGGTTCCAACACCGTGCTCGATATTGTTGCTGCCCGGGTAGTAGAGCGCAGTCACATCCCGCTCGTGGTCCTTAATGGGAATAACCCTGAGAACCTTTCCCGCGCGATTCTTACCGGAGAATTTACTGGCACCGTGGTCAGCGGGAGCAGGAAAAAGATCCTGCCGCTCTGAAGGGAGGATCATATCCAGGGAACCACTACGTATTTTTACGTTCCCGACACAGGTATGATGGCACGGGGTAGTAGGGTAGCCTGGTCCATCCTAGAGCGTTTGGGACGCTTTGACGGCGGTTCGAATCCGCCCTACCCCATATTTCATGAAAAAACAGGACGCTGAAAAAATATATTCACTTCTTCTCGAACAGTATCCCGATACACGGGATTCTCCCGCTCAGCTCTCAGGTGATTCTGCCTTTGAGGTACTCGTCTTGACGATCCTCTCGGCTCAGACCACCGACCGTGCGGTGCTGAAGGTAAAAGGACCGCTTTTTTCAGCATACCCGACTCCCTCTGCGCTCGCTGAGGCAAAGACTGAGTATGTGGAAACTATCATCCACAGTCTTGGTTATTTCCATGCAAAAGCCCGTCATATTATTGCCGCTTCTCGGATTATTATGTCAAAGTTTGGCGGCAGGGTGCCGGAGACCATGGAAGAGCTCCTGAAGATTCCCGGCGTGGGGCGGAAAACAGCAAACATTGTGCTCTACCATGCTTACGGCCGTAATGAGGGGATTGCTGTCGATACGCATGTCCGGAGGCTCGCGCAGCGGATTGGGTTTTCCGATACCGGTAACGTGAGGGTGATCGAGAAGAACCTGATGGCTGCATTCCCGGCGAAGCAATGGGGGGATCTCACGGATGTCCTGATCGCTCACGGGCGAACAGTATGTATCGCTAAAAAACCGAAGTGTGATATTTGCCCGATAAACGGGTACTGCCGGTATTACCAGACCCTCATGAAAAAGGATGAATAACCATCAGGCAATCGTTTTTTTTAAAAACGCAGTGTAGCCCGTCCGGATCGTCCTTCCAAGTGGATTGCCTTGTACATAGTTACGCGACACTAAAAATAATCCGGACTTTCCGCAGATCCGAAAATCGTTGCTTATAATCTGCAATGCAGCCACGAAAACGCCTTCGTTTCGAAATAAAAAGTATCTGTTAAATTTTCCCTTTTTTAGTACCCGATAACTATCCGGATACCAGCAAAGGAAACAAACCCGATCAGTGCGCTGATGGGGATCGTGAGGATCCAGGCGAACAATATGCTTCTGGCAACACCCCATTTTACCGTGCTGGTGCCCATAGTTGTTCCCACACCCATGATGGATGTACATATGACATGCGTGGTGCTCACCGGAATCCCCGCTACCGATGCTCCGAGAATTGTGGCAGCACCTGCCGTTTCTGCTGCAAAACCGTGAACCGGGCGGAGTCTGGTGATTTTGTATCCCATGGTTTTTACAATACGCCATCCTCCGGAAAGGGTTCCGAGTGCGATGGCCGAATACGATGCGATGATCACCCACAGGGGCATCGGCAGGTTGTTGGGGTCAACATTTGCTCCGAAATATCCGATGGAGAACAGGAGAGGAAGAATAATCCCCATTGTCTTCTGAGCGTCATTTGTTCCGTGGCTGAAACTGTAGGCAGCTGCTGAGAAGAGCTGAAGCCGCTTGAAATAATTTTCAGCAGTCTGCTTGTTTGCTTTCCTGGTAAGATTAAGGACAACAGCCATGAACAGGAACCCGGCAGCAAGCCCGATGAGGGGAGAAAGGATCATAAATGTTGCAACCAGTTCTACCGTTGACCATTTAATTGCCGCGAGGCCGGCGGCGGAAATACCTGACCCGGCAAGTCCGCCTATGAGGGCATGAGAAGAAGATGTGGGAAGGCCAAAAAACCAGGTTATCAGATTCCAGATAACAGCACCGATCAGTGCGCCAAGTACGATATACGGTATAACTGCTGTCTGGACAATTTCCAGATGAATTATCTTGGAAATTGTGTTTGCGACCGCCACTCCGAACCCGAAAGCGGCAACAAAATTAAAAAAAGCCGCGAAGACGACGGCGTTGCGAGGGGAGAGTACTTTCGTAGAGACAACCGTTGATATCGAATTGGCCGAGTCGTGGAACCCGTTGGTAAAATCAAAGACAAGCGCGATACCGATGATTCCGACAATGAGTTCCCAGGTTGCTTCAATCATGCGTATCCTCTCGCCGGCAGTTTATCAGAAACTCTCATGAGTGCCGGATTGCAATATCGGAGAGCACGTTTGCGACATCCTCGCAATAATCGGTTGCCGTCTCTAGATGTTCGTAAATATCCTTGAGCTTGATGATCGTAACTGCATCCGTGGTTTTAAAAAGGTCAGTAACGGCATGGGCAAGTACATCGTCTGCGAGATTTTCAAGCCGGTTCACTTCGATACAGCGTTCTTCGACGTATCTTGGGTCCTTGATTGAACGGATTCCTTTTACAGCACTTTCGATCTCTGCAGTAGACATGTGGATCAGTTTCGCAAGTTCAATCATATGGGCATCGGTTCCTACGATGCCGTAATAGTACATCTTTTCTGTTGCACCATCGATATAGTCCAGCACCTCGTCAAGTGCCGAGGCAAGGCGGGAGATCTCTTCGGGGTCGAGCGGCGTGATGAACGTGCGGTTCAGCTGGTCATAGATATCATGCGTGATCTGGTCACCCTTGTGCTCAAGCTTTTCAATTTCATGGCGTTTCTCTTTGACATTAGTAAAATCTTCAGTCAGCGCGACCAGTCGCCATGCAGCTTCCTTGACAACGCCTGCCTGTTTTTCAAAAAGATCAAAAAAGATCTTATCATGCGGTATCAGCAACTCGCGAAGACCCATAACAACCTACGGATAATCAGTCAGCCATGGTAAAAAATATGGCGATATTGTTATATTATAAAAACAGTGAATTCAAAAGAAAGCTGACAATAATGTACCCGAAATAGGAGAGAACGAGGGCCAGAGGGATCGTGATCACCCATGCCGTCAGCATCTCCCGGACAACTTCCCACTGGACTGCATTTTTTCCCCGTGTTGCCCCAACACCGATGATTGCCCCGCTGACGACATGTGTTGAAGAGACCGGCACTCCGTAGGATGTTACCATCGCAAGTACTGCACTCCCGGCTGTGGCTGCGGAAAATCCCTGATAGGGGCGGATCCGGGTAATTTTTTTTGCCATCTTATCCACGACATCCCATCCCCCGAAAACGGTGCCAAGACCGATCGCAAGTGCCGAACTCAGCAGGACCCAGAGAGGTATTGAAAAGGTGGTGAGAACCCCGGCTGAGAAGAGCAGTGCAGCGATGACACCTACCGCATGCTGGCCGTCGTTTGCCCCGTGCCCTGCTGCCTGGAAGAGGCACGCCACTACATGCAGCGGCTTGAATATCCTGCGGACGCGATTCTGTTTCCGGTGCTGGACCAGGTGCGAGATGACGACATTGAACAGGAATGCCGTGCTCACCCCCATCACCGGCGAGATGAAGATGAACAGGACAATGACAAGCAGACCGGAAATTTTCAGTACACCTGCAAGCATCAGCACAGGAACGACCAGAGTTCCCCCAAATACCGCTCCGATCAGGATGCCAAGGCGGACATCCCCTTTCAGTGCTGCTGTGAGGGTACCCAGAACCAACCCTCCTGTCACCGCACCTCCCAGTGCAGCAATACCGAGGTCAATAAGCGTCGATGTGCCTGGGAGAATGATCGCACCGGGACCAAAGGCGCCGAGCCCAGCTCCCAGAAGTCCACCCACCAGAGCATGACTGCTTGAGATTGGGAGACCAGCACGGGTTGCGACGAAGACAAGTGAGATGGCAGTTCCCATCGCAACGATGATGGATACGGGATTCAGGGAACCGGGATGGACAATAGCAGTACCGATCGTAGTTGCAACGGCAGTGGTAAAAATGAACGGTCCCAGCATATTACAGAGTGATGTCAGAAGCACCGCACGCCAAGGTGACAGGGATTTTGTTGCGACGACTGTAGCAATCGAATGCGCAGCGTCGTTGAGTCCGTTGACAAAATTCAGGGCAAGTGCAAGGATAACACCAAATATGATCAGGGGCTCCATGGTATCAGGAATGGTTCAGGATAATGTCATTGAGCGCGTGACCGACATCATTACATTTCTCCATCACGAGACCAAGGCCTTCATAGATATCCTTGAGTTTGATGATAAGGAGCAGATCCTTTGACTTGAAGATTTCAAGTATTGCCGACGACTGAAGTTCGATAGCACGGTTGTATAAACGGTTGATCTCATTGGCATGATCCTTGATTCCCTGGTTTTTGTCCATTTCCGGCAACTCTTTAAACGCCTTGGTAATCTCTACAGACGCAAGGAGGATCATGTATGAAAATTCGCGGAGCTTGTCATTCTGCTCCGTTAAACCATAGGTGCAGATTTGCTGGGTGACCCGGTCGATGCGATCCATAACATCATCCATGACGGGTGCCAGGCGGGAGATCTCTTCAGGCTCTAGCGGGGTAATCAGCGATTCGTTGAGTTTTTCGTAGATGTGCCGCGTAATTTCGTCAGCTTTATGCTCGAGCTGGTGCACTTTCTGGGCTTTTTCCGTTCCTTGGGGGAGTTCGTGGGTAATCTCGTTGAGCGTGGTCGCAGCCTCGCCGATAGTTTCTGCCATTTGTGCAAACAGTGAGAAGAATACCTTGTCTTCAGGAAGGATCAGGTCACGGACATGCATGGTCGTTCTGAAGTAAGCCTCTCCCCGTGAGCATAAAAAAGTTCGGTTCGGTAAAGGAAAAAATCATAAACTCAGGATGGACCGGGCGGGAATTGAACCCGCGGCCTCTTCCATGCCAAGGAAGCGATCTACCACTGATCTACCGGCCCCGCTCTAACATTGTTGTACGGCATTGGTTAAAAGAATTAGGCTTCCCCCCCTCACCAACGTCTTTGTGAGCGGTTCACCAAGTTGATGGAGAAGAGCCCGACCTCCCTTTCTTTTCTTGACCTCAGATTGGCCGAGAGATCTCCTCATTCTCGTGATATTTTTTTATCAACGATATTGCTATTTTCACTCCGCCGTTGTATGAAGGGCAGGTTTATGTGGAGGGGAGAGTGGGTATTTTTTCTAGCACTCTGAGGCGTGCCTCCTGTATGCCGGAGCCTTTCACAACGATCCCGTTTTTTATGTACTGTTCGAGTATGGGTTTCCCGCCGGCAGGTGCTTTCTTTCTGAGCGGAAGCATCTGATGCTCACCGCCGGGCAACTCGTAGACCTGCTTCACGCCGCTTCTCTTTCCCCGCTTGGCCTTAGCCTTCCCTTCGATCTCGACAATATCCATGCCAAAGTCGATCACAGGCGCATTTGCAATTGCACCACCGATACCGAATGCGTCAACGCTCTGTACCGTGGCGATTATATCATCACGGGTTACCCCGCCGGTCAACAGGATCTTTACGTTATCATACCCGTGTGCATCCAGCTCCCATCGGACCTCTTCGATAATGGCCAGCATGTTGCCACGCCGGGATCGTGGTGTGTCAAGGCGGACCATGGTTGCCCCGCATTCTGCTGCCCGCAGGGACTCGGATTTTTCATCACACCACGTATCGCAGAGCATGATACGCGGGATCTCTTCCGGGGCATGCCGGTCAAATGATCGCCAGGCATCCTCAGGGATTTCATAACACATCACGAATGCATGTGGCATGGTCCCTACGACGGGTATCCCTTCCGGAGCACAGGTGTTTGAGACCCCGTCAACCCCCCCGATCCAGGCAGCACGCTCGATCATCCCGGCGATGGCAGGGTGCTGCCGTCGCGAACCGAAAGAATAGACCGGGTTTCCCCGGGCAGCGACCGTGATATGAGCCGCTGCCGAGGCAATTCCCGAGGAATGGCAGAGGAAACCGAGGATCGCAGTTTCGTACCGGCAGAAATCACGGTACTTTCCGGAAATCCGCAGGACCGGCTCGTTTTTAAAAAAGATCGTTCCTTCCGGCATCGCGTCCACCATAACCGGAAGACCCTCAAGGAGCGTGAGTACATCAGAAAGCCCGCAGAAAACCGCCCAGGAACCCGGTAGTTCTGCGGCGGTCACTTCCATTGAGACGAGGGGGTTGATATGCTCCTTGCCCAGCGTCTCTTCCGTGCGCACAAAATAGATGTCAGTGCATTTGCCCTGCTTGATTGTTTCGTCACTCACGGTCTCGAATCTTGCCATGCGGAACTATGGTTTGTTTTCAAATTTACGCTTATTTATCCTCCCTCCCTGAATGTGCGCTACCTATTAGTGCACCAATGAACAACCTTTCTCCAGAGCAGGGATTACATGCAGGCAAAAGGTCGCAATAAATTTCCGGTGGGATTAGCTTTCTTCGACAGGTGGTCCTGATGCTGGGGATTATCGGTGGTACGAGCCTTTTATTTTCAACACTTCCGGCGCTGAAAAAAGAGAACGTAAACACCCCGTTTGGCGCCGCAGAGATACTTACTGGAGATATTGTGATGCTGATGCGCCACCAGAACGGGCTCCCTCCCCACCGCATCAACTACCGGGCTAATCTCGCAGCACTTGCAATCGCAGGTGTTAACCGGATTGTTGCGTTTGGATCAGCCGGATCTCTTAAACCCGAGATCACGCCCGGATCCCTGTTGATCCCAACTGATTATATCAGCCTGACCGATATCCCTTCCATCCACGATCATGCAACAGAACATATCCGCCCCGAGCTCTCAGTACACCTTGCAAAGGATCTCTTCACACTTGTCCCAACCGCACTGTTCGGAGGCGTGTATGTGCAGACATGCGGCCCCCGGATCGAGACGGTTGCGGAAGTGAATGCACTTGCACAGGTTGCTGATGTGGTGGGGATGACGGTTGCATCGGAAGCGACGCTCGCGTGCGAACTCGGAATGGAATTTGTCGCGCTCTGTACGGTTGATAATTACGCAAACGGACTTGGTGGAGAGGTACTGACCTTCGAGCACATCCTCGCCACATCGAAAGAGTACTGTACCCGGACCGGTGAGATCGTAAAAAAGATCATCGGGCATATGGGCTGATACCTATGGAGAGGATGGCAGACATATTTGAAAAGAAACATGCGCTCCTGATCACCAACGTTGTGTCGGATGGAGAGGCAATCGATATTTTTATTGATGAAACAGGAACCATCGCCGGCATCGGTGAAAATGAACGGATGAGGCACAAAGGCGAGGCGGAGTTTATCATAGATGGCGACCAGGCGATCGCACTTCCCGGCCTGGTGAATACTCATACCCATGCGGCAATGACCCTGCTGCGTGGATATGCAGATGATATGATCCTCCAGGACTGGCTCATGCAGAAGATATGGCCTCTTGAAGCACATCTGACCAATGATGATGTATACCTTGGAACACGCCTTGCCTGCCTTGAAATGATCCGGAGCGGCACGACTGCGTTTAACGATATGTATTTTTTTATGGATGATGCAGCCCGGGCGGTTGACGAATCTGGTGTTCGAGGTGTGCTTTCCTATGGGTTCATTGATCTCTTCAATACGGACAAACGCGAGACAGAGTGCAAAGCGACAGAGAACCTTGTCGCACATGTCCGAAGTCTTGAGAACCCCCGGATCAAGGCAGCTGTCGGGCCACACACGATATATACCGTCTCAAAAGAAGGACTGGTATGGTGTGCGGAGTATGCAGCGGAACAGAAGATCGGTACGCATATCCATCTTGCGGAAACAGAAAAAGAAGTGCAGGACTGCATCGCCCGCTACAGCATGCGCCCGACAGCATTTCTGGATGAATGCGGGATCCTTAACCCCAGGACAATAGCGGCGCACTGCTGCTGGCTGGATGAAGGGGAATGCGCCCTGCTCAAGAAACGTGGAGTGAGCGTGTCGCACAACCCGGCAAGCAACATGAAACTTGCCACTCACCGCGCGATGCCCTATCCCTGGCTGTCAGCAGCCGGAGTCAACATCTGTCTTGGCACCGATGGCTGTGCCTCGAACAACAATCTCGACCTGTTTGAAGAGGCGAAGATCGCGGCACTCCTGCAAAAATTTTTCTGGAACGATCCCACTATCCTTCCAGCGCATGAAGCCCTTGCCATGGCAACTGCAAACGGAGCAGAAGCTCTTGGGTTTGGTACGGGAAGACTTGCGGTCGGCGCAGCGGCTGATATTGTGCTGGTCAGTACCCGTGAGGTCTGTAATACACCGCTCCACAACGCCGCTTCAAATCTGGTGTATTCCTGTAATGGAGGGGCAGTTGAAACGACAATCTGTGACGGAAAGGTACTGATGCTTGAGGGGATGATTCCCGGTGAAGAGGTAATACGGGAAAGTGCCGCTACTGCAGCCCGGGAGCTGGTCAACCGTGCACAGGTGAGGTGACGTGACCAGACCCGGACAAAAACAGGCAGTGGGAAATTCTACACCGCCTTTTGCTGCCCTTTTTCTCGTACTTGTCGGGTGCCTGATGGTACCGGGCTGTGTTGGCACGATCACTTTTCCCGGTTTTACCTCAGGTCAAACGCATCTTGCAGACAATGACGGGAAGTTATCGGTATATTTTCTGGATGTCGGGCAGGGAGACTCCACGCTCTTTTTGTATGAGGGAAAAACGATCCTTATCGACGCTGGGGAGTACGACATGGGAGACCGGGTGGTCAGTGATTTACGGTTCTTGGGAGTGACA
>Ga0326726_10000612_pt1 | contig 32542 bp, 24 predicted proteins | sample MHFenrmetagenome_2_FD_207603 | JGI IMG/M metagenome (GOLD analysis project Ga0326726, IMG submission 207603) | Lab enriched peat soil microbial communities from Michigan Hollow, Ithaca, NY, United States - MHF15MN | ecosystem: Environmental > Terrestrial > Soil > Wetlands > Peat | place: USA...
ACATACAGCACCGATTTTCCAATCAGCCCATGATCCTTCATGATTTTTTCCAGCAACTTAGCCCTCAGCTCGCTCCAGGGAATTCTCCTCTTCACCCATCATATTTTGGTCCTGAACAATACCCCCATCTCGCCTCCCACAAAATTGCTCGGATTTGCTGACTCCACTCCCCTGCCTTATCACTTTTCACTTTAGCCCCCTCTTCTTTACTTTTTAAAGTACTTTATTCAGAATAACAGCGAGGAGGAAGGCAGGTTTAACGAAAAATTCTCAAACGCGATCTTGCCAATATGAGGGCCTCCTGTGGAGATTGGCAACAGCAATAACTAGAATATCTCTTTCTCTGATTTGATAAATAATCCCGTAGGGAAAACGACGAAGCTGGCATCGTCTCGTTCTTAATGAACAAAGATGCCATGCTTCAGGATGTCTCATGATCCGGTCAAGAGCATGAAGCGCTTCAGCAACAAAGACCTTGCCCAAACCTGAAAGCTCATAATTATAGTAATTCAATAGCATCATCAAGCTCTTTTTGAGCAACCTCAATGAAACGGATATCCATCATCAAATATTCTGATACTTTTCAAGCACCTCAGCTAAGGAGACTGCTTTAATATGTCCCTGCTCATATGCATCAATCCTGCTTTCCGCTTCTTTTTTCCATAATTCATCGATCAATTTATCTGGAGCGTCGAGATGAGCAATCAGCTTATCAACAAGTTCAGCCTGCTCTTGTGGTTTCAATGCCAAAGCCTTTTGGTAAATATCTTTTGCTGTTATCATATGATACCCCCTCCATCTACTCTAATTGTTGGTAAAGCGAGCAAACTACCAGCTACCAATAGTAATAATAATAACAATACAGAAGAAGACAAACCACCGCGTTAGTGGCCCCCCTCTTGCAATTGAAATGATATTCACCATTCTGGCGAACCGTTAAAATGACGATCCAGGATTATAGAGTAGTCAATTCGAATTTTGGGGACGGCATTTTGAGGACGGTGTTGATTTTAAGCAGTTACCAGGCTGCAGCAAGTCTGAGGAGAGATGTCTCACCCGATAAGTCGGATTCGACAGGACACCTTGAAGAGATTCAGGATGCTGGATTTTGAATTGAAATGTAGGGGCAATCCCTTGTGGTTGCCCTGATCCAGTGGACGAAGAAGTTGTGGACCGGGTGGACAAGATTGAAGAGATTGCCATCAAATATTCGAAGTTCATGAATTGACATACATGCATTTCGCTGTTTCCGCTAAACATTGAGGATCAGCACGTAGAGCATGTAGAGTACCGATGAGATAAACAGAAAAAACTTCAGGGTAGCTGAAACTGATGTGAGTTGCGGGATGGGAGAGTTGCAAGAACCTGCAAGCATTTTGAAGAGCATGAAATTTTCAAATGCGTCAAGAGGTATGCAGAAGAGCACCGCCCATGAAAATATGTAGCCGACTGTAGCCATCAGCCCCGATGCGCTGCCGGCAACCATGGTGCATGCAAGGCTCAGCGTTGCCGGATAGAGAAGCAACAGCACGAAATCCAGCTGAGTCTGCTGCACTGCTTTTGCGATAAGACCTCTGTCGCTCCAGGCCTTTACGATCGAAGAAGCCTGCTGCTCGCTCCATGAGAGTTCAAGGTTGATAATTCCGAAAGGAATTTTTTCACTCCTTATTGTGAGTTCCCTGCCGATTGTGGAGAGAATCTTCATCAATGCCGATGATGCAATAAAGAGCATGACCAGCACACTGCCCTGCTGATCCACGTCCAACCATGAAAAAGGAGTTATCATCATCTTCTCCCATATCATTATTAGTGGTGACATCTACGGTTTGTTCATCCAGCTTGTCGTAACACACGACAAAAAATAGCTATTGCCTAAATATACGCACCCTTGCTTGACGGCGCCGCCAATGTCAATGAAAATCGGTTCCTGTTTCATGGCAGATTTTCCAGGATTTCCCTGCCTTTGGCCGTAAGCCGGTATTGCTGTAAACGGCTGTTTGGCTTATCGGGAATAGTGTATTCCACAAGTTTACTGACCAACATATTGCGTATCCATTGGTTGAGCTTTCCTGATACGCTTTTATGTCCCAAAGCTTTCGCCAATTGAGATTTAGATAGCGTTTTATTGCGCAACGCCAGCAACACTCGACGCCCTATCGACTCGGGCCCCAACCCTGCGCACAGCTCTGGCCTCACAATCAATTCTGACTCTTGCCTCAACTCTTGCTTGTGCAACAGATTCAGCTCCAACTCCGGCCTCGACTCTGGCCTTGCGGATATATCGCCTGAAGCGGCAGCCTGTTCCGGATGAGTGCTTTTTAAAGTTTGGGCACTGAATTCCGGTACTTTTACGATAATCCGAAACAGCTCACCTTCAATCATCTCAGGGTCTGCTCCCCCATAGGCTTTACCGTAACGCATCAGTTTTCGCATACCGGAACCGAGTTCATCAGCCATCTGTATCGCTCTGAAAAATGAACAGATAACCGGATTTTTGGGATAGGGCACAGCGGCAGCCGGATTCAGCAGGCCAAAACCGTGTGGTCTGTTGGCATTTTCAGTCCGCACCTGGCCGTATTCAATAATGAGTCTGGCCGGGGTGGCATCGGTAAACTCCCTGTGAATCAACATGTTCGATGCGACTTCACGGAATATGATGTCGCGAAGACTGACGCGCTCAACACCATCCAGGTAAAACGGATCCGGCAGATGTTTTTGCACAAAGTCAAGAATACGGTTGTAGCTGTCGATCAAATTCGTGCGCACCTGATCGCGGTCATCATACCTATCCAGATTGACTTTACGTAAAATCAGGTCAGTCTGAAAGGCCGGCACAACAGATTGAATAAGTTGATCGGTGCCAAACATAAGAATACCGGCCAGAGTCAAACCGCTTTTTTGAGTGAGCGGGTCGGTTTGATACAATTGGGCACTCTGCAGCAGTTGCAGATCATCCGACTCTCTCCATGGATGATTTTGCATGTTGACTCTGGCCTGCTTGCGAGATCGATCAATCAGATCGTGCCGCAATTCTCCGATATCAATCAACGGGTAGATCGTGTTTTCAGTAAATGTTGCCTGTTTACGACGATAGAGCGAGGCTACATGATTGGTATGTTCAGTTATATCTATATCACCGTTTTCATTACGGTCATAAATGCGGCCATTGCATCGGTGAACCAATGAGCTTTCAGGCACATAGATACGCAGTATTATTTTCCCCGACACATTCATTTCATCCACTGAAAGGTAAGCCGGGGGATAAATTTTCTGTGACGTATCAATTGCTGTGACAAAATCCTTTTTGATCTGCATGACAGCGTCAGGGTCGATCCCTGCAATATCGCCGGTGTCCTGAACACCAAGCAAAATCGTTCCGCCATACCGATTGAGAAAGGCACAAACCGTCTCGGAGAGATTCCGGATATACTGATCGCGGCAGTTTTTGAATTCAACAGAAATACCCTCACCCCGCCGGATCAGCTCAAATATGTAGTGTTCGTTTATGATCACGGTATTCTGAATGATTTCATTATCAATAGAGGTGGCCTGAATAGAGTTTCTGAGTAATTGATGGTTGCAAAATGAATAATACTAACCGTTTCCGGCTACCTGCATCAACACTCTCCTCCCCTACTTAGTGCTTTTCCCTGTTCCTGCAATACCTTTATTTATTAAAGTACTTTGCACGGAAAACAGCGAGAAGATGGAAAGCGAAGAAATTCCGGATTGGATCATGATGCAGAGATGTCTCTCTTCGTTCGACATGACACCTTGAAAAGATTCTGGCTATTTAATTCTGATTGTTGGATTGGACGGGATGGCGAAGCGATTGATGATTGGAAGAGGACGATATCAGGGTATGAATGGTGCTTTTGGGACACTATGGAAGAGTTGACATGAGAGGAGAGCGAGACGTTCGCGGGATGATGCAGAAAAAAAATGCCACTCACGGAAACAGTATCCCGGCAACACCAAATAAAAGCACAAACAGAAACAGGGTTATTATTATTGCTGAAAGCCAGGAGTTATTGATAAGTCGGTATGTCAGGCTAAAATCACTCTTTCTGATACCATTCCGCTTGAGATATGGTTCAAGGGTATCGAGCAGCATGCTATACCCTCCCATTTCATATGGCTTCCATTGATCATCCAGTGCTATAAAACGACCTCCGGGAATAACTTCCGGCATTTTTACCGGTAACTCTTTGTTTACCCACGAACAAAAAGAAGCATAATCCCCCTCTTTTTCAGGAAGAATAAACAGTATTTTTTGGGGAGCAATCGCCCGTTTCATTTCATTAATCTCCCATCGCAATCCCGGCGTTGTGCCCGGCAGCACAACTATGAGCCGCGCCCGGCTTAAAAAATCGCTGATGACGTTTTTCCAGTCGTTATCGGAAACATAGAGCCGGGCAGCTCCCATGGCGGGAATTTTCTCTCCCGGCCGGCCGATAGCGATGAATGGGCCTATTTTACTGAAAAGCCCGTTGAATTGAAGTTGCAGCACAGGCCCCCAGAAACTTGCCCCGGCCTGAAAATATCTCTTTAAGAATTTGAGATCGACAAATACTGTTTTGATCAGATTATAAAACGTCGATAATGAATACGATTTCTCTTCATCTTCAAAAGATCGTATAAAAAGAACAGGTGCACGTTTATCCTGTAATAACAGTTGTTCGGCTGAAACAGATGCTATTCGCCTCCCTTGAAACCAGATATAATACCCTCCGATTAATGCCCCGAACCCATAGAGTAATAACTCCATAGAGTCTTGCTTTTGATCTCCGATGATAAAAAGCAAACCAACAAAACCGATAATATATCCTTCTATCTGAAAAAGCCTGCCTGCTGATGGGTTCCGGTAGGGCTGAGCAGGCCTGAATTCAATACTCTTTTTCGATGACTCTTTCATGTTTTAAGCTGAAATAAAATCAAGCCAACAAAAGAAAAGGCCATTCAACACTTATCGCACTCAGCAATCAGCGTTTTTGCATCAAGCTTGATGATTTTTGCGCCACTTTCACCGGCACGTTTAACCATATCGGCTGTTCCTCCAAGAGCATCGCCGGGCTCTCCGTTCCAGAGCGCAATCAGCGTTGTTTTTCCCTGCGATTTCCGGAGCGCATTAAAAAGAATCCAGAGATTTGCGCGCTGCCAGATATTGTAATCGTTCCGCGATTGCAGCCAGACCGGTAAATGAACATCTTCGCTGAGTAAACGCGGAGGAAAAGCCTCATACAAACGATTGAACCGCTCAACCCATTGCGGACCGGAATCGGAAACTGATTCCCTGATATAATCCTGTTTTGGAACAGCAAGATAGATCCGAATAGGTATACCCAGTTCCTGACACACTTCAAGAAACAGAATATCACCACCTGATGCTGCACCTGAAATACCGATGAGTGGCGTACCGCCTGCTGCACGCTGTTCATCCTCAACCGCCGCCTTGATCATCTCTCTGGCTTTGGATTCACTTCGTGCAGGAAAACGCGGCTCGGCTCTACGCGGAGCATCCATACGGTGGCCGGTAAAAACAATCGCTCTCTCAGCTGTCCGGGGCTCTATACTCTTAACGATACGGGGTTGAATACCCTGAAATGCGGCAGAAGTTTTTTCAGGAAAGAGCGAGAGCGATCGGTAGAGTTCAATCTGTTTGAGAGCTGAATCGCGATCAAATTCATCGATATCGGCTAAAGCGTATTTATAGCGGTGCCCGATAAAAGCGGAATTGTCAGAGGTAAGAAAACAGAGATCCGCATCGCTGATTGTGACCCAGGGATCGGTACGTAACTCCCTGTTGAGAATCTCCTGTCTTGAATCAATGGCAAGTCTTACCCCTTGAGCCAGAGTTGCGGCGTATCGCTTCATTTCCATCAGCATCCGTTCCGCTTCATCCGGATTTTCAAACATCAACTGCCAGACTTCAGGATTCAGCTCCGCGAGAGTGACGCGAATGGTCAGCATGGCAAGAGCATTCAAACCTGAATAAAAGTGGTTCCTGTCGGCAGCAAAACCGGCTTTGTAATAGTTATAGGATTTTTCCAGCAACTCTGAGGATAGCGCCATCCGTTGTACAGCCTCACGATCGGATAGAGCTCCCCAGCTTTTACGCCAGCCGGTTTTTGCGTTTCTGCCAAGGAGTGCATTGACTTCAGCCCTTTTTTCCGGAGTCAGGGTTTTGCATGGATCATCAAGAACCCGCTCCAGTGCCTGACTTGAACGCAGAAGATCGCCAAGTCGCTCATAGATCGTTGCCAGCTCGCAATTTGCCTCAACATCACGGTCATCATAGTCAAGAACCTTCTTCCAGGTGATGAGCGAACATTCCCAGTCTTTTATTTTCTTTTGAGCCAGACCTATCAGCCGTAATCCCGCACTTTTCCATGCGACTCCGTTAAGCTCTTCTCCCATAAGCTGGAGCAGCGAGCTGTCACCAGTACTGACAGCACAATCAACTGCTTCCTGAAAAGCCAGGGGAACAAGCTGCATAACCAAAGCATTCGCATCGGGGAGATCGGGTAAAAGACTGAATACAGGGCTATCAGTACTTTTTCCGCACCATGTTGCCCGAAAAGCGTCAATAAGCTGAACCAACGAATCAGCCGGATTGGCTGCATCGTAATGGAGGTATCGATCTGTTTTAAGGTCAAAAGGAACCTCCTGAGCTGCGGTGGACCGTATCAGGAAGGTATGCCGCTTACGGAGGGCGTGCCGGATGCCCAGCTCATAGAAGACATTGGCATTGTGAATCGAGAGATCAGCAATCACCAGATCAGCGACAAGAAGCTGCCCGAACAGATCAGAGCGGATGTTACCCTGCTCAAGTATCTCCCCTGTGGTACCGCCGGAAAAACCGAGTGCGCGCAGAGCCGGAATGATGAGTTCAGCTTCAACCCTCTCAAAATCTATTCCCTCTTTTGATCCAAAGGGCCGGATGATAAAGGCATGCATGGCCGCTGGCTCCCGTTTTAATCGATAAAACCCTCAAAATGCTCCCGAGTCACCTGTTCCGCTGCTTTCCGGCCTATCCTGCGAAGGTTCTCAATCTGGGTTATCGCATCCAGTTTCTGCACCTTTACGGGATCAATGTCATCAAGCCCTTGATTGCAGAGCTCTTCGCGGCATAAGTTGGCGTTATATCGAGCGTAAAGAAAACGGCGCCCTAAATTTTCCGATAGCGGAAAACGGCGGCCTTGTTGATCTACCGGAATAAGATCACCAATTTCACGATCAATAACATCGCCATGAACACACCGGCCGATATGCCGGCAATTGATATCCTGATCGACCATAGCGCCATACATTAATGAAAGCGGTATGGCTGAAGCGTTGGCAATCACCCCCTGCCCCGGAACAAAAGAGAACTTTTCAACGCTTGGAGCAGCGCCGGTACCGACCGAAATCAGTTGAAGCTTATCCTCTCCCGCAGGCCACCCAAGCCGGTAAACCGGTTCGGTAACCATCCGATACAGCAGAAAAGCCGGGTTGTTGTAAGGAGTCATCCCTCCATCGATAAAGACAAAAGCTTTCGAAAGATCAGCCGGATCCCAGGTAATGATTTCGGGAGGGAAAAAAATCGGAGCCGCTGTACTTGCCCGGACAATCTTCCACAAAGGAATGTTAAGGTTACAGTCCGGGCGTTTCGTATCGTTATATTTTGCCTGTGGATTGCTGCTTATCGGCCAGGGTGAGTCTGTTGTTCGATTGAGTGTAACGGCAAGAAAAAGACATTTCAGATCATCGGGTTTAAGCGTAGTGTTTGATCCGAATGTTTTTTTCAGCAGCTTTTTCAAGGGATCAGCCTTGTAAAGCGAATACCATCTTTCGAGAAGAATCTGTTTGTCAAACATCGCCGGACCCGATTTTTCATAAAAATCGAGCAGTTCGTCAACCGTCATTCCCCTTGCTATACCTGCAGCAATAATCGCTCCCGTACTGGTACCTGCTACGTAGTCAAAATAATCTGATAATCTGAAGTTGGCCCCTTTTCCGGTTGCCTCGGCAAGCAGATTTTCGATTTTCTTGAGGATTTCAAGGGTAACAACACCACGGATTCCTCCTCCATCAAGTGCAAGAAGACGGTGTTTTCGCTGTTGATTTCCATCAAAACGTTTTGCAAGCTTACCCCATACGTTCACAGCTCCCTCCTTTGCCAAGTGTTGTTATTAGCTGGTGCTTTAGAGACGGTCCTGATGGCAGTGACTTTACATGGTGAAAATTACTTAGAATTTCCGGATAACGCTAACAATCACTTCCCGAACACTTTTAGCTTTTTCCCTTTTCCTGCAATGACTTTATTTATTAAAGTACTTTGCACAAAAAGAAGGCACAGCGCGGATGGGAAGCGAAGAAATTCCTGATTGGATCATGATGCTGAGATGTCTCTCCCGACAAGTCGGGACGACATGACACCTTGAAAAGATTCTGGATATTGAATTCTGATTGTTGGATTAGGGGCTGGAGTGCAATTTCTCTTCGTCGTTGCTGTCCTTGATGTCCTTTTGGTCCTTTTGGTCCTTTTGGTCCTTTTGGTCCTTTTGGTCCTTTTGGTCCTTTTTTCACTTGAAAACTGCGGCCGATCAAGGGCAGAGTCGAGTCCAGACCTGTCGGGCGGCATAATCTTCCTGCTTGAGCGCTATGCAGAGATACTCGATTTTGTCGGGTATGAACTCAATGAACATGCCTGCCCAGTGTTCGATCCACTCTTCCGGATGGCCGAAAAGCCTGAAAAATTCGAGGAACTCCGGCTCACTCTTTCCTACAAGTCGGGCATAACCGCTTATCTGCAGGCCTTCAACGTCAAGCCAGCCATGCGTTGACTCTATTTTGGGGTCGTAAATGCCGACACTCACCATAGGATTAAGCTTGATGTTGCCGAGCTTGGTGCCCGGTTCACCGGCCATGTAGAGGTTGAGACCCTTTGCACGGAACTCGATCGGCGTTGCTCTCGGCACATTGTCCCTGCATGTTGAGAGTACGCACATGCTTCGTGCCGCAAGAAACTTCAGGATTCGAGCTTCAAGCTCTGCTGCCGGGAGTTCTCTGACGCTCTTTTTTGTGAGTATATCGGGTACCTGCGGGTTACTCATCCTGCCTCCGTTCGATTAAATTTTCCTTCTTCGGGTTTGAGTAAAAGAACATCAAAGCCGGGCAATTAATTTAGCCCGGCTCAACATGGTATCAATGGATTCAAAAAGCGTCATATACAACAAAAAGCACGGAAATTCCGTGCTTTTTGTGAACGCCGCGCTATTCATGTCAGACTCCCTTCCCTTCGGTTCAGAAATCCGCAAGGGAGGAAAAATCGTTACAGCCAGATGGTGATCGACTTATGGTAGGTTTGATAGTGAATATAACCGTAACCGTTGATCACCCTGTCCCAGACTCCAAGGTAGAAGGTATGGGCACAGCGGGTTGAGGTAGGATCACCAGGCACAGCAGCATGCCAGGCGGGCACCGGCACATCTGCAGAGAGCACTCCGGGCCAGAGTCGCGTTGGCGAAATGTGGTTGCTGTAGCTGTCGCCTCCAACAGCGGCGGACTTGTTGTCGCCCCATAGTGCCGACATGTTCCAACTGAGCAGGTGCCCCTGCGGATCTGTAGCCGTAATGCGGAAGGTGAACTGGTCGCTGCCGCTGTTGACGATGGTGCAGACGGGAACCTCAACGCCGTCGTGCAGGATCTTTTCGATGTTCGCCACCGGCCACTGATTGTCGATCTTGACGCGCCTGCTGTGGAAGCTGGCTACAGGAATCTCCACTTTGGCGGCATTATAGAGTTTGAGGTTGATTTCGTAGAGACCGTTGTTGAAAATGGTTGTGTCGAGCATGTAGCCGAGCAGCGGGTTGTACCATATCTGCAGCGGTGAGCGCACAGCATAGAATCCTCCGGCATCGGGACTGGTGCCTTTGGGCACAAAGCTGTTGCTGACGGGGCTCCATAGGTAGTCGCTGAAAGTCTGGCGAGGCTCAACCGGCAGACCCGGCAAAGGTGTCACCTGAGTAACAAAGAGCTTGTAGTAAGCGGCCCCGGCCAGTAGCGCAGCGTTATGGTTGACCATGATCGCAAGTGTGCCGCCAAACGGGGCGTCTTTTACCTGCAGAATGTAGCCGGGGTTATCGGTAGTGTCGGCGTAGCCGTCAGTAGCATTGTTTCCTGTGTTGATGATGTGATCAACCGGAACCAGACCGATGCCCATAAAGAGCGGACCGGCAAGGGAAAAGAGTGAACTCGACAGGTCATACTGGGTGATGATCGAATCGCTGCATACCACCAGGGTTCCCGGCTTTGTCTGCACGACGCTTGAGGGACGGCTGGCTACACCCGACAGGATCACGGTGGACTTGACCGGTGTTGTGCTGAGATTAAGCAGGGTAATCCGGTTGGCCGGGTCGCGTTCGGCAAGCAGGATGCTGCTTTCGGTAGAGTCGCCCCACTCCATGAAAAATGGTGAAGTCAATGTGCTGACAAGTACCTCGCGCTGCCCAGTTGCCAGGTTGATTCTCGCCACCCGGTTGCCGCCGCCCACCTGCTCGGCTGCGTAGGCAAATCGGAGATCTTTCGTGACCAATAGACCCGTGCAGGCCTGAAGCCCGGAGAAAAGCGCTGTTTTGATGCTGCCGGACAGGTCTACACGCCAGATTCTGCCTGTAGGTGTAGCGGTATATTCGGGCACATATACCTGGCCATGTTCTTCGTCGAGTGCGATCTGGTGAGGTGCAATCAGCCCCGATGCTACCACCTGCGCTGCCGGGCGATTGGCATTCGTCAAGTCTACCCTGAGCAGATTTCCCGAGCGCTCGGTCACGTAGGCGTAACGGCCGCCGGAGGTCACTTTGATGTCTTCCGGCTCGCTGTATCCGGTACCGATAACGTTCAGTCGCGCTTTAACCCTGTAAGTGACTAATTGAAGCTTGATGCTGCCGGCGGCATTCTGAATCACCTTGATCTTGGTATAGTCGAAATTGGCTGCGGGTTGGCGTGAGCTGTTAAAAACCCCGAACACAGCACCGGCGGTCAGTTGATTGGTCGGTGCTTCACCCTGAATGGAGTTAGTATTGTATGCCGGAGCCTGCAGCTCGGCTTGTGTGATGGCATCGAAATCGGCTGCACCGATATAGGAGAGGCTGCAATTACCCTGTGGACGCATTACGAGTTTGCTGCCGGGACTTGCATGGTCCCACCGGATATGACCTCCCTGCGATACAACTCCGGTGACCAGATCGAGGCTGGAGTCGGCCGGCATACTCACGGTAGTGCTCAATACAACAACTTCAAGCTGGCGAACAAGATCGATATACGAAATCCTGCCGCCGTATTCGACAAAGTATACCTGATTGCGGCTGAGCACAAAATCAGAGCCGATGGCGCCAACGAGACCGGTGGCAAGCTGGGTAGATGTAGGCATTGTTATCTCCTTTTCAGTGTGAGAAATGGACACGTTTATTTGTTCTATAAAAAAAGTGAATCGTACGGTTCTTCGGCCAAGAACGAGCTTTACAGGAACAAGACGACTGCGGGTCCCTGTTGAATGACGGAGTGAGAGCTGACTGATTTATCAGGCTGGTTCCTGCCTGAGTTGTGCGTTATGCTGAAACGGTACAGGACGAAAAAGTTCGGAATAAAAACTGTGATCTGCTGCGAATGAAGCCGTACAGCGGCCTGCAGAAGATGCCCGAAAGTCGCCATGGAACGCCATGAGATATGGCAAGGCAACCGTTATGAAAAAGAGTTTGATTGAAGTGCGGGGTCAATTCGCAACCATACCTGATATTTACGAAACAGGGAGATCAAATGAAAGTAATTCGAGGAATGAAATTTCTGAAGCTATAATGATAAAGGCACCGGAGCTGATGGGACCAGCTCCGGGTTAAAAAAGAAGTTGCAGGTATGAAAGATCGAGCTCTATTCGTCACGGCCGTGCCGAAGCTGCAGCAGGATCTTCCTTGATCACGTTCGATACGCTTTGAGCTCCGGTATAAAAAACGGCGAGGCTCACCATATCACTGCCGGAATTAGTGCCGTTGTGATAAGTATCCATTACCTCAACAAGGGCATCCCCTTTATTGAAATTGAAGGTTCTGCCGTCTTTCAGCGACACGGTCAGCTTCCCTTCAAGTACATAGGCATAAACCGGTACCGGGTGCTTGTGCCATCCGGTTGAACCTCCCGAAGGAATGCGAACAAGAAGAGCGGTTACCTCCGGATTATCTGTCTTGAGATATTTGATTTTGTCGCCGCTGGTCGTGGTGGTCGAGGTCAGAAGCTTTTTTACCTCTACATTCTGGTACTCCGCCGCGTGCAGAGTTTTGCCCTGCATGAAGAACAGCACAACTGCTGCCATTAAATACCTGCGCATTCTCTCTCCTGATTCGGGGTTGATCCTGACTGAAAACTCTAATGCTCCATATGTTGCGACAAAGCAAGATGGTAATGCATTAAGAATAAATAAAATATACATCCAGATACCTGAAGCGGCAAAATAATCACGTCAGTTACCGTAACAGCAACCCTTGCCCCGGAAATCAATTCACTTTGCTTATCAATGCGCTTTAGGGCACCTCTATTAATATATTCCGCAATTCGATTGCTTCGTTGGTCCCGACACGTCGGGATCGAAATCCTTCCCGATGCATCGGGATACATTCCGGTTTCGAAGTTTATCCCGACGTAGTCGGGACTCCGTCCGCCTCGCACTCAAACCGCTCACGACAATTTATAGAAGTGCCCATTATATAACGAAGAGAGCACGAGCGCGAGGCGAAGTAAAAACTGGTGGCAATGATAAGGGCTGAAAGAATTTCCGGATTATCTATATTGCACGATTGTAATCATTAACTGTACCGCTGACGTGCTTATGGAACGTGGACCCGGAAAAAAACCGGAATGGCTTAAAATCAGGATGGCTTCCGGGGCATCATTTGCTTCAACACGTAAACTCCTTAATCACCACAGCCTTCATACGGTCTGCCGTTCGGCTTTATGTCCGAACCTGCAGGAGTGCTGGTCGAGGGGCACAGCAACCTTTCTTCTCCTTGGCAACGTCTGTACCCGAACATGCCGGTTCTGCGCTGTCGGCAAGGCGGCCAATGCACCTGCACCCGACGCACAGGAACCCGAAAATATCGCGCTTGCCATTCAGTCCATGCGCCTGAAGCATGCCGTACTGACAAGCGTCACCCGTGACGACCTTCCGGACGGCGGCGCACAACACTGGGTGGCAACCATACGAGCCATCCGCGCACGGACTCCATCACTCAGCATAGAGTGCCTTATCCCCGATTTTCAGGGCGATGAGCGCTCGCTTGACCTTGTTATGGCAGAGACACCTGAAGTGCTGAACCACAACATTGAAACCGTCCCTTCCCTCTACAGCAAAGTGCGCCCACAGGCAAGCTATTCGAGGTCATTGCAGCTTCTGCAGCGGGCCAAACAAAATTTCGGGCTCGCAACCAAGTCGGGACTGATGGTGGGGATGGGTGAAACTGCAGAGGAGATAAAGTGCGCTCTCGGTGACCTCATCCGCCATGAGTGCGATATGGTCACAATCGGCCAGTACCTGCAGCCTTCCGCAAGCCATCTGCCCGTAGAGCGTTACATCACCCCTGAAGAATTTGAAGAGTACAGAATAGCAGCCGAAGCCGCAGGGTTCCGCCATGTACAGTCAGGCCCCTTTGTGCGAAGCTCCTATCATGCTGAAGCATTTACAAATAACGTTAAAGAAGTCTCATAACCCCTAACCGCTCGTGAGTAATGGAACTATCGGTACCGATGATGATTTATGCCTACTGGGCCTTTGCGTTTCTTGTAGGGTTTGTTTTTTTTAAAAAGGATATCCTTGCATTCAACCGTGATTTCGACACCAGAAGATGGGCATTGCTCGGCGCCTCGCTTCTGGTTGTAGCAATCAATGCATGGGTCTACTCGCACTCAACCACTAACGGCGGCCGCGCGATCGATCCGCTGACTGTACTGGTGTTCAGCATCGGCAACGGAATTGCCGAAACTTTCATGTTCTATGCCGTCTTTCGACTCGGTGCCGCCCTGACCGGAAAGGTCACGCAAAACCCCTGGGCGATCTTTATTGCCGGTTTTTTCTGCTTCATGATATACAGCGGCCTGATACATGGCCTCTTCTGGATCAATATCCTGCCGGAGCATGTGGTTCAGACAAGCCCCTACAAGCCTTTTTTCATGCCGGTGCAGATGCTGATCGCCTCCAGCTGGGCACTCGCCTTTTTCTGGTATCGTGATATCAGAACCGTCATCTTTCTGCACGCTCTGGTTGACTTGACCATGGTCCTGAATGTGCGATTTTCGCTCTTTAATTGACTTAAAAACATAATTCTTATGTTTTTAAGTCATCCCATCCCGACTTGTCGGGAGAGGGATCTGCCCCGTCGAACGGCAGTGAGATGTATCTCTAACGTTCGACATGACACACAGAAAAGCGATGGGCTGACAAACAATAGAACTGCGGATTGACACAGAGGGAGGCTTTTCAGCCTCCTTTTGTCATTCTGACAGTACGAAACGCGGCGAGGGATCTGACGGGATTGTAAGAGAGTGGACGGGCTGGACGAAGAAATTGTGGACAGAATGGACCAGGTGGACTAGAGTTGAAGACATTCCGGATTCTGGATTGTAAGAGGGCGCTGAATGCTTCCTGAGCAGGGATGCAAGCACTCACTTTCCGATGATTATATCATGGTAATCAGTGTGGTTTCGGGTCTCGTTCTGTCATCCCGTCCCGACTTGTCGGGAGAGGAATCTAACCCATCGAACAGCAGAGATGTCTCTCTGACGTTCGACATGACAAGACAAATATTATGACAATCGGGTATGGAATCTGCCTCGACTGGTCGAGGGAACTGAAAAGAGATGCCTCTCGTTCACGATTGAATGGGAAAGAGATTCTGGATTTTGAATTGGGTGCAGGGGTAACCCTTGTGGATACCCTGACGCTGCGGGAATGGATGAGGATGCAGAGATTTCGCTCTGTATTCGAATTGACACATGTAAAAGATTACGGATTTTGACTGTTTGATTTCGGATCGGAAAAGCGTCTATAACAATGATATGCCTCGCTGCGGTCAGGCATGTCAACAAAGAAAATTGACTAAAACATGACAGCATTTAACGGTACCGTTCTGGTTGCTGGAGCTACAGGCAGGACGGGAGAGTGGGTAGTGAAGCGGTTGCAGGCTCATAAGATTGATTTCCATCTTTTTGTCCGATCAGGCGAAAAAGCGCTCAGGCTTTTCGGGCCGGAAGTTATTGATAAACTGACAATCGGATCGGTTGAACATGCCGAAGAAATCAGGGCTGCCCTGCACAACTCGACAGCAGTTATATCAGCCATCGGAGGTAATGTAACCGATCCGGCAGCTCCTCCTCCAGCAGCAATCGATCGAGACGGCATCATAAGGCTGGCTACAATTGCCAAAGAAGAGGGCGTAAAGCAATTTATTCTGGTCAGTTCGCTCAGCGTAACCAAGCCCGACCACCCATTGAATGCCTACGGCCAGGTTCTCACCATGAAACTTGAAGCCGAAAACGAGATACGCCGACTTTTCTCTGAGCCGGGTTACTCCTACACTATACTCCGGCCGGGCGGCCTGCTCGATGGCCCTCCTCTCCAACATAACATGCAGTTTGATACCGGCGACAGAATCACTACCGGAGTGATACAGAGAAGCGATGTTGCGGAAGCCGCAGTCATCTCGCTCTTCACTCCTGAAGCGCGTAATCTCACCTTTGAACTCATCCAGAAAGAGGAAGCTCCGCTCTCCTCACTTGTTCCTTTCTTTGCAGAGATTCATTCCTGAGCTAAGTATATGCAGGACTGTCACCCTGTTAAAGCGACTTCAGAACTCCCGGTCCTGATAATTTTATAAAACTATTTTACTCCCCCTATCTAAGGGTTTATCTAAAACATAAACCCTTATCATTTTTCACAAAAAAGCCAATCATTATAGACCTCAATTCATTTATTGATTATTTAATGACGGCGTTGTATTTTAATTTATGTACTACTTGTTAGATTTTACAGACCCATATACATGAACAGCTCAACCTCAATTGAACACTTATAAATAAATGTTGTAACTCAACCAATAAGGATAATAGATCAATAAATAATCAAGACGTATAAATCAAGATTAAACATTTTTTTAGAAAAATTCTGTCAATTAAATAATCAATCTATCAACACAGCTAACTATTAAATATTTTTTATTCAACATCATTTATATTATTTTATTACAAGTATTTAAATACTTTTGAAAGACATACTTTATTAAGCGTTAATTCAAGAGTTTCCAACACAATTAATAACAACAAATAAAATTGTTTCATAAATCATCAATAAGGATTAGCGTTCCTGTTAATATTAGAGACTGTTTGTTCAGCGGGCAATCTTTTTCATGGAATATAATTAATGAACTTCCTGATTATTTTTCGTCAGTTATAGGAGATATACCTGTATTTTTACGACAACTATCTGATAATGAAGTAGAGATATATTCAAAAACAAAAGCTATTGATGGAGTATCTGCAGCGAATTTTTTCAGGAATTATTTTTCACTTGAACTTGACTGTAACCGGATATTTCCGCAAAGTTTTACCGGAAAGTATCCGAAGATATGGGACCTTATATCTGAATATTTTTCGGTGCGAATTCTGAGGCAGGATTTTTTTGAAACCTTGGTCACCTTCATGTGTGCCCAGGGGATCGGCATGCATCTGATCAGAAAACAGGTGGCCATGCTTGCCCAAAATTATGGCGAAAAAAGAACCGTTGAGTTCCAGGGAAAATCCATCGTACTCTACAGCTTCCCCACTCCCCTGAAACTTGCTGAAGCGGATATTTTTGAACTCAGCCGCTGTACAAACAACAACCGAATCAGGGCGACCAATATCTCACTTGCAGCGCGTGCCGTTGCCGAAGGAAAGATCGATCCCGATACTCTGCGTGACCCTCAACTCCCCCTTCCTGAACTGAGAAGCATGCTCTGCAGCAACCCCGGCATAGGTTTCAAAATCGCTGACTGCATTGCGCTATTCGGACTCGGACGATTTGACGCTTTCCCCATCGACACGCATGTCAGGCAGTACCTTGCCGAATGGTTCAAGAGCGAAACGGCCGCAAAATCACTGACTCCTGCCAATTACCTTGCACTTGACCGGGAGGCCCGCACAATCCTTAACCCGCAAACGGCTGGTGTCGCCGGGCATATTCTCTTTCACTGCTGGAGGAAGGAGATAAAACAACTTCGAACGTTTTAGCCGTCTAAACGCTTATTTTCAATGATACATGGCCATCACTGAAAAAATTGTAGGCAGTTGCGTTTTATCAGTAATAGCCAGCTGCCGGGTGGACGAAGTTCCGGCTGTCAAGGGCAGCATAGAATCTTATGGAACGGCCCTTTTACAAACCAATCCCTGAACAGGAGCAAGAATACCATGGCAGTCACAAAAAAAGTTCTGGTTGCAGGTGCGTCCGGATATCTCGGCAGATACGCAGTCAAGGAGTTCAAGGAGAGAGGGTACACTGTCAGGGCTCTGGTGAGAAATCCGGACAAAATTAAAACCCCCGGACCCAATGGTGAGCCGGCGGTATATGACATCATTGACGAGATTGTTATTGGAGACGTAACCAATCCCGAAAGCATCGAAGGGATATGTAATGGAGTGGATATTGTTTTTTCTGCTCTCGGCCTGACTTCACCTGACCCGAAGCTTACGAGCTTTGATGTCGATCATCTCGGCAACGGCCGCATCCTGCAGCAGGCGGTTCAAAACAAGGTGTCGCGATTCATCTATGTTTCGGTGTTCAACGAAGACAAAATGCCCGACATACCCATAATCAAGGCTCATGAGTTGTTTGTTGCCGATCTCAAGGCTTCGGGACTCTCGTGGGCGATTATTCGCCCGAACGGATATTTTTCAGATATGGGCAGATTCTTCTCGATGGCTCAAAGCGGGCACCTGTTCATGATAGGCGAAGGATTAAAAAAAATCAACCCGATCCACGGAGCCGACCTGGCAAAGGTGTGTGCTGACGCCGTGGAGGGCGCCAACCGTGAAATTCCCGCAGGAGGACCCGATACCTATTCGTTCAGGGAGGTTATGGAAATGGCGTTTCATGCCTTGGATAAATCACCTTGGATAACCTCCCTGCCGATGTGGCTGGCAGAAGGAGCACTCATGCTTGTGGGGCTCTTCAACCGCAATCTGGGCGATATGATCTCGTTTGCCGTGGAAGCGCTCAAATTCGACCATGTCGCACCGGCATACGGCACCCGTCATCTCAAAGAGTTTTTCGATGAACTGGCCGCTTCAGCCAGGCATTAGCTTGGCTGAATTCCGGATTTGTGATTGAAATGTAGGGGCAATCCCTTGTGGTTGCCCTAAAGAAGTGGACCGTGTGGAATAGAGGTAAAGAGATTTTTGATTTTGGATACCGAGATTTCTCTCCCGACTCGTCGGGACGAAATGACACCCTGGGAGAATTCCTGATTGGAGCAGGGGCAATTTTACTCTTCGTCCTTGTCGTCCCTGCTGTCCTTGTAGTCCTTTTGGTCTTTTTCTTTTTAAAGCACCCGTTTCCCGCCACTCTTTTTTTCGCCGCAACCCGCTTTTTTCTCAATAGCTAATTCAATACCTTAAGGATCGAAAGGATGTAGCGAAAAGTGAGTAGATCTCGCCTGCTGATCCAATGCAAACCATACCCTGAAATTCAAGAGCGAACAAAAACCAGTACATGTTGAAAATATTTGAAAAGATCTTCGGCTCAAAGCACGATAAGGATATCAAGAAAATCCAGCCCATTATCACCCGCATCAATGAACTGCATCTTTCGCTGAACGCTCTGAGTGACGATCAACTGAGACAGAACGGACAGGAACTTAAAAAGAGGGTGCGCAAGGTTCTGGAACCGATAGAGCAGGAGAAAAAAAATCTTTTCCGGAAGCTTGACAATCCGGATATCACGCTTGAAGAGGCCGACAAAATCAATGAACAGCTTGATGCTCTTGCTGAAGAGTATGAAAAAGCTACCGCAGCTGCACTTGATGAGATTCTGCCTGAAACCTTCGCTCTGGTAAAAGAGACCTGCCGACGGCTGAAAGGCCATGTATACTCGGTCGTTGGAAGAGAGTTCACCTGGGACATGGTGCCGTACGATGTTCAGCTGATCGGCGGTATAGTGCTCCACTCCGGCAAAATCTCCGAAATGGCCACCGGTGAAGGCAAAACCCTCGTTTCAACTCTGCCGGTCTTTCTCAATGCTCTGACAGGACGGGGTGTACATGTCGTTACCGTCAATGACTACCTTGCCCAGAGAGACAAGGAGTGGATGAGCCCTGTATTTGACTTTCACGGTCTTTCGGTAGGCGTAATACTCAACACCATGGCTCCGGAGGAACGAAGGGAGCAGTACCTTTGCGATATCACCTACGGTACGAACAACGAATTCGGCTTCGACTATCTGCGCGACAATATGGCAGGCACTCCTGAAGAGATGGTGCAGCGTGAATTCTATTTCGCCATCGTCGATGAGGTGGACAGCGTGCTGATTGACGAAGCAAGAACTCCGCTCATCATATCAGGCCCGGTGCCCAATGCCGACAACAGCAAATTCCAGGAGATCAAACCCTGGATCGAGCAGCTTGTGCGCGCTCAGCAGCAGCTTGTAGGTTCCTACCTTACTGAAGCTGAAAAAATCCTGAAAACCAAGCCCAACGATGAGAGTGCGGGCCTTTCGCTGTTGCGGGTAAAGCGCGGACAGCCGAAAAACACCCGTTTCATCAAAATGCTCTCCCAGCAGGGTATGGCCAAGCTGGTGCAGGGTACGGAAAACGAATATCTCAAGGACAATGCGAGCCGGATGCAGGAGGTTGACGATGAGCTCTATTACGCCGTTGACGAAAAAGCCGGCACCATCGATCTTACCGATAAAGGGCGGGCGTTTCTCAGCAAGCTCAGCCATCAGGATAGCGACATCTTTCTTTTGCCCGATGTCGGAACCGATGTCGCAGCTGTTGAAAGCGATGCATCGGTCAGCACTGCTGAAAAGGTTCAGAAAAAAGATGCGATCTACCGCCTCTATGCCGACCGCTCAGAACGGCTGCACACTATCAGTCAGCTCCTGAAAGCCTTCTCACTGTTCGAGCGCGACGACGAGTATGTGGTACAGAACGGTCAGGTGATGATTGTTGATGAGTTCACCGGACGAATCCTCCCCGGCCGCCGTTATAGCGACGGTCTGCATCAGGCAATTGAAGCCAAGGAGAATGTCAAGATCGAAGGTGAAACGCAGACCATGGCGACCGTCACCATCCAGAACTTTTTCAGACTTTACAAAAAGCTTGCCGGCATGACCGGAACGGCAGAGACCGAAGCTTCGGAATTTTACGAGATATACAAGCTCGACGTCGTAGTCATCCCGACCAACGCCAATATCATCCGCAAGGATATGGACGACCTGGTCTACAAGACACGGCGCGAGAAGTACAATGCCGTGGTGCTGAAGGTCGAGGAGCTGCAGAAAAAGGGTCAGCCGGTGCTCGTGGGTACAACAAGCGTAGAGGTTTCGGAAACCATTTCCCGAATGCTTCGCGCTAAAAAAATAGCCCACAATGTCCTCAACGCCAAGCAGAACGATCGTGAAGCTGAAATTGTGGCCGAAGCCGGCCAGAAAGAAGCGGTAACCATTGCCACCAATATGGCCGGACGAGGAACCGATATCAAGCTTGGGCCCGGAGTACGCGAACTCGGCGGCCTCTTCATTCTCGGCTCCGAACGCCATGAATCACGGCGTATCGACCGTCAGCTCCGTGGACGTGCCGGAAGACAGGGCGATCCGGGTGAATCGGTCTTTTTTGTCTCTCTGGAGGATGAACTGATGCGTCTGTTCGGTTCCGACAGGGTCATTTCGGTCATGGACCGCCTCGGTCATGAGGAGGGCGATGTGATCGAGCACTCAATGATCACCAAATCGATCGAACGCGCACAGAAAAAGGTGGAGGAGCAGAACTTTGCGATCCGTAAACGCCTTCTGGAATATGATGATGTGCTGAACCAGCAGCGCGAGGTAATTTATTCACGCCGCAGAAACGGTCTCATCAAGGACCGTCTGACCAGTGATATTCTTGACCTGTTGAAGGATTACTGTGACATGGTCATCAAAAATCATCATAAGAATTTTGATGTCGAGGGTATTGAGGAAGAGGTGATGCGCGAACTTTCGATCGAGTTCAAGCCTGAGCGCGACGCCCTGGAGCGTGAGGGAGCAGAGGTTGCGGCAGAGAAACTCTACGATGCCGCACTCGCCTTCTACCGCAGAAAAGAGGATGCGGTACCTGAAGATATCATGCGTCAGATTGAAAAATATGCCGTCTTAAGCGTCATCGACCAGAAATGGAGAGAGCACCTTCGCGAGATCGATTCACTCCGTGAAGGCATCAATCTGCGCGCTTACGGCCAGAAAGATCCGCTTCTGGAGTACAAGCAGGAAGCCTACAAGCTCTTTATCAATATGCTTCGTGAAATTGAGCTTGAAACGCTCTCGCTTGCCTTCAAACTCTTTCCCATCGATCCGGATGAAGCCCGGGAGATGGAAGAGCGCCAGCGAATGGCTGCCGGAAACCATGAGAGACTCGTTGCACAGCATCAGGAGGCCGAGAGTGTCTATACCGCCTCCTATGGCGTCGAGATGGTCGGCAATGATGAAGATGAAGAACCACAGCAGAATGTGCAGCAGCCGGTAGTCGCTGACAAGAAACCGGGTCGCAATGATCTCTGCCCCTGCGGAAGCGGGAAAAAATATAAAAACTGTCACGGCCAGCAGCCCTGATCCCCTGAAAAACGTTTACCGGTAACCATGAAACACACTGAACTGGACGTCACACTCGCAATTGCTGAAGAACATGGGCTCAATGCCGAAGAGTATGGCAAAATATGCGCCATACTCGGCCGAACCCCCTCTATTACCGAACTGGGAATCTTTTCGGTCATGTGGTCGGAACACTGCAGCTATAAAAACTCCATAGCGGTACTCAAAACCCTGCCCCGCGAAGGTGCAGCCCTGCTCACCAGCGCCGGTGAGGAAAATGCCGGTCTGGTCGATATCGGCGACAACCTTGCCGTGGCCTTCAAGATCGAATCGCACAACCATCCGTCGGCGGTTGAACCCTACCAGGGTGCCGCAACCGGCGTCGGCGGAATTCACCGCGACATTTTCACCATGGGTGCCCGGCCCGTAGCCTCACTCAACTCGCTCAGGTTCGGCTCCCCGAAAGATCCCCATGTCCGCTACCTTGTTGACGGCGTGGTTCGAGGCATCGGCGATTACGGCAACTCGTTCGGCGTGCCGACTGTCGGCGGAGAGATCTATTTTGAAGAGGGCTATACCGGCAACCCGCTGGTCAACGCCATGTCGGTCGGTATTGTCGAACATCATAAAACCGTGAGCGCTACCGCCCTCGGTGAGGGTAATCCCGTGTTGATTGTCGGTTCATCAACCGGCAGGGACGGTATCCACGGCGCAACCTTCGCTTCAGAGGATCTGAGTGAGGCTTCGGAAGACAAGCGTCCAAGCGTTCAGGTCGGCGATCCTTTCGCCGAAAAGCTGCTGCTTGAAGCGACTCTTGAGGCGATTGCAACCGGATATATAGTCGGTCTTCAGGATATGGGTGCAGCCGGAATCACCAGCTCCACTTCGGAAATGAGCGCCAGAGGTATTGAAAAAACAGGTTCCGGCGGCATTGAGATCGATCTCGACCTTGTGCCTATCCGTGAAGCCGGCATGAGCGCTTACGAAATCATGCTCTCCGAGTCACAGGAAAGAATGCTGATCGTGGCTGCGAAAGGATTTGAAGATAAAATTATCGAAGTATACCATAAATGGGATGTGCTGGCGGTCGTGATCGGCCGGGTAACAAGCGACAACCTCCTGCGGGTCTCTCAGCATGGCAAAGTAGTGGCGGAAATTCCTGCCGAATCGCTTGTCCTCGGCGGCGGCGCCCCGGTTTACATTCGCGAAGCTATTGAAAAGAAACCGGATACCCCGGCGGCGAACCTTGCCGACGACAAAACCCTCGACTTCAGGGCAGTCAGCCTGGAGCTGCTGTCACGGCCGAATATCGCCAGCAAACAGTGGGTCTACCGCCAGTACGACTCCATGGTTCAGACCAACACCGTCACCCCGGTAGGTCATACCGACGCGGCAGTGATCCGTATCAAGGGGACAAAGAAAGCTCTTGCGATGAAAACGGACTGCAACGCCCGATACGTCTATCTCAACCCCGCCAGAGGCGGCCGGATAGCTGTCGCCGAGTGTGCCAGAAACATCGCCTGTTCAGGAGCAAAACCGCTGGCCATTACCAACTGCCTGAATTTCGGCAACCCCTACAAGCCTGAGGTTTATTTTCAGTTCAAGACCTCGGTTGAAGGAATGGGCGAAGCGTGCCGGGCGTTCAACACTCCGGTAACAGGAGGCAACGTCAGTTTTTACAACGAATCATCCATCGGCGGAGTACGTACCGCCATCTACCCGACTCCGACCATCGGTATGATCGGTCTTCTTGACGATATCGACAACCTTGTCGGCTCAACCTTCACTCATCCGGGCGACGCCATCCTGTTGCTCGGAGAGCCCGAACTTACGCTGGACGGTTCGGAATACCTTGTCATGCAGTACGGCACGCCAGGCCAGGATGCTCCGGCTATCGACCTGGAACATGAAAAGAACCTTCAGGATCTGCTTGTTGCACTTGCCGCTGAAAAACTGGTGCATTCCGCACATGACATTTCTGATGGCGGGCTCTTTGTGGCACTTGCCGAAAAGGCCATCATGAATGAAGAGCGCCCGCTCGGCTTCAGCGTTAATCTTGAAAATGCCGGGAACAGTCCATATCGTCTTCAGAAGGAGCTGTTCTCCGAAGCGCAGGGACGCGTTCTTTTAAGTATCGCTCCGGAAAAGGCAAAAGAGGTCATCAAAGAGGCCGTCAAACACAATGTGCCGGTTCGCGTTATCGGAAAAGTAGTCGAAAAGGATGCCGCTATCGCCGTAAACGGCCGGAAGATTCTCAATTTCACGACTGCTGAGCTCTCAGAGGCATACTATCATTCGCTGGAGCACTCACTGCACCTTGACGAACTTTAAGCGACTTCCATGAATTGCCTCGCATCCCGAGCATGTCGGAATGCGAGGCAGTTGGAGACCCTGCACAGTCGGGAAATCGCGGAACTAATTTAAAGGGAATTTTATGCTGCCTGTTGTAACTGCTCTGGAAATGCAAAGGGCCGACAGGGCGGCGATTGAAAATCTCCATATCGGCGAAACCCGTCTTATGGAGCTGGCAGGGCGTGAATGCGTCCGGATCATCGCTGAAAGCCTGCAGAGGGACTCCCTGTCCGGTTCCTCGTTTCTCGTGGTCTGCGGTAAAGGAAACAACGGCGGTGACGGTTTCGTAATTGCCCGCCACCTGCTCAATCTTGAAGCCTCGGTCGATCTCATCCTGCTCTACCCTGAAACGCTCTTGAAAGGCATCAACCGTGAGGGGCTCGCCATTCTTGAAGCCTACGGCAGTTACGACACTCCCCTTCGCATCTTCCACAGCCATGACGAAGCACTGCCGTTTGTGGCGGAAACCTCCTACGACGCGCTCATTGACGCCATAACCGGTACCGGATTTCGCCTCGATGAAGAGTCGATGGATCTCGGTGAACCCCTTGCCTCAGGCATAGAGCTGCTCAACTCCGTCAGAGAACGCACAGGAGCGATTACCATAGCGGTCGATCTGCCTTCAGGACTCGACGCAACCACAGGTTTTTCAGGCGTACCGACAGTAGTGGCGGATGCGACTGTCACCATGGCGTTCCTGAAAACCGGATTCTTTCTGAACGACGGCCCGGAGTGTTCGGGAGAGGTCCATGTGGCCGAAATATCCATTCCCGGCTTTCTTGCCGAACCCGTTTCAGTTCATCTCACCGACAAAGAGTTCGCTGCCGAACAGTTCAGCCTGAGAGATCGCTCAAGCGCAAAACACAACAACGGCAGGGTACTCATCATTGCCGGATCGCATTCCGATGAGAGTTCGATGCTCGGGGCGGCCATTCTTGCAGCAAAGGGTGCACTGAAAACCGGTGCCGGCTATATCTGCGTCAGTCTGCCACCGGCTCTTGCCGGTGCAATGCACACTGCTCTGCCGGAAATAGTGGTTATAGGAAGGGACTCTGCCGCCATTGCTGAAAAAGTCCGCTGGGCGGACGCAATTCTGATCGGATGCGGCCTTGGTCGTCAAAAGAGCACCATTGAGTTTATCGGAAAACTCCTCGAAACAGCCGATTTCACCGATAAAAAACTGATTCTCGACGCCGATGCCCTGTACGCACTCTCAAGCATTGGAGTAGAAGCACTTGGCGGCGTATCGGCTGATATTCTTCTTACACCGCATTACGGCGAACTCGGTCGTCTCTCCGGCTTGCCGGTTGAGCAAATCGCAACCGATCCGATAGGGTCGGCAAGAAACATGGCCGCACGCCTCAATGTGAACCTGCTGTTGAAAGGAAATCCTACGGTTATAACTGAGCCTGACGGTTCTGCGCTGTTGAACACCAGCGGCACCGATGCGCTTGCGACGGCCGGTACGGGTGACGTGCTTGCCGGTATGATAGCCGCCCTTGCAGCAAAAGGAGCAGATCTGTGCGACGCAGCTGCGGCCGGAGCCTGGTTTCACGGCAGAGCCGGAGACCTTGCAAGCGACATCTCAAGCCTGGTCTCATCGGGCATGGTGGTCGATGCCATTGGGCAGGCCATCGGTGAGATTTTTGAAATGGAAGAATAAAAACCACTGAAAGCCGGTCAAACTCCGCCTTTTATTTCGACAGAGAGTGACCGGTTTCCTTGATTTCGCAGCTTCAGACGAGAGGGTCGCGCAGAAATTTTTTGATGTTGCGGGCGGCCTGGCGGATACGTTCCTCGTTCTCAATCATGGCAACACGAACATATTCGTCTCCGTACGCACCAAATCCTACGCCGGGGCTCACGGCAACCTTTGCCTCGCTCAAGAGCTTTTTGCTGAACTCAAGACTGCCGAGATGGCGGAACTGTTCCGGTATATGCGCCCAGACAAACATGCTGGCCTTCGGTGTCACAACCGGCCAGCCGGCATTTTCGAAGCTCTTGACCATGACGTCACGCCGTTTGCGGTAGACCTCGCAGATCTCATGAACACAGCTCTGGTCTCCGGTGAGTGCGATGGTTGAAGCAACCTGAATCGGCGTAAAGGTGCCATAATCGAGCCAGCTCTTGATTTTTTCGAGGGCGCCGATCAATTTTGCATTGCCGACCATAAACCCGACACGCCATCCTGCCATATTGTAGGTTTTTGACAGCGTGTAGCTTTCAACGGCAACATCCTTGGCTCCGGGCACCTGCAATATGGAAGGCGTCACATAGCCATCATAGGTGAGTTCGGCATATGCGATATCGCTGATAATATAGAATCGCTCCTGACGTGCTATATCGACAAGCTTTTCGTAAAACGGCAGTTCAACCGTCGCAGTAGTGGGATTATTCGGAAAATTCACCACCAGAAATTTCGGTTTCGGTGAAGATTCACGCAGCGCTTTTTCAATGTTGCTGAAAAAGCCCGCTTCATCGAGCGTCAAATCGTCGTTCAATTCAAGCTTCAGGCGGTGAACGTTTCCGCCGGCAAGAATAAAGGCCTGGGAGTGAATCGGATAGCAGGGATCAGGCACCATGGCGAGGTCCCCCGGATTGGTGATGGCCTGTACCAGGTGTACATACCCCTCCTTTGAGCCCATGGTGGCAACAACCTCGCGATCCAGATCAAGATCGACGTTGTACTTGCGCTGGTACCATGTACCTACCGCTCCGCGCAGTTTATAGATTCCTTTGGATACCGAATAGCCGTGGGTACGGGGCTTATTGATGCTCTCTACAAGTTTGTCGACTATATGCTGCGGTGTGGGGCCGTCGGGGTTGCCCATCGAAAAATCGATAACGTCCTCTCCTGCTCGCCGTTCGGCCATCTTCAGCTCGTTAACGGCTGCAAATACATATTTCGGCAGGCGCTTGATCTTGTCAAACTCTATTTCGTCGAACATAGGCTTGTCTGAAAAAAATAATTCTTGATAAAAAAAGGAAATATCATGGTATCATAAGCAAAAAGAGAATCATATCAATGAGCTCTTACTTTTTTTCCTTTCATCGGGCGATCCTGATTTGAAGAGCGAAAAAAAAAGAAAAAAACGATGCCTGAATATCATTTCAGGATTTTTTTTATCCTGTTATTCGTATTATTGACATATGCCTGAAACTCTTTTAGATGCGGCCATGTTATTAACAATTGTTACCGGTTATTACAAAAAAGATCGTCTCAGTCTGTACTTTTGAAAAAAAAGAGATGGCTCCATGGAATAAATCCTGCATAAAAATTTGACATTATTGTATTTTTGTGTAAAATACCATGTTTGTGCCATTTAGCGCCCCGCTCCACGTAAAGCAACATATACCACGTGTCAAAAATCAACATGACAGTAACGGATGCCCTGAAGCATCAGCTTGAGGAGTCTACCGGCAATGACTACAACTGCTGCTACCAGTGCGGAAAATGTACGGCTGGCTGTCCGGCGGGAGGAGTTATGGATAATCCCCCAGCAAGGATCATGCGTCTTGTTCAGGCAGGCTATATTGAGGATGCCCTGAAAAGCGATGCGCTCTGGTACTGCCTCGGGTGTATGACCTGTACTTCGCGATGTCCCCAGAATCTCGATATCGCTGCAACAATGGACTCGCTCAGAGCGCTTGCTCTTGAAAAGAACATTGTTTCCGGGGACAGGGCAAAAAAACTGGTAACCGCATTTCACGTCTCATTTCTCAACAACGTGCGCAAGCACGGCCGGCTGCAGGAACTCTCGCTGGTAAACAGCTACAAACTCCGCACAAGGACCTTTCTTCAGGATGCCGTACCCGGCGTCAAGATGATTACGCAGGGAAAGATCAATCCCATGCATACCCTTACCGGAAAAGGCGGAATCAAGGCAAAGGATCAGATCGAGAAAATTTTTCTGGCTGCCGAAAAGGATTCACATCTGAATGCGCCGAAACGACGCCCGAAAAAGAAGGAGTTCGTTGCAAATGCACCTCTTTCCATCAAGCCGGGCATGACTATCGGCTACTATCCCGGCTGTTCGCTCGACGGTACAGCTCAGGAGTATGGCATTTCAGTCAAAAAAATGTGTTCGCTGCTCGGCCTGAACCTGAAAGAGATCGAGGACTGGAACTGCTGCGGAGCGACATCTGCACACGCAACCAACCACAAACTCGCACTCCTTCTTCCTGCTCGCAATCAGGTGCTTGCCGAAGCACAGGGTCTCGATGTAATACTTGCACCGTGCGCTGCATGCCAGAACCGTCAGGTAACTACCCGCAAAGCCCTGATGGACTCGGCAGAACTTCGTGAGGAAATCCGCTCCATTACAGGAATAGAGCCGACCTGCAAATCCCGCTTCATCGGCGTCACCCAGCTTCTTGAAGCAATGGATCCGGAAGAGATCAAAAAACGGGTGAAGAAACCGCTTACCGGTCTCAACCTCGCCTGTTATTACGGCTGCCTTCTGGTTCGTCCGATGGAAGAGATGGGCTTTGACGATCCTGAAAATCCTGAAAAAATGGAACAGATCGTTTCCGCGCTTGGTGCATCTCCCGTCGACTGGGCATTCAAGATCGAATGCTGCGGAGCCGGCCTTACACTTGCCCAACAGGATCTCGTAGAGGACCTTACACACAAGATCGCCAGAAATGCCTCGGCAAACGGCGCAGAAGCTTTTGTTGTCGCCTGTCCACTCTGCCAGGCAAACCTTGACATGCGTCAGGACAGCATGATCAAGCGGTTCGGCGATACAAAGCCGATGCCTGTTTACTATATTTCGGAACTGGTAGCCATAGCCTGTGGTGCCGATCCTTCCGAGGTAGCCGTCGGCAAGCATTTTGTTCCTGCTCTTGACTTGGTATCTAAATTTTAAACTGATAACGGTTAACCTGTCGGTCATCCCCGGTCTTTAACAGGATCATCGGGATGGGTTCAAGCACAGAGAGGGGTTTTCTGGTTGGGAAAAAACCGGATGCCTGCTGAAAAAAAACTGATATTATTGTACATTTGAGTGCATTCTCCGCTCAGTGCGCGTCAATAGGTATCAGACGTCGGAATCACAGAACAGACAAAAAACGATCATCACATTGATCCACAGCTACATGTAGGGTTTATGGGGGATTTTCGTGCCTTATTGAAAATGATGAAATAAGGGTGGCGTTCCTGTCACCGGATTCATTGAGGTGCCGTGAAGTTTTGCGGCTTCATTCTAAACGATTGAACAATGTCGAAAATAGGGGTATTCATTTGTCACTGCGGCGAAAATATCGGCGCGAAGGTTGATTGTACAAGACTGGCGTCAACTCTGGGAGATCACCCGGGTGTTGCTTCGTCGATCGAATACAAATATTTCTGCTCCGACCCTGGTCAGGAGAGCGTTAAAAAAGCTATTCGCGACAACAACCTTACCGGTGTTGTCGTTGCTGCATGCTCGCCGAGAATGCATGAGGCAACCTTCCGCAAGGCATGCGCCGAAGCGGGCCTGAACCCCTACATGTGTGAAATCGCCAATATTCGTGAACAATGTTCATGGGTGCACAATGACAATGAAAAGGCTACAGACAAAGCCATCGATATTGTCCGTTCAATGGTCGAAAAAGTAAAACGCAACAATCATCTTCAGCCTATCGAGGTTCCGGTCACCCGCAGGGCGCTCGTTATCGGCGGAGGAATAGCCGGTATCCAGGCGGCGCTTGATATCGCCAATGCCGGTCAGGAGGTTGTGCTTGTCGAACGCGAGCCGTCTCTCGGCGGCCATATGGCCCAGCTGTCGGAAACATTCCCGACGCTTGACTGTTCGCAGTGCATCATGACGCCGAGAATGGTCGAAGCCTCACAGCATCCGAAAATCCGGCTGCTTACCTATGCGGAAATCGAGAGTGTTGACGGTTACATCGGCAACTTCCAGGTGAAGGTTCGCATGAAGGCGCGCTATGTCAACAAGAGCACCTGTACCGGCTGCGGAGAGTGCATAACCAAATGTCCTTCCAAAAAAATTTCAAGCGAGTTCGACTGCGGAATCGGCAAACGAACCGCCATCTACACCCCATTTGCACAGGCAGTACCGAATATTCCGGTTATCGACAAGAACAGCTGCACCTACTTCAAAAACGGCAAGTGCAAAATCTGCGTTAAATCCTGCCCGCTTGACTGCATCGATTTCGAGATGCAGGATGAGTTTGAGGATCTGGAAATCGGTGCAATTGTTGTGGCAACCGGGTTCCAGGTGCAGAATAACGCGCTCTACGGTGAATACGGTTTCGGCAAATATCAGGACGTCATCACCGGACTTCAGTTCGAACGACTCGCATCGGCCAGCGGTCCGACTTCAGGTAAAATCCAGCGTCCATCTGACGGCAAAGAACCTGAAACCGTTGTTTTCATTCAGTGTGCCGGCTCACGCGACCCGTCAAAAGGGGTAAAGTACTGCTCCAAGATCTGCTGCATGTACACCGCCAAACATGCCATGCTCTACGCCCATAAGGTTCATGGCGGCAAAAGCAATATCTTCTATATGGATATCCGGGCGGCAGGCAAGGGCTATGATGAATTCACACGCAGAGCCATCGAAGAGGATGAAGCCGCATATCTGCGCGGCCGTGTGAGCAAAGTCTGGCTTGAGAACGGCAAGCTGATGGTCAGGGGCGTCGATACCCTGCTCGGCAAACCGGTTGAAATTCAGGCCGACATGGTGGTTCTTGCAACAGCGATGGTGGCTCAGCCGGATTCCAAGGAGTTTGCCAAAACCATCGGCATCGGCTATGACGAGTACGGTTTCTTCAATGAAGCACATCTCAAGCTCCGTCCTGTTGAATCATCAACGGCAGGAATCTATCTTGCAGGCGCATGCCAGTCGCCGAAAGATATTCCCGATTCGGTTGCCCAGGCATCGGCATCGGCCGCCAAGGTTCTGGCGCTCTTCAGCAAGGACAAGCTTGAACGTGAACCGGTTATAGCCATCAATAACGAAAATACCTGCGCGGGATGCTGGGGCTGTGTTTTAGCCTGCCCGTACGGCGCAATTGAGAAAAAAGATATCAAGGACCGCTCCGGAAAGGTCATCAAGCGGGTTGCTTCGGTCAATCCCGGCCTGTGCCAGGGTTGCGGAACCTGCGTCACCTTCTGCCGCTCGAACAGCATCGATCTGGCAGGCTTTACTGAAAAACAGATCTTTGCTGAAGTAATGGGCCTCTGAAAAGAGGCATTCTTTCCCGTGAATGAACAGAAATTTGCTAGAGGAGTAAGCCGATGAGTGAAGCGTTTGAACCAAAAATTACTGCTTTTGTCTGTACCTACTGTACCTATGCCGGAGCTGATCTTGCAGGTACCAGCAGGTTGAAATATGCACCGAATGTGCGTATTATCCGACTCCCCTGCACCGGCAGAATAAGCCCGATGTTTATTCTCAAGGCGCTTCAGAAAGGTGCGGACGGCGTTCTGATAAGCGGGTGCCATCCCGGCGACTGCCATTTCACCCACGGCAACTATCATGCCCGCCGCAGATGGATGGTTTTTCGTGCCCTGCTCGATTTTACAGGTGTACCGCCCGAAAGGATCAAGTACTCCTGGATCAGTGCGGCTGAAGGTTTGAAGTTTGCCGATCTCATCAACAGTATCACTGAAGATATCCGTAAACTCGGTCCGTTTGATCAGTACAAGCAATTGATCGAAGAGACCCAGGCCCCTCTGTCACTCTAATTAAACAACACGCAATGAGTATCGAGCAACAATACAGAACGAGGGCAAAAGAACTCCTTTCGAGCGGTGAGGTGAAAATGGTTATCGGCTACGGCGCGGGCACTACCAGTGAACGCCGTCGTCCCCTTTTTGTCAGTTCACCCGAAGAGACTGATCGACTTGTGCTTGACAGTGCCTGCGTCGCCAACCTTTCCGGGTATCTGGTTACCGAAGGGCTCCTGAGCGATGAAAAAAACGTCGCCGTCTTTCTCCGGCCGGAAGGAATCCGCGCCCTGAACGTCCTTGCCGCAGAGGCCCAGATTGAAGCGTCCCGGATCGTGATTCTCGGATTCGATACCCCCAAAGGCGATCTCAAGTCGCTCCAGGGCAGCTCTGTCGATGATTTTACGGCTCTTTTAGCCACGTTGAAGGAGGTCGCTCCCGAAACTGCCGGAGAAGCGCTGCTGGAAAAAATTGAAAAAATGAACCCGCAGGAACGGTTCGCGTTCTGGCAGGAGGAGTTTTCCAAATGCATCAAATGCTACGCCTGCCGCCAGGCATGCCCGATGTGCTACTGCCGCCGCTGTATTGTTGACAGCAATCAGCCGCAGTGGATCAATACATCTTCACATACGCTCGGAAATTTCGAATGGAATATCGTCCGGGCATTTCACCTT
>Ga0326726_10000613_pt1 | contig 32536 bp, 32 predicted proteins | sample MHFenrmetagenome_2_FD_207603 | JGI IMG/M metagenome (GOLD analysis project Ga0326726, IMG submission 207603) | Lab enriched peat soil microbial communities from Michigan Hollow, Ithaca, NY, United States - MHF15MN | ecosystem: Environmental > Terrestrial > Soil > Wetlands > Peat | place: USA...
TTGTTTGGACCAACTCACCCGGCATTGGGATTCGCCCCGGCCGGGGAGAAGTCGCACGCCTTTCACGCCGGCACCTGGTGCTCTCCCTGCCATCGTCACGGCAGCGCCCCCTGCTTTCGCGAGCGACGATTCTGCTTTGACGAACTCGACGTGAACGCCGTTGCCCAGACCACGGCCCGATACATCAGATGAATTTTGAACCTCGTCAACTGCGCCCGGCGGCGTTCCTCGATCGCGACGGCACCATGGTCGTCGAAAAAGAGTACCTCGCCGACCCCGATCGGATTGAGGTGATCCCGCATGCGACTGATGCGGTGCGTCTGCTCAACCAGCGTGGGTGCTGGGTGATCGGCGTCACCAATCAATCGGGCGTGGCGCGCGGCTATTTCGGGGAAGATGTTGTCCGGCTGATGAACGCGCGCGTGATCGATCTCTATGCGCAAGCGGGCGCCCGAATTGATCGCATCTACTATTGTCCGCATTATCCCACCAGCGGCGTGCCGCCATGCGCGTGCCGGAAGCCGCAACGCGGCATGATCGATCAGGCCATCCGCGATCTTCCCATCGACTTGTCACGGTCGGTGGTTATCGGCGATCGCGCCGATGACATCCAACTGGCGCACACCATCGGCGCACCCGGAATCCTCGTCCTGACTGGCTACGGCCGGGAAGAATCTCAGGCCCTGGACCACATGACCCGGCCGGCGCACGTCGCTGCTGATCTCTATGATGCTGTTCGTTGGTGGGACAAGGCGTTGTCAGAAGTTTGATGACCACCCAGTGAGTCAATTGACTGCCCCACCGCGGCAGTGTTAGATTGGCTCAAGCCGAGTCAATCACACAATCCGCAGGTGTGCCCATGAGCATCTCCATGACCAGTATTCCCGCAACCAAGCGCCCGTCGATTTCCCGTCGCGCTCTGGCCGTGCCCCCATCGCCGATTCGCAAATTGGCCGGCTTCGCCGATGCCGCCCGGCAGAGGGGCATTAAAGTCTACAATCTGAACATCGGCCAGCCCGACATCCCAACCCCGCCGCAGTACTTTGAGGCGTTGCGCTCGTTCAACGAGCGCGTGGTCTCCTACGGCCATTCGAAGGGGCATATCAAACTGCTCGAGGGATGGTCGCGGTACTACCAGCGCAAAGGTCTCGACGTCACTCCCGCGCAAGTGCAGGTCACGACCGGTGGCTCGGAGGCGATCCAATTCGCCGTCACGCTCACCTGTGATGCCGGCGACAACATCGTGACCTCGGAGCCGTTCTACACCAATTATTACTCTCTCGCGCTTGGCGCGAGCGTCGACGTGCGTCCCTTTGCCGCGGAACCGGCGCTGGGATACTGCCTGCCCGCGCGGTCCGTGATTGAAAAGGCGATCAATGAGAAGACTCGAGCCATCCTGATTTGCTCGCCCAACAATCCTACGGGAACTGTACTGACCCGCGACGAGATGGCCACTGTGGTCCAAATCGCCGAGGAGCATAATCTCTTCATCATCTCCGATGAGGTCTATCGCGAGTTCTGCTACGGCGGTACCCATGTGTCGATCTGGCAGTTCCCGCAAGTCGCCCAACGCGCGATTCTCATCGACTCGATTTCCAAACGGTTCTCTGCCTGCGGCGCGCGCATCGGCGCCTTGATCTCGCGTAACGAGGCGATCATGGATGGTGCGCTGCGGCTCGGTCAGGCACGGCTCTGCAGCGCCACCGTCGAGCAATTGGCAGCCGTGGCGATGATGGACTTGGACGAAGAATACTACGCCGGCATTGCGCGTGAGTATGTGAGCCGCCGCGATGTGCTCATCGACCGGCTGCAGAAAATGCCCGGAGTGCACTGCGAAACGCCACACGGCGCGTTCTATGCGATGGTGAGCCTGCCGGTCGACGATGCCGACCGCTTCTGCCAGTGGATGCTCACCGATTTCAACCTTAACGGTGAGACCGTGATGATGGCGCCCGGCGCCGGATTCTACGCGACCCCCGGATCGGGTCGTCAGGAAGCCCGCATCGCCTACGTGCTCGAAAAGCCCGCGCTCAGCAAAGCGATGGACGCTCTGGCCGCGGGGCTAGCGGCCTATAAGTAGGGTGCGTGCTTTGGTCCCTCTTATTGGGACCGCACCCACTGCTCTGACTCAAGGAAGGCGGTATGACCTACTCCTCCATGCGCACCACCAAGGACTTCGACTCCTTCCTGAAGTCTCTCTACGCGCCGCGACGCAACAAAATCGAAACCCTGGATGTCCCGCGTATGCGGTACCTCCGATACGATGGCCAAGGCGCACCCCGCGCGCCGAGCTTCACCGCCGCGATTCAATGCCTCTACTCAATGGCGTATGCTCTCAAGATGGGGATGAAGCACGGGAAGTTGCCGCAGCCCAAGGGATACTACGACTACAAGATTCCGCCGCTCGAAGGGCTCTGGTGGCTGAGTGGGGAATTCGCGGCCGGCGATCTGGAAAAAGCCAAATGGCGGCTGCTGATCATGCAGCCTTCGTTCATTGATGAGTCCCTGTACAAAGCCGCTCTCGCGCAAGCCTCAGCCAAGAACCCCGATTTCCCCTGGAAGGGATTGAGACACGAGTGGTTCGATGAGGGGCAATCGGTACAGACCATGCACATCGGCCCCTACGTGACCGAGCCGGCCACCGTGGCGCTGATCCAAGCACACATGAAGCAGAACAACCTCTCCGAGAACGGCCCTCATCACGAGATCTACTTGTCCGACCCGCGACGCACCGCGCCCGATAAACTGAAGACGATCATCCGGTATCCGGTCAAGCGCGCCAAGAAGTGAGCCCGATCCGCCGCCAGTCGGCCAAGATCCGTGCTTGTAGGGTGGGCTTAGCCCACCTTTTCTTTCTGCGTAGGGTGGGCTCTGCCCACCAATGGGGATCTGCCAATGAAAATCTACCTGGGCATCGACATCGGCGGGACGTGGATCAAGTACGGCGCCATCGACGCCGATGGCCACATCCTCTTCTCGGATCGCGCCCCAACCCGTGGCGCTGAGGGGAAGGAAGCGACCCTCAACGGGATCGTCGGTTGCGCTCGGGCGCTGACGGATTGGGCCAAGCGCGCGGGACACACGCCGATGTCCATCGGCATCGGCTCACCGGGGACGATTAACCCAGTGACCAAGAAGGTGCAGCCCCCCACGCCGAACCTCACTACGATCATCGGTGTCAATCTCGCGGGGTTGGTCCAAAAGGACAGCGAGCTGCCGACCGCCATCGACAACGATGCGAATTGCGCCGCCTGGGCGGAGCACTGCTACGGAGCCGGGCGTGGCATCGATAACTTGATCTGCATCACCATCGGCTCGGGAATCGGCAGCGGATTCATCGTCAATGGCCGGATATTCTCCGGCACCAACGGTTCCGGCGGTGAATTGGGGCATGTCACAATCGATTGGCGCGGGCCGCGCTGTCCCTGTGGCAATCATGGCTGCCTGGAGTTGCACACCTCAGTCAACGCAATCATGCGCAAGGCTCGCGAATCCGCGCAGGCTCATCCCGAAGGCCGGCTTGCGCAGAAAGAGCGCGAATCCGGCACACTGGTCCTGGCCGATCTGTTCGAGGCACGACGTGGCGGCGATCCCGAGGCGCACCGAATCCTGGTTGAAACGTCGCAGCAGTTGGCTCTTGGAATCCTCAACGCGGCGAATCTGTTTGATCCTGAAGCCGTGATCATCGGTGGCGGGGCAGCCGATGCCGATACCGACGGGTGGTGGTTGGGGAATATCGCCGATCGCGTCCGATCTCACGCTTTTTCCGTCGAAGGCAAATCGCTACGCATCGGCAAGGCGGCCTTGGGGAACGACGCCGGATTCATCGGCGCCGCCGCCCTCGGGAAGCTGTATCGGGAAAGCAATTGATCTGCTTCGACTCGCGACTTAACCTCTACCGGAGAATTGGCGGACGTGTCGTCCTGCCCGTAGGTCACTCGCCCGATGAAATCACGCGGCAAAATCATCATCGTCCCGCTCGGCGACTTGGATTTCTACCAGGTCAACAAACTGGCCGCCAATCTGTCGGTCGTCTTCTCGGCCGGTGTTGACATTCTGCAGGGCGTCGAAATCCCCGACGAGGCCGAAAGCCAGGAGCGCGGCCAGTTCTATTCGACCATTATCCTCACCAAGCTCGAGTTGATGCGTCAGAACGACAATGAGCGCATTCTCGGCCTCACCGAAGAAGACCTGTACATCCCGACCACACCGTTTGTCTACGGCGAATCCGACCCGCTCTCTGGCTGCGCGGTGATGTCGTTCTACCGGATGCGGCTTGAATTTTACGGGATCGCCGAAGACGAGAAGCAGATCTACTCCCGCGCGCTAAAGGAAGCGATCCATCTGGTCGGCCAGCTTTTCCGACTCTCCGAGTGCAGCAATCCCCGCTGCGTCATGTACCGTTCCGCCTCGATGAGCGACACCGACGCCAAGGCCGACAAGTTCTGTGACAATTGCCAGCGCCGCCTCGTCCGCCAAGGCGTCTGAAGCAGATTCTACTCCTGACACGCCCGCCTCACCCCGGTGTCAGGAGCCCCTGATGCGAGAGCCGCTTGCGATCCCTGAGGCGCAACCCCGGGGCTCCTGACCTACATTTGCCCCCCAAGAAAGTGATGGACAGGCCCCTGCTCTCGCGCTAATCAGCATGCTATTCCCCTCTTCCTCTGGCTGTGTGGCCCTGAGCGGAGCGAAAGGGAGAGAGGGTGGTTCGCCGCAGGCGAACCGGGTGAGAGAAGAGCAGGCTCGGCACCTTCGGGCCTTGCCCTCCCCGAGCCGACACGTGGCCCATGAGGACAAGGGGCTTTCAGCCCCTTGCTGCGAGCAAAGCGAGCAGGGTAGACCATGAATCTCGAACAAATCCTCGACCGCCTCCACCGCGACCCGCATGTCGAGCACTGGCACACCCTTGCCGCGCGCTCCGGCGATTACGCCGATTTCCCCAGCGCGGTGGACCCGCGTCTGAAGGCCGCCTACCAACGCCGTGGCATCAGCAAGCTATACCGCCATCAAGCCCGTGCCATCCAAGTGGTCGAGGCGCATGAGAATTTGGTCGTTGTCACGCCGACCGCATCGGGTAAGACGCTCTGTTACAATCTGCCAATCTTAAGCGAGATTCTACGCGATCCTTCGGTGCGCGCCCTGTACCTGTTTCCGACCAAGGCTCTGGCTCAGGATCAGAAGGCGGAACTGCTCGAACTCACCGAAAGCGCCGGGATCGAGATCAAGACCCACACCTTCGACGGTGACACCCCTTCCACGGCGAGGCGCGCCGTACGCATCGCCGGGCAGATTGTCATCACCAACCCCGACATGCTCCACTCAGGGATCCTCCCACATCACACCAAATGGGTCAAACTCTTCGAGAATTTGCAGTTTGTCGTCATCGACGAACTCCATCACTACCGCGGCGTTTTCGGGTCGCACCTGGGCAACGTGATCCGTCGCCTGCTGCGAGTGGCGCAATTCTACAATTCCAATCCGCAGTTCATCTGCTGCTCCGCGACTATTCACAACCCGGGGGAGTTGGCTGAGCGAATCGTCGAACGCCCGTTTACGGTCATCGATAAAAACGGCGCTCCCACGGCGGAGAAGCACGTCATCCTCTACAATCCGCCCATCGTCAACCCCGCTCTCGGCATTCGCCGCTCATCGCTGACCGTTGCCAACAAGTTGGCCGCCGAGTTTCTGTCGCACAATGTCTCCACCATCGTCTTCGCGCGCATGCGTCGTTCGGTTGAGGTCATTCTGACCTATCTGCGCGAGCACTTGAGAAACATCAAACGCAATCCGCAGACGGTGGTCGGTTACCGCGGCGGGTATCTCCCCAATGAGCGCCGCGCGATCGAAGAGGGACTGCGCAAAGGGGTCATCCGCGGCGTCGTCTCGACCAATGCGCTGGAGTTGGGAATCGACGTCGGCTCGTTGGATGTCGCAATTCTCACCGGCTATCCCGGGACCCTGGCCTCGATGCGCCAGCAAATCGGACGCGCCGGCCGCAGGTCCGGGCTCTCGGCAGCGATCTTAGTCGCGAATTCCTCGCCCCTCGACCAGTTTCTCATGCGCCATCCCGAGTATCTCTTCGAGCGCTCAGTCGAATCGGGGATCGTCGATCCCACCAATCTGGTCGTTCTCATGTCGCATCTCAAATGCGCCGCCTTCGAGTTGCCGTTCGCGGCGGGCGATCAATTTGGTGTGGATTCCACCGAGCCGATGCTCGATTACCTGGCGAAAAACCGTGTGCTCACCGAATCGAACGGCAAGTACTTCTGGGCATCGGAAATCTATCCGGCCGGCGAGGTTTCGTTGCGCTCCGCCTCGCCGGAGAACTTCACCATTCACAATCGCTCCGACAACAATCGCATCATCGGCGAGAATGATCTCTTCTCGGCTCCGGAATTTCTGCATCCCGACGCGATCTACCTGCACGGCGCCGAACAATACCAGGTCGAGGAACTGGATTGGGACGGGCGGCGTGCCTACGTGAAGGAGGTCGATGTCGACTACTTCACCGACGCCGAGACCAAGACCGATCTGAAGATTCTCACCGTGGAGAATCAGCGCGACACGCCTGACACGCGCCTGGCGCACGGTGAAGTGTCGCTCACCACCGTGGCGGTGATGTTCAAGAAGATCCGGTTCCACACCCACGAAAACGTCGGCTCGGGCAAGATCCACCTTCCCGAACTGGAAATGCACACCACCGCGTTCTGGGCCGATTTCCCCGCCGATATCGCGTCAAAAATAGGTCTTGGACTGGGCTCGACCGGCGAGATTCTGCGCGCCGCCTCCAACGCACTCGGGCACATGGCGCCTTTGTGGGTCATGTCCGACCCACGCGACCTCGGCGCCTTCTCGCAGGTGCGGGGCCCGCACTCGGGGCTGCCGACCATCTACCTTTACGACAACATCCCCGGCGGCGTCGGCTTCTCGCAAAAGCTCTATGAGATGGCCGGCGATCTCTTCGCCGAGACCGCCAAACTCATCCGTGAATGTCCCTGTCAAAACGGTTGCCCGTCCTGCGTCGGCCCCGAGATGGAAATCGGTGAGCACGGCAAACGCGGCGCCGCCGAACTGCTCCTGCTCGCTTCGACATCCGCCACGCTCACCCTTGGTCCACGTCCAGAGGAAGCCGTTGCCCAACTCGACGGCGCCGAGGGCGGCATCGACTGATGCAGCATTGATGGTGAGGTGATCGGGGAGGGCGAGGCCCGCAGGCGCCGTGCCTGCTCTTGCCGTCTTGCCCCCTGAATACCGACCGAAACACTCGCCTTTGCACTACCAATTCCACTATTGACAAATCCTTGGGATAGCTGAAATTACAATTGGCGTCCCTCACCGCCAATGACGTATTGCAATTGGAGGGATACCCATGAAATGGTTCATCGGTGTCGCAGTCGCGGCCCTCTTGATCCTTGGGCTGGCGAGTCGGGCTTGGGGTGGGCCGACCGGTTCTCTTTCCGGCCCGCATCTGACCGAGATTCAACTCGGCGTTCCCGTGGCCGAGTGGTTTCCAGTCGACATCAATCATGATGGGATCTGGGAACTGGCGATCCGGACTTCAGAGGTGCCAACGCGCGTTGGAGTTTATTCGCCCCTAAATCGGGCGTGGCTCGATGGCCCACTACCACTTCCAGTCTCAAGCCACATGTGGGCGGTCTTCCGACGCGGGAACGGTAATTTGGAGTACTTCTATCTCCTGTCGAGGACAATTCACCGATTCAATGTATCGACAGCGATCGACTCTTCCCTCTGGGGGGTCAGCGGATCGGTATTTATGGTGTTCGGTTGGGGGATGGATGCAAACGACTCACCGCTCTTGGGCGTCGGACGTCAGGTCAGTTCGAGTTCTTGCCAGACACCACCCCCTGGCACAATGACTTTCTGCAATGGCAGTGTTCGATATCCGACCGAAATCGTATCGGCAGGGACGGGTGAGAAGGTTGGCAGTTTCATGGGAGACTTCGAACCCGGAACGAACTCATTGGCTTGTGCATCGGGAGGGTCGCTGTACTATGTGGCGCTCGATCTGGAATCCTCCTGGTTCCACACCAATACGTCTCCCGGGCAATCAAGCTCACGCCAATCTCTGGTCGGTGTCGATGCCCTCGGACTGGTTGTGTTCTCTGCATCCCTTCCCAGTCCCAATCCGACGATGATCGGCGATCCTGCGCCCAATTGGGTGCCTCTCGCATTGGCCGATGCTCGTGTTGATCAGGGAGCCACCTGCCTGATCACTTGGATGAGCGTCCCGCCGCCGTCTTACTGGCGGAGCCAATACGAACACTTAACCTTCGGCGCCGTCGACTTCACAAGGGGTGTCACCCAATGGTCGCTGATCGAGCCCAACCCCGACAAGTACACGGATTTGTGCCCGTACGACCTGAATCGAGATGGTACCGATGAGCTGATTCTGGTCCTTCCGAGCCTGCCGGGCTGGGAGATCCGCACCCCCGCAACCGGAGCCGTTGAAGACACCATTCTTGGCGCCCCGGTGGCTGACCTGACATCTTTGCCCCTGCGGCAAACCTCGACACCGGACCTGTTCTTGGTTGTGGATAGCTCGCTTCTGCTCTACGAACCCGACACTCCCACCGGCATTCTCGATGACCCGAACGACGGCGTCGCCGACGACGCGAGCGAGGGTCACCTTTCATTTTCCGCCTTTCCCAATCCCTTCAACGCCGCCGTCACGCTGTCATGGTCCACCACCGCCGAAGCCCGCTCTCTGACGATCTACAACATCCTCGGCCAGTCTGTGCGCACCTATGCGCTCTCCACCGACTCTCGCGAATTGACATGGGATGGCCGCGACGCGCAGGGGAGGGGGGTCGCGTCGGGAGTGTATTTTGCCCGACTCGAGACGCGAACTGAAGCGCGTAGCGTGAAGTTGATCATGCTCCGATGAGGGTGTGCAGATTTCTCAGGGAGAGCCCGATGAGATGGCCGACATTAGCATGCTTCATTGTCCTTATGGCCTCGCCAATCGTGTCCGTGGCTAACCCGGGTACGTTTGTCCGTCTACCGTTACGGCATCCCGTAGCAAACTGGTTCCCGATAGATATTCACTCCGATGGACAGTGGGAACTGGCGATTCTCACCGCGGAGTCACCGCAGCGAGTCGGTGTGTACGACGCCCGTCAGCGGCGATGGATCGATGGGCCGCGCGCGCTGCCAGTTACGGGAACACAATGGGGAGTGGGGGACTGGAACGAGGACGGTTACTTGGAGTACGCGTACCGGGTGGACAATGGCGTTCGATACTATGACCCAAGCGAAGGCCGTGATACGCTGCTATGGACATACACGAAGCCGGCCGAGGACTTCATCATTTGGGGGAAACGGCCATCCGGGCATCCAATCGTCGGCTGGCTCCTTGCCGATGCGACGGATTGTGGTAGCAATTGCACTCGGCACTTTTGGAGATGGGACTTAATTGACTTGATGACTGGAGAGCGGTTTGACAACGGAGGCACGGGGCGGGCTGGTGGGATCAGATGGCTGATTGGCGGGGTTCAATCTGACAGTGGCGGGCTCCTGCTATATGAAGCTCAGGATTACCGGGATCAAACACCGCACACGGGCCGCCAGTATTATTACCAGTCGATTCGACTCGTTGATTCGCACTGGAGCATGGTCGATGAAATTGATTTGCCCACTTGGTATTCGGGATCGGGATCAAATCCGGCGAGAGAGCTTTGGTCACTTCATCAGGCCACATTGGGTAGAGCGGACGCCAACTCACCCCAGCTCGTAGCTTGGTACTCAAGCTGTGAAGATTGCTATACGCCGTTGGCCCTTCCAGACTATTTCGGCGCTGACACGACAGTCGGTGGGCCAGCTTGGGATGCCTGCTATGCATGCTCGTACGAGAATGCACCCTTCGCGGGAATGACAGTCTATGATCTGGATGGTGACGGTACAAACGAATTGCTGCTCACGCTGCGATCCGGATCGGGATGGGAACGTCGCATCTTGTCCAACGGGGCGGTGATCGATACGATGCTAGGTCTGGGACCGGTCAACCTACAGGTTGGCAGCATTGTTCATGCCACGCAAGATGAACTCTTCTACCTCGCCGATTCCTCGCTTTACATCTTCGTCCATGATGTCAGCACCGGCATTTTCGACGGTCTCGACGATGGTGCAGCCGATGACGTGGGCGCTGCTCATCTCTCAGTATCCGCCTACCCCAATCCCTTCAACGCCGCCGTCACACTTTCGTGGTCCGCTGCCGCCGAAGCCCGCTCCCTGACGATCTACAACGTCCTCGGCCAGTCTCTGCGCACCTACGCACTCTCTGCGGACACGCATGAGTTGACTTGGGATGGCCGCGACGCGCAGGGGAGAGGTGTCGCGTCGGGCGTCTACTTTTCCCGTCTCGAGACGCGTGGCGCTGTCCGCACGGTGAAATTGGTCCTGCTCCGCTGACCGCGCGTTTGATCTAATGATGTTTCAGGTAAACAAGGGGCTTGGGCCCCTTGCCTAGCTCCGCCCGGCGCAGCGTGTGTTCCAATCCCCACCAAAACAGGGTTGACTGAAACCCGCTGGTGGGCCGATACTTCCGGAGCTTTTCCGACGCCTTTCGGGGCGTTTTGTTTTACTCGGAATTGTGAAAAGATTCTCTTTTCGCGCAGTTCACGTTGGACCATAGATGCTGAACGTCATCGTTTTCTGGGTCGCCGCCTTCGCCGCTGTCTCGGCGGCCATCCGCGTCATCACCATCCGCAATCCAATCACTTGCGTTCTGCACCTGATCGTGACCCTGATTGCCCTCGCGGTCATCTTCCTGCAATTGTCCGCCGAGTTCATTGCCCTGTTGCAGGTCATTATCTACGCCGGCGCCATCATGGTGCTGTTCTTGTTCATCGTGATGCTTCTGAACCTCAAGCGTGATGAATTTGAACCCAACCCGCTGCGCGGCATCCGCGTGGTGGGACTTCTCGTGGGTGCCTCGCTTCTCGCCGAATTCGCGGTCATCTTCGCCGGCACCGACGCGTCCTTGCAGCCCGCATCTGCCGGCTTTGGCAGCGTCGAGTCGGTCGGTCGCGCCTTTTTCGGCGACTACCTGTTCGCCTTTGAACTGACGTCGATCTTGCTTCTGGCCGCCGCCTTGGCCGTCGTCGTGATCGCCAAGGAACGCAAACTCGTTCACCTTGAGGAATCGTGACGCAATTGCCGGTGCCATTGGAAAACTACCTGATCCTCGCGGGGATTCTCTTTGTCCTCGGCGTGGTCGGTGTGATCGTGCGGCGCAACGCCATCATCATCCTGATGTCCGTTGAGTTGATGCTTAACGCTTCGAATTTGCTGCTTCTGGTGTTTGCGCGGATCTACAACGACATCGGCGGGCAGGCCATGGTCTTCTTCGTCCTGACCGTCGCCGCGGCTGAAGCCGCCGTGGGGCTGGCGATCCTGGTGTCCGTCTATCGTCGCAAGGGTTCGATCAACGTGGATGGACTGAATGTGCTCAAGGGGTGAGGGCCAGCGTTCCATGCGGCAAACGACTCATCTGTGGCTGTCATGCTAGATCTCGTCTGGACCATACCCCTTTGGCCGCTCTTGGGCTTTCTGCTCAACGGCTTCTTCGGCCGTCGCTGGGGCAAGTCAACCACCGACTTTGTCGCCTGCGCGACCGTCTTCATTTCGTTTGTCTTGTCAGTGGCGGCCTTCTTCGCGCTCCTCGGGTTTCCCGGACGCCAATTCCAGGTCATGCCCTTCGAATGGATCGGTGTCCAAGGATTCTCCGCCGCCTTTGGTTTCCTGTTTGATCCGCTGTCGGCGGTCATGGCCCTGGTCGTGTCCGGTGTCAGCTTCCTCATCCATGTTTACTCAACCGGGTACATGTCTCATGATCCCGATCAGCCGCGTTACTTCGCCTTCTTGAATTTGTTCGTCTTCTTCATGCTCACTCTGGTTCTGGCGGGAAACTTCCTCCTGCTCTATGTGGGTTGGGAGGGCGTTGGGCTCTGCTCGTATCTGTTGATTGGTTTCTGGTTCCGTCGTCCCTCGGCGGCCAAGGCGGGGATGAAGGCGTTCATCGTGAACCGCATTGGCGATTTCGGGTTCGCGATCGCGATATTCCTCATCTTCAAGCACTTCGGCACCGTCAACTACCTCGAGGTCTTCCAGCGCGCACCCGTGGTCGCCGCGACTCTCGGCGGCACCATGACCGCGATTGGGCTTCTGCTCTTCCTCGGCGCCACCGGGAAATCCGCCCAGATCCCGCTCTATGTCTGGCTTCCCGATGCGATGGAGGGCCCGACCCCGGTTTCGGCTTTGATCCACGCCGCAACCATGGTCACCGCGGGCGTGTACATGGTGGCCCGCTGCTCGACTCTCTTCGCGCTGGCACCGGCGGCATTGATGACGGTCGCGATCATCGGCGCGGCAACAGCGCTTTTCGCGGCGACCATGGCCCTGGTGCAGAATGACATCAAGAAAGTTCTCGCCTATTCCACGATCAGTCAGCTCGGCTACATGTTCCTCGCGCTCGGGGTCGGCGCCTTTGCCTCGGGCATCTTTCATCTGATGACGCACGCGTTCTTCAAGGCGCTTCTGTTCCTCGGCGCCGGCAGCGTCATCCATGCCATGCACGATGAGCAGGACCTGCGCAAGATGGGCGGCCTCAAAAATCAGATGCCGACCACCTACTGGACGTTCCTGGTCGCCGCGCTCGCCATCGCCGGTGTGCCGCCACTAGCAGGATTTGTTTCGAAAGATGAGATCCTCTGGAAATCGTTCTCCTCACCCATCGGTCATTGGCTTCTCTGGGCCGTGGGGGCTCTGACCGCACTTCTGACCGCCTTCTACATGTTCCGTCTGGTCTTTCTGGCCTTCCACGGCGAGCCGCGCTACGCCCACGATGTGCATCCTCACGAGTCGCCGCGCTCGATCGCGCTGCCCCTCACGATCCTCGGGGTTCTCTCAATTGTCGGCGGCTGGATCGGCTGGCCAACGGCCCTGGGAGGCGGGGCATGGTTCGAGCAGTTCTTGGCGCCCGTCTTCGCTCATGCAAACGAGACGCTGGGGCTCGAAGCCGAGCAGGCTTCACATGCCCTCGAGTATGGTCTCATGGTCTTGTCGGTCGTGCTCGCGCTGGCCGGTATCGCTTGGGCGTATCGTTGGTATGTGAAATCTCCCGCTGCCGCGGAGTCGGTCAAAGCGCGCTTCCCCGGGATCTACAAGTTGCTGGCGAACAAGTATTGGGTCGATGAAGCCTACGATGCGGTGATCATACGCCCATTCGTCAGCCTCTGCACCGCCGTGTATCGCTACTTCGATCTGGGCATCGTCGACGGTGCCGCTAACGGGCTGGCTTCGGCCGCGCAATCGACCGCCGCCGAGGGCGTCAAGCTCTCGACCGGACGGTTTCGTTGGGGCATAGTGACCTTCATGCTCGGTTGCGTCATCGCCGTGGGCTGGGCGATCTGGGTCTTCACGCAAGGGAAGATGGGATAAGAGTGGGTCTTCTTTCCTTTCTCATCTTCTGGCCGGTGATCGCGGCGACTTTCATCCTGCTCTGGCCGGGTGACCGGGGGCGCGGCTTTGGCATCATGGCGGCCGTCGCCTCGGCGGTGGAGTTGGTGGCCGCGCTCTGGCTCTGGTTTGGGTTCCAGCCGGGCGCCGGATTCCAGTTTGTCGAAAAACTCTCGTGGGTACCGCGCTTCGGCATCAGCTACTCGCTCGGGATCGATGGCATCTCGCTCCTGCTTGTTATCCTCACCGCGCTTTTGACCATCATCGCGGTGGTCTCTTCGCTGGTATCGATCACCAACGGCCGTCGTGGCTACTACGCCTGCCTGCTCCTCTTGGAAACAGGCGTCATCGGCGCCTTTTGCGCCACCGATGTCTTTCTGTTCTATGTCTTCTGGGAAGCGATGCTGATTCCCATGTATTTCCTGATCGGCGTCTGGGGCGGTGAGCGGCGCATCTATGCCACCGTGAAGTTCGTGCTCTACACCATGGCCGGCTCGCTTCTGATGCTGGTCGGCATTTTGTGGGTGTACCAGTTTGGCGCCTCTCATGGCGGCGGGACCTTCGACCTGTTCGCCTGGTACCGCTACGCCATCCCGGCGCACGCGCAAGTTTGGCTTTTCGCCGCCTTCGCCCTCGCCTTCGCCATCAAAGTCCCGATGTTCCCGTTCCACACCTGGCTCCCCGACGCGCATGTGCAGGCGCCGGCCGCGGGATCGGTGATGCTGGCCGGTGTGCTTCTGAAATTGGGCACCTATGGATTCATGCGCTTTGCCATCCCGCTTTTCCCTGACGGCTTCGCGCAACTTGCTGACGTGGTGCTCATTCTCGCGGTCATCGGAATCGTCTACGGCGCCGCGATGACTCTGATCCAAACTGATATCAAGAGCCTCATCGCCTATTCCTCGGTCTCACATCTGGGTTTTGTCATGCTCGGATTGGCGACGCTGAATCTGATCGGCGCTTCCGGATCGCTGCTCCAACAGATCAACCACGGTATCTCGACCGGCGCGCTCTTCTTGCTGGTGGGCATGATCTACGACCGTCGGCACACCCGCCAGATCGGCGATTACGGCGGCATCTTCGCGGTCGTCCCTGTCTTTACGATCATCTTCCTGATAGTCGCTTTCTCCTCGGTCGGGCTACCGGGGACCAATGGGTTCGTTGGGGAATTCCTGATACTCCTTGGCGCCTTTCAATCGCATCCGTGGCTGGCAGCCATCTCGACCACCGCCGTCATTCTCGCCGCCGGTTACATGCTCTGGCTGGTGCGACGCGTCTTCTTCGGTCCGGTCACCAAGAAGGAGAATGAAGGCATCCGCGATCTCGATCGCCGCGAACTGGCAGTCCTGATTCCGCTGATTGCCCTCATCATCTGGATCGGGGTCTATCCGAAGCCTTTCCTTTCCCGCATCGAACCTGATTTAAAGGTCTGGGTCCAGAAGTCGAGGACCAGCCGCCTGACGGAGAATCCGGCCGACAAAGACCGCACAGCGCTTGACGCCGCGTCTGTGCCCGGGGAGATGACGCGATGAACTGGAACGCCATCCTCCCCGAGGTCATCCTCTCTATCGGCGCGTTCGGCATGATGATCTTCGATGTCGTGTCCAAGGGACGTCGCAACCCCGGCTGGATCGCCTCGGCCGTCATCGTCGCGGCGGCGGCCGTGGTCGTCTCGCAACTCGATCAGATTCAGGCCGGATTCTCGGGCATGATCCTCGCCGACCGCTACGGCCACATGTTCCGCCTGGTGATCTATGTGGGCGCACTCCTGGCGACTCTCACCGCCGCCGGAAGTTGGAAGGGGAGAGGGCCGAGCGCGATCTTCGGCGTCGACTACTTCGCACTGCTGCTGTTGTCGGTCGTGGGTATGGACCTCTTGGTGATCGGCTCGCATCTGGCGGTCATCTTCCTCGGATTGGAAATTCTCTCGCTGCCGCTTTATGCGATGGCCGCGGGACCCGGATTCTCCGAGGAGACCGTCGAAGCCGGCGCCAAGTACTTCCTCAATGGCGCGTTCGCGTCGGGCATACTGCTGTTCGGAATCACACTGGTCTACGGCGCCACCGGCAGCTTCCTCTTTGAAGGCATCGGCGATGCCATTAAGCACGGCCATGCACACGGTATGATGGTCTGGATCGGCGGCCTTTTGATCGCGATCGGGTTCCTCTTCAAGATGACCGCTGCGCCTTTCCATGCTTGGGCGCCCGATGTCTACGCCGGCGCACCGACACCCACAGTGGCGCTCTACTCGGCCGCGCCCAAGGCCGCCGCGATCGGCTTGCTTTTGCGCCTGACCCTGACCGTCTTCGAGAGCGTCCCGCTCGAATCATTCCTCTGGGGAATCGCCTGGCTGTCGATGTTGGTGGGGAATCTGTTTGCGTTGCGCCAACGTGATCTGAAACGTCTCTTGGCCTACTCCGGCATCGCGCATATGGGCTATGCGCTCGTGGGGATGGTTGCCGGCGGATCGGGCGCAGTGGGCGCCGTCCTGTTCTATCTCATGGGGTACGCGGGCATGGCGGTCGGTGGTTTTGCCGTCTTGTGCGCGGTCGGCTATCGTGGCGCACCGGCCACACTCGACGCCGTCTCCGGCCTCGGCAAGCGCCAACCCTTCCTCGCCGCCGTGCTCACACTCTTCATGTTTTCGCTCGCCGGCATTCCGCCCACCGTCGGATTTGCCGGGAAATTCGTGCTGTTCTCCGAAGCGGTTCATTCGGGCTATGTCGGACTCGTGATCTGGGCGGTGCTCTTCTCGGCGTTGTCGGTCTATTACTATTTGCGCGTCGTGGTCGCGATGTGGATGTGGCAGCCGTCAGAGGAATCGGAGAAGATCGTAATGCCAGCGTCGCTGCGTCCGGCGCTCATCCTCGCAGCGCTCGTCACGCTCGTCCCCGGCGTGTATCCGCAACCCTTCCTCGACCTGGCCGGCAACTCCCTCTTCTGGTTACTGTAATTTGTGGGATCGTAATCTGTGCCACTGACCTTGGTCGGTGTACTCCGTTTGTGGCCCTGACCTTGGTCAGGGTTCACGTAGGACTCTCTCACGACAATGTCTTTCGCAGGGGCCGATCGAGATCGGCCCCGGGCGGCTCACGAGCCGCCCCTACGAACATTCTTGATCTTGGGCCAGGCTACCTCCTGAAGTTGTAGGTCAGGAGCCCAAGGTCGCCTCAGCGACCGGGCGCTCCTGACACCATGGCATTGCCACTCTTGTAGGGTGGGCTCCGCCCACCACCCCCGGCTCCGTCGTGTCAGAATCTTCATTTCTCAATTGACGGGAATATTGTGCCGCCTCATATGTATAGAGTTCAAACGGAGGCTCGCCATGGCGCCATTGCGATCCCATTGGCTCATGTTGGGGGTGCTGTCAGTTGCCGTTGCCGCGAGCGGCTGCTCTAAGGACAAGCCCCTCAAGCCGCTGCCCACGCAGCGGCGGATCTACGTGGGGGGAATCGACTATTCTCAAGCCGGCCCTGCGCGCTCCGAGATGTTCATGCTCGACGCCGACAGCCTCTTGGTAACCGACTCCTTCCCTCTGCCCGCGCCGAGCGTCGACGCGATCACTAGCGCCGACGGAATTTCACTCTATGTCGTGACGTCCAATGACTTAGGCACGAGGACAATCTGGAAGTACAATCTGGCATCAAGGAGCCCACTTTGGCACATAGACCTTGAGAGATGGCCCGAGACCCCAGACAGCAGGGGTCGAATTCGCATGTTTGATGGCGGTCGATGGCTGCAGCTCAATCGAACCATCGCGTCAGCTGTCACTGGTGAGATTGTCAACGTCCTCCCCGATAGCCTCGTGCCGTTCGGCGGTACGCCCTCGGGTACCCACTGTGCTGTGGGTGTAATTGCCCCCGGCGACAAGTATCCAGTCACTCTGCGCGGATTCGATCTCGCGTCAGACTCATCGTGGGGCCAGTACACTCCGCATCTACAGTCGGGTAGCCCATTCGGAATTACCTATACGGCGATCTTGCTCGGCGATTCGCGTCGCGTACTGGTCATCGGGATCCAGGGCATGATTGACAACGCGTGGTTTGTGATCGGCGACCTGATCACCGGTGAAACTATCCTGCAGGAAAGCCTGATCTATCCGTTCGGCGAGATCCTTGTCTCTCCCGACGAAACCAAAGCGGTGGCATCCGACCCAAGCATGACCCTCATCTATGACTCCTGGCCGACTCTCGACCTCTTTGATCTCACAGTACCAAGCCACCTAAAGCGCCTCTCGTGGGATCCTCACCTCCCCGGCCACCCTGAACAGCTGGTGTTACCGGGGCAACTTTGCTGGATTCCTCAGACCAACGAGATCGTCGCTGCTGCGCCCGGTGACTTCAACAGTTCCGGTCCAATGGCTGTAATTGATGCTACCGAATTTGCCATTAGAGGGTTCTTTCAATTGCCGGGCAAGTCCGAACAGTTTGAATATGGAATCGGTGGGATGGCGGTCGGAGAATACACGCCGGCGCGTTGAGAACTGCTCACCGCGTACTGTGGGGTGCACGGATGCCGAAGGCCCCGATTCATCCAGCAGTTGTAGGTCAGGAGCCCAAGGTCGCCTCAGCGACCGGGCGCTCCTGACTCTATGCGGTGCCGCCTCGACGTCAGGAGCCCTGCTTCAGTATTCCTCATGAATCGGGTGGTGTCCTGAAGCGCAGGGCTCCTGACCTACAAGAGCCGCACAACAAGAAGGGCGGCTCACGAGCCGCCCCTACGAACACTCCTAAGTCTGGTCCAGACTACGTCCTGAAGAAATAATCGTCGTACGCCGAACCGACATTCTCACGATTCAGCGGCTCGAACGTGTCACCGTGCCAGATGAGCAGGCAGCGCGTGCACAAATGCAGATTCCCGCGCACTTGCAGCTTCTCCCGGCAGCGGGGGCAGGTCTTCTGCCGGCGTAGACGGCGCTTGAACATAAGGTGCCTCATCGTCCTTTCACCATCATCACCAGGCTGGTCAGCCCGAGAAAGACGGGAAACGTCCGTGTCGCCGGGAATGATGGGGCTAAGGTCAATGCCGCGATCGACAACGCCGCGGCGGGGAGGATAACCCAACGTAAAATCTTGAAGACGAATCCGGTGGCGTACGCGACGAAGATGCAGACAAAGAGCGCGGAGGCCGCCCAGAAGGCCCACTGGCCGACCGGGCCGAGTTGCCCGACAATGAATGCATCGAGGTCCCGCCAGCGCCCCGCGAGACTGGTGAAAAACTCCCAGATCGCGCTGAGAACCGCCGTCAACAAACCTGATGCCGTGCCCCCGTGCATCCGCCGCCCCTAAAAGACATCCACTTCCGCTGGTTCGATGGTGAGGGAAGACTCGCCGACCTCGGAAAGCCCGTTCATCCGCGAAGTGAGAAAATTGCGCGAACTGATCCACTTCTGTGAGAAGTCCATCACCTCTTCACGCGTCGCATCTTCCAGCCAATCAACCGTCAAGGCGTCGATGCGTTCGCCGTGGACCACCAAGTCTTCCATGCTCAGGATGTAGCGGACCCTCATCGCTGGTCTCCCGTCGGACGAGGTCCACCCCCGCCCAAGGTGGGACTTTGCAATCGAAATGCCAGAAGCCGATGCCGCTCTGGGGACGCGCGAGGGACTAGCGCAAGGCCATGTCCCATAATCGCTTAATAGGACGTATCTGACCGATAGGTCCAATGAGTCCTATGGCTGCGCAATTCTCCAGTGCCGCGGGAGTGGTTGCTATCCCACAGGTTGGGGGCGATGAGAAGAATCAGGACTGTTGTTGTGGGCTCTTGCTGAACAGCGGGAGCAGGCGTGCCACGTGCTGGTGAAGTGCGGCACGGTATCGCAATCCGCCACGCGAGGCGTTGCGCATCATGGCATCAAAAACGGAGAATTCCTCGGGCAAGGCCCAACGGGCCTCGCGGATTTCCTTCGTGTCGATGGGGACGACCAACTCATCATCGGTCGTTGCGGTGAACACATGCGTCGTCCAGAAGATCTGCCGCGCGCCGTCGTCAAAGGTGACTTCCGCACGCAAGAGGTAGCGCCCCAATCGCACATGCAATCCAGTTTCCTCGTGCGCTTCCCGCAGCGCGCCCTCTTCTAGAGATTCGCCTACGTGCAATCCTCCCGACGGCGTACGGAACAATCCGGCGGGGTAGATCGGCTTGGCGATCACGGCGATGCGCCCCTTGCTCTCGATGTACAGAGTAACGTCATGGGCACGCCCTTCGCGCTGGCTCGCCTTGATGCCGTCATAATCGGCGGGCGTCAACGACTGATGGTGCCGCCAGACCACGGGAGCGCCGTAACGCTTCTCCCACCCGGCAACCATTTGCGAATCGACGTACACCAAGCTTACCTCTTTGCTGTTTCTGGCCGCGCGGCCGGGAAATTCAGCATGGTGAATGTGCCGGTCATGACCAATCGCCGATCCCGGGAATTGAGCATACGCACATCCGCCAGCGATACCCGATTGCCCATCTTGACGACTTCGCCCTCAGCGATGATCTCTCCTCCCGGAACGCCCGCCAGGAAGTTGACCTTGAACTCCATCGTCACGAGGTCCGTGCCCTCGGGCAGAATCGTCAGCGCCGCGAATGTCGCAGCGGTATCGGCCAAAGATGAGAGCACCCCCCCGTGCGCCAACCCTTGGTACTGCTGATGGCGCTTCTCGATCTTCAATGACAAGCTGGCTGTGCCGGGCCCCAACTTCTTCACTTTCAGGCCCAGCCAGTTTGGATACGGCACCGTCGCGAACCGAGATAGCAGCATGCGACGGCGCGCGGGAGTCCAGTTTCGATCTGAATCGTCCGTCTTCTTCTTGGGAACTCGTCGTGACGTCATGTGAGTCGAAGGATCTCCTGCTGTAATGGCAAAGTTGTTACCACCGGCCCCTTGTCGGTGACCAAAACGTCGATCTCCAGGCGAATTCCGAACTTTGGGAGATAGATGCCGGGCTCGATCGAGAACGCAACACCCGACTGCAGGACGCGTCGATCCTGGGTCTCCAAATCGTCGATGTTCGGGCCGACGTCATGCACGCTCCGCCCAATCGAATGCCCGGTGCGGTGAGTAAACGCGTCGCCGTAGCCAGCGTCGACGATCACTTTGCGCACCTCACGATCCACCTCGAATCCATGCACCGTTTGCCCCTGCGCGTACCGCTCGGTGAGAAACTCGATCGCGCGATTGCGCGCCCGGGCCACCGTGCCGACGACCGTGGCCACTTCCTTCGGCACCTCGGCACCGGTATATCCCACCCAAGTGATGTCGCCATAGACGGCGTCGGGCGTATCCAACTTCGCCCAGAGATCCAACAGGACCACCTGATTGGGGCCAATTGTTGCATTCATCGTCGCCGTCGGTTCGTAGTGGGGATTCCCGGCATTGGCGTCGACGGCGCAGATCGGCCCTTCTCCGTCGTTCACCATTCCCCGCCTGGTCATGTCGTCGCGCATGGAGGTCGCGACTTCCAGCTCCGTGACCGTCTTGCCGGCTCGCACTCGTTCCGCCACCAGTCGAAACGCCGCGTCCTTGATCTCCATCAGCGCCGTCACGGCGCGCTTGTGAGTTTCGACCTGCTCGGGAGTCCACGCGGCCAGGAAGCGCGCGATCAGATCCGCCGATGAGACCACCTCGACCCCGAGAGCGCGGATCTTCTCAATCGTCCCCGCGTCGACACGGGCCACATACGGGATGGCGTTGTCAGGCGAATACTCCATCGCCACGCGACGACACCCACCCAACACCCACTTCAATCCTTCGTCCAGCTCTTTCCAGGCGCCGTAGAGCCGATGCTCGCCTTCAAGATGCCGGAATCCCAACTGCTCGATGCGGTGATAGAGGATTCGCGCCGGTCCTTGCGACGGAATCATCACGAAGAATCGCCGCGTCGTCACGCCCTGAGGCGCGACAATTTGGCGGGCAATCGGATTGAGACCGTGGGCATCGTACAACAACCACCCATCGAGCCCCGCGGATTTCAGACTGGCTTGGATTGCTTCCTTGTTGAACATGGCGACCTCGCTTCTCCGGCGTGAAACGGAAGAAAGTCATTCGTGAAACACCAAGACAAGCACCGATCTGCGGGTGATGACGATTCAGTGAAATTGCCCCAGAAGGCGATTGACAGTATGAATCGCCGTCGCATTTCTTGGAATCCCGAAAGGCACCGCCCTTGGCGGACCCGGTTTGTCGTTATGGCCATCACTCGTGACGATGTCGCCTACACCGCGCAATTGGCGCGACTCGAACTAACCGAAGCCGAGCTGGAGCGCTTTGGCCGCGAGTTGGCGGCGATCACCGCCTATGTCGAGCAGATCGCCGAAGTGCACGACGCCGCCCTCGAAACAAGGCTGGTCTTGCCATTGATCACAGAGTCGGAAGCCATGCGGGATGACGTTACCGAGCCATCGTTGCCACGTGACGTCGCCGTCTCGGGAGCGCCCGATCCCGCCGACGGATTTTTCCGAGTGCCCAAGGTCATCGGGTAATTCACTCAAAGCCGCGACCTGACATCCGCCCGCGCGCGGCAATCGCGCGGAAGAACAGTGCTTGTGCCGACGCGACGACGCATCGATCCCGCAGACGTAGTCGGCATCATCCCCGTTCGTTGGGCCTCAACCCGCTTTCCCGGTAAACCGATCGTCCCAATTGCCGGACGTCCACTCTTGGAGTGGGTCCTGCGCGGCTGTCTTCGTTCCACACGCGTGAAACACTGGCTGGTGGCCACCGACGATCGCCGCATCGCCTCAGTCGCCGAAAATTGCGGTGTCAAAACGATCATCACGCCCGCCCGCTTGAAAAGCGGCTCGGATCGGGTCGCCTTTGTCGCTGCCCGTCTCCGGTATCGGTGGATCATCAACTGGCAGGGAGACGAGTGGTTACCCAACGGCCGTCCTGTCGATTCGTTGGTGCGCGCGCTGGAATCCGACTCGGGATGCGAGGTCGCGACACTGGCGCGTCCGCTTCCGGCAAACGCGTCAAGAAATCCGCACCGCGTCAAAGTTGTTCTTTCACGGCAGAAACGAGCGTTGTACTTTTCGCGGGCAACGATCCCGTACACGTTTTCGGGGAACGAGCCCCACTGGTTGCATCTGGGCGCCTACGCTTTTTCGCGATCCATGCTTTTGCAGTTCGCGCGCTGGCCGCAGACACCGTTGGAGAAAGCGGAGCGCCTCGAACAACTGCGGATTTTGGAACATGATGTGCCCATCGCCGTGGCCGTCTGCAACGTAAGCACTCAGGGCGTTGACACCCCGGCGGACGCAAGATCCTTGGAAGGAATGATTCGCAACAGCCGATCATAGGGGAGAGGGGACATGGAGGCGGAACTGCATCAGACACGGCACATTTTCGTGACCGGGGGAGTGGTCTCGTCGCTGGGCAAGGGAATCGCCGCGGCGTCGATCGGCCTGCTGTTGAAACGGCGCGGCCTGCGGGTCGGCATGCAGAAATTCGACCCGTATCTCAACGTCGATCCCGGCACGATGAATCCCTTCCAGCACGGCGAAGTCTTCGTGCTCGACGATGGCGCCGAGACCGACTTGGATTTGGGGCACTACGAGCGCTTCCTCGATGAGAATCTCACCCGCCAGAGCAACGTCACCACGGGGCAGGTGTACGAGACGATCATCTCCCGCGAACGGCGTGGTGATTACCTGGGTGCGACCGTCCAAGTCATCCCTCATGTCACCAATGAGATCAAGTCGCGCATTCGTCGCATCGAGAAATTCGACGGGCCGCTCGACGTCGTGATCACCGAGATCGGCGGTACGGTCGGTGACATTGAGTCGCTCCCCTTCCTCGAAGCAATCCGCCAAATGGGTTTGGAAAGCCCGCCCGGAATGACGCTTTACATCCACCTGACCCTGGTTCCGTACATCGAAACGGCCGGCGAGCCCAAGACCAAACCCACTCAGCACTCGGTCAGGGCGCTACGCGAGATCGGTATCCAGCCCCACATCCTCCTTTGCCGCACGCAGTCTGAACTGAGCGAGGAAATCCGCGCCAAGATCGGTCTGTTCTGCAACATGTCGGCCAGCTCCGTTTTCTCGGCCGTCGATGCCAAGTCGGTCTACGAGGTGCCGCTTCTCTTCCACGAGCAGGGCGTCGATCAAATCGTCTGCCAGGGTCTCAAGCTGGAGGTCGGTGCGCCGGAGTTGGAGGACTGGGAACGGATGGTCGAACGGATTCGCCACCCCAGGCTCAACATTCGCATCGCGATTTGCGGCAAGTATGTGTCCCTCAAGGATGCCTACAAATCGATTATCGAGTCGTTTGTGCACGCCGGTGTCGCCAACGATTGCCACGTCGATCTCGAGTGGATCTCATCGGAAAACATCAAGAAGCACGGCGCCGAACAGTTCCTGGACAACGTCGATGGATTGTTGATCCCCGGCGGATTTGGCGAGCGTGGCGTGGAAGGCAAGATCGAAGCAATCAAGTTCGTGCGCACTCACGGCATGCCCTTTTTCGGCATTTGCCTGGGCATGCAATGCGCCGTGATTGAATTCGCGCGCCACGTCTGTGGTCTGGAAGAGGCGCAATCAACGGAGTTCCACCGCGAGGCGGAGCACCCGGTCATCACCTTGCTGTCTGAGCAACGCGAAGTCACCAACATGGGCGGCACCATGCGCTTGGGTGACTACCCCTGCATCCTGGCCCCGGGCACGTTCTCGCATCGCGCCTACGGAACGCTCGCGATTTCCGAACGTCACCGTCATCGCTACGAGTTTAACAATTCGTACCGCGACCAGATGGTCGCCGCCGGGCTGACGTTGGCGGGCAAATCTCCCGATGAGACTCTCGTCGAAATCATCGAGCTTGGCGATCACCCCTGGTTTGTGGGTGTGCAGTTCCATCCTGAACTGAAGTCGCGCCCCACCAGGCCGCACCCGCTTTATCGGGACTTCGTGGCGGCGGCGGTGCGATTTCGCGAATCGCGCCAAACCGACAAAATCGTCGAACGGCGCTCCGCCTGAGCCATGACGTGCGCTTCAATCCGGGCGATGGCCGTCTTTACGCCATCGCCCGGTTCCCGTATATTGCAAGCCCTTGGAGCGACTCATGAATGCCACACCGGCACCGGGGAAGGTGCGCACATTTCCCATTGGACCACATTCCATCGGCGGTGGTACGCTGCTTTGGATCCTCGGGCCCTGTGTTCTTGAGTCCGAGGTGCTGGCCTTACGTATTGCCGAAGCACTGGCAAGCGCCGCGGCGCGCGACCGCCGCCCGATCATCTTCAAGGGATCATACATCAAGGCCAATCGTCTACGCGGTGATTCTTACACCGGTCCGGGCATGGAGGCGGGACTGCGCATCTTGGAAAAGGTGCGCGCGACCTCCGGGCTGCCCGTGACCACCGATGTGCACACGGCCGAGGAGGCACGCACGGCAGGCGGCGTTGTCGACCTCATTCAAATCCCCGCCTTCCTCTCGCGGCAGACCGATCTCGTGGTCGCGGCCGCCAAGACCGGCAAGCCGATCAACATCAAGAAAGGGCAGTTCCTCGCTCCCGACGATATGGCCCACATTGCCGACAAGGCGCTGCAAGCCGGCAATGGCAATGTCATTCTCACCGAACGTGGTTCGACCCACGGCTACGGCGATCTGATCGTAGACTTCCGCTCCCTTCCAATCATGCGCTCGTTTGGATTCCCGGTCTGCTACGATGCCTCCCATTCGGTGCAGACTCCCGGCTCGGCCGGCGGAGCCTCGGGCGGACGTCGCGATTTTCTCCTGCCGCTTCTCCGTGCGGCGCTCGCCGTCGGCGTCGACGCGGTCTTCTGCGAAGCCCATCCCGATCCACCCAACGCCAAGAGTGATCGCGAAACCCAGTGGCCGCTGGATCGCCTGAATGAACTATTCGAGACCGCGGAGCGGGCGACGTCTACTCTGAGAGCATCGGGGGTTGTGCATGCCTAAGAAACAGGCCCGTCCTCCCAAGTCGCGTCTGGCCGCCATCAAAATGCTCATCTTCGATTTCGACGGCGTGCTCACCGACAACTTCGTCTACGTTTCAGACACCGGGCAACGATCCAAACGATTCTGGGTCCCCGACGGTGTTGGCATTTTCATGGCCCATAAAGCCGGCCTGAAATTCGCCATCATCACCGGAAACGAGGATACCTCGACGCGTCATCGCGCCGAGTATCTCCGCATCGACGAAGTGCATCAAGGCGTGCGCGACAAAGCGGAGGTGTACCAGCAGATCAAGCTGAAGTACGATTTGCGCGACAACGAATGTCTCTTCATTGGTGACGATCTCCCGGATCGGCCGATCTTCCAACAGAAGTTGATCACTCTTGCCCCAGCCGATGCCCATCCCGAAATCAAGAAACTGGCAACCTGGATTGGACGCAAAGATGGCGGACGCGGGGTCGTACGTGAGGCCATTGATGCGATCCTCGATGCGCGCGGGTTTGATTGGTCGCCGTCTGCTTCCCGCCAATCGTACGGTGATGGCAAAGGCATCGCGCCGACTCACTAGCGCCCGCTGAGTATGATCGTGACCAGCACCGAAACGACCATGAGCCCGAAGTCTCCTGCCACAACGCTCTCGCGCCGGCTTGTCGCTGCCGACGTGCTTCGCCGGGAGGCGAGCGCGATCGCGGGGCTCATTGACCGCGTCGATGAGAACTTTGATCGCGCCATCGAGATGCTCCTCAAAGTGCGCGGCCGAGTCATTGTCACCGGCATCGGGAAATCCGGGTTGATTGGTCAAAAGATCGCCGCCACGCTCTCCTCCACGGGCACACCGGCGTCCTTCCTCCATCCCGTTGAAGCGGGCCACGGGGATCTGGGCGTCGTCAACCAAGCCGATCTCGTGCTGGCCATATCCAAGTCAGCCGAGACCGAGGAGATTGGTGATCTTCTGCCGGCTTTCAAGGCCTTGGGCGTGCCCATCATTCTGATTGCCGGCAGCCCACGGGGAGAGTTGGCAAAACGCGCCGATGTCGTCCTTGATGCCTCGGTATCGGCCGAGGCCGATCCGCACGACCTCGTGCCAACCTCATCGACAACCGCGGCGTTGGCCATGGGGGACGCGCTCGCGGTCTGCCTGATGGCCGAGCGTGGCCTCACACCGGAGGATTTCGCCCGGTTTCACCCTCTGGGCGCGCTGGGACGCCGGCTGCTTTTGACCGTCTCCGATCTCATGCACACCGGAGATGATATCCCTTTGGCCGGGCGCACCGCCAGTTTCAAGGAACTCCTGGTCGAGATGACACGAAAGCGCCTCGGCTGTTCCGGAGTGGTCGATGATGCCGGGAAGCTGGTGGGGATCTTTACGGACGGTGACTTGCGTCGCCAGATCGAACGTCATTCCAATCTGTTCTCCTTGACCGCCGCGGACATGATGACAGCCAATCCCAAGACTGTGTCCGCCACCGAACTTGCCGTCAGCGCCCTGACGATCATGGAAGACGCCAAGATCACGGTCCTCTTTGTCGTCGACGACGCTCACAAGCCCCTCGGCGTGCTGCATATGCATGATGTCCTCTCGTCGGGGGCCGCGTGAGGCATGCCTTTGCCAGAATCCTGATAGGATCTGGGTCACTGGCCATGGCCTTGACTTTGTCGTCCTGCGGTGAACAGAAAGCTCCGGCGACACAGCCTTCGGCACAGACCTTCCCGTCCTCCGAGGCCACGAACGCGACCACTGTATTTCTCACTGGATCGATTGTGACCACCCGCATCAAGAGCCGTCGTATCATCAGCTACTCCGACAACGATTCGGCCTGGGGATACGTGATCAACGTCGACTTCTACAACCAGGAAGGCAAGCACACCTCGACGTTGCGCGCCGATTCGGCGTTGGTCAGGGAGAAATCACGTTTGCTGGAGGGATTCGGCAACGTGAAGATCGTCACCGACGATGGCCGGACTCTCAATTCACCGCATCTCGCCTGGGATGACAAGGACCGACTGATCACGACCGATAGCCTCGTTGTCATCACCCACGGCAGTGACGTGATGAGCGGCAATGGATTCTCTTCCGACCCCGAGCTTACACACATCCGTCTGCGGCATCAGGTGCGCGGGACGATCACCGATACCAAAGCCCTCGACGATTCCACTTAACGCCTATCGTCCGTTCTCATGATGGCCGCTCACAACGCCGACACCGGAGGAGGCGCCGGTCGATTTCCCTCGACCCACTACTCGGCTCTCGTCGCCTTGCGCGGGCCGGATCAGGCCGAGCGCGAGCGCGCCCTCGACGTGATCGCCCAAGTGTACTGGCGTCCGGTGTACACCTACATCCGTCTCCAATGGCGCCGCGACCGTGACGAGGCCGCCGATCTGACGCAGGGCTTCTTTCTGGAAATCCTCGAAAAGGACCTGTTTGCCGATTACGACTCCGCCCGGGCGCGCTTTCGCACCTTCCTGCGCGTTTGCCTCGACCGATTCATCAAAAAGCAGGACTCGGCGGCCACTCGGCTTAAGCGCGGTGGTGGCCAGACCGCGATGTCCATTGACGTCGACGCGATGGAAGCCGAGTTGGCCGAATTGTCATCGCGGGGTGTCCCGGCGCCGGATGTCGGCTTCGAGCGTGAATGGATCCTCGGCCTGTTGTCGTTGGCCGTCGAGCGGCTTCGGTCGGAATGCGCCACATCCGGTCGCGAACTACCCTTCCGGCTTTTCGAGCGATACGATTTGGGCAAGCTCGACACCGATCAATCATCATCTTACGCCCAGCTCGCCGCCGAATTTAGCATATCCATCGAGACCGTGACCAATCATCTCGCCCTGGCGCGTCGCGAATTCCGACTCATCGTGCTCGATCTCATCCGCAGCATGACCGGCTCGGAGTCCGAGTTTCGCGACGAGGTCCGCGCCGTCCTCGGTGTCGATCTCCCATGAATAAACTCTCCGACGATCAGGTGCGGCATTTGCGCGATCTGGTCGATGCGCCGGATCTCAGTGGCACTCGCTACGAGATCGTCCGACGCTTGGCCGCAGGCGGGATGGCCACGGTTTTCCTGGTGCGGGATCGTGAGCTGGAGCGTGAGGTCGCGCTCAAGGTGCTGACCGTCGCCGACCAGGGGGGAGAGCTGGTCAAGCGCATGCTCCGCGAAGCACAGATCGTGGCGCGATTAGAGCATCCCGGGATCGTGCCGATCCACGATGTCGGTCGTCTGCCCGACGGCCGCGTCTTCTACACGATGAAGTATGTCGAAGGTGTCACGCTCGAGCAATTCGCGTCGCCCGCCCGCACCCTCCCCGAACTTGTCCGCGTCCTGCAACGTGTTTGCGAGGCCCTGGCCTTCGCTCATGCGCATGGCGTGTTGCACCGCGACCTCAAGCCATCGAACATCATGATCGGGGCGTTTGGCGAAGTGCTGGTGATGGACTGGGGGATCGCGCGACGGGCCTCGGACACGGAATCCACACCCAACGTTGCCGCCGGCAATGATCACCCCGCGACCGACACGGCCCCCGGCATGGCGCTTGGCACCCCCGCCTACATGGCCCCCGAACAGGCGCTCGGCCGACCGGAACTCATCGATCAGCGCACCGATGTCTACGGTCTCGGTGGTGTCCTCTATTTCATCCTCACCGGGCATGCACCAAAATCGGGATCGGGAGAAGCTGAAATCATTCCGCCCCGAACTCATGACCGCAAAATTCCGCGACGCATCGAGGCGATCTGCTTGAGGGCCCTCGCCGCTGATCCGAGAGAGCGGTATCCCGACGTTACCTCATTCGCCGATGACTTGGACGCCTTTCTGGCCGGCGAATCAGTGAGTGCCTATCCCGAGACCATTTTTGAGCGCGTGGGCCGCTGGACCCAGCGCAATCAACTCGTTGTCATTCTGATTCTTGTCTACCTGCTCGTGCGCGTCCTCTTTCTTTTTTGGCGCCATGCTTAAAGGAAATCCCGCACATCGGTAATAGATAGGTAGCCGGCTCTGATGGCCGGCAAAGAGGAGACAACCATGTCCAAACCCGTTCTCGGAATCATCCTGGGAGCCATCTTAGGCGCGATCGACGGTCTGACCGCTTTGTTCTCAGGGCCGGAGGTCGCCCCGCAGATCGTTGGCATTGTCATCGGCTCCACGATCAAAGGGATCATGGCCGGCATCATCATCGGCTTTGTCGCCCGCAAGTACAACTCACTGCCCCTCGGCATCCTCATCGGCGGGTTGGTGGGCCTGATCCTGGCCTTTCTTGTGGCGGCCATGCCGCAGCCGGATGGCAAGCACTACTACATCGAAATAATGATACCCGGCACGCTGGTCGGATTGATTCTTGGCTATGCGACCCAGAAGTTCGGCCGCCGGCCGCAGAGTCGGACGGCGTGATTGTTAACACAACAAACTCAAGGAGCACGTAGCATGGCCCAACCCGTCGTTCATTTTGAAATCGCCGGTAAGAACGGTGAGAAGTCTCGCGCGTTTTACGGCAAGCTGTTCGGATGGACTTTCGATGTGATGAAGGAAGCCGACTACGGTCTGGTGGCGCCCGGTTCACCCGGCAACAGCATCGGGGGCGGCGTCGGCTCAACGCCGCCGGGTACACCACCGTACCTGACATTCTATGTCATGGTCGATGATCTTGAGGCTTATCTTAAGAAGGCGGAGTCCATGGGCGCCAAGACCATTCTGCTGCCGACGCCGATCCCGAACTTCGGCGCTTCCGCCATGTTCGCCGATCCCGATGGACTCGTGGTCGGTCTCTTCCGCCCGAACATGTGACACCTTGATCGAGGTCGTGTGGCCGTGAATCCCTCTTGTCGCCGCAGGTGACAAGAAGGACTCACGGTCCGCCGTAGGCGGACTGCTTCTTCGCAGGCGTGTCGTGAGTGTGGCCCTGACCCCCGGTCAGGGTTTACGCAAGCCCGTCACGAAGACTCAAGAATCGATGAACTGGCAGCGTAATCTTCTTAGGACTCTGACTCGCCGTTACGAGGCTGGCTTAAACAAGCCCTGACCGGGGGTCAGGGCCACTCCTATGCGAGCATAACGAAACGGGTGGGTCGTTCGACCCACCCGATTGGATAATGCGCACAGGCTGAAGCCTGTGCCTCCTGAACGTGATTGAGTATGCCTTCAATAGGAGGCACGGGCTTCAGCCTGTGCCCATTTGCCAAATAGCGGCGAACTTGCTCTTACAGTCTCGCCACCACCGCGTGCGCCATGTCGACCGTGCTGTTCTTCCCGCCCATGTCGTAGGTGCGCACCTTGCCTTCCTTGATCACGGCAGCAATGGCCTTCTCCAAACGCTCGGCCATCGACTTCTCGTTCAGCCAATCCAGCATCAACTTTGCGGTGAGAAACATTGCCATCGGGTTGACCTTGTGCATCCCGGCGTACTTCGGCGCCGAGCCGTGGGTCGGCTCGAAGACCGCGTAGTTGTCGCCGATATTCCCCGACGACGCAAATCCCAGCCCACCCACCAACTGCGCGCACAGATCGGAGATGATGTCGCCGAACATGTTCGATGCCACCAACACGCCGTACTGGTTGGGATTCTTGATCAGCCACATGCACATCGCGTCGATGTTGGTCTCGATCAACTCGATTCCCGGGTACTTCTTCGCCACTTCGCGTGCCGTGCGCACAAACAGCCCCGAGGTCTCGCGCAGCACATTCGGCTTCTCAACCACCGTGACCGATTTGTAGCCAAACTGCTTGGCATAATCGAACGAGGCGGTTACAATCGAACGGCAGGCTTCACGTGTGTTGATGCGGCAGGAAATCGCGATATCCCCCGCGGCCACCGAGTCGAATTTCTTCATGCCCTTGCTGTGCTTGCTCAGCGCCTGCCGCACCTCGTCCGGCACCGGGTGAAATTCGACGCCCGAGTAGAGGTCCTCGGTGTTCTCACGAAAGACCACCAGGTCGATGTCGTCGCGGTAGTTCAACGGATTGCCCGGATACGCCTTGCACGGTCGCAAGTTCGTCTTCAGATTCAGCGTCTGGCGCAGCTTGACGATCGGCGACTGGTAGACCAGCCCTTTACCCTTCAGGGCCGGCGAAAGCTCGGCTTCTGCTTCCTCTTTCGGCTTCGACGTGATCGCGCCGAAAAGCGCGCACTTGGTTTCGGCCAGGATCTTCAGCGTCCGATCGGGGAGCGCATTCCCTTCTTTGCACCAGAACTCCCAGCCGATGTCGGCCGGCACGTACTCGGCGTCGAGCTTGAGGCCGTCGAGCACGATCTTGCACGCGTCCATCACATCGACGCCCACCCCGTCGCCGGGCATCCACGCAATCCTGTATTTCGCCATCTGTTACGCTCCTCTTTTTCGTAGAGGCGGCTCTCGAGCCGCCCGCGATGTAGTCGCGCATTATGCGTGGAACCCACTCGACCTTTCAAGCGGAAAGGGCAGGGGAAACAAGTGAATGCCACTCAGCGCCGTGGGCATTTGTAGGTCAGGAGCCCGCGAGATTGTGTTGTTTCAATTTCGCTACAGGATTGCCGCGCCGGGCTCCTGACACCGGGGAGACTCTGTCAGGAACACAAGTCGCCTGAAGGCGACTTAGGCTCCTGACCTACAATGGTCCTGCTGGAAAGGCTGGATTGTCATTCTGAGCGTTCTTCCGCCCGTGGCGGAAGGGACAGCGAAGAATCTCTATGACTCACCTGTGCGCTCAGGGTGCCTAGAGGGATCCTTCCCGCCAGAGGCGGGCAAGCGTCCCGTCCCGCTCTGCGGGATTTTGGGACGCAGCAGTAGGGTGGGTTCCGCCCACTATCTTTGATTAGAAAAGAGAAAAGGGCGGCTCGCGAGCCGTCCCTACGGATCTATCGTCTGTTGGACGACTATCCCGCCAACCGCCTCTTCACCAACTCCTCGGCGCCACCGGCAACCACCAGCTCCTGCGCCACAGTCGAGAGAGCGGGGAAGGGGAACGAGCGGCCATCATGCTTCAGCACCGATGCCTGGTAGTCGATCTCAATCGTCGGCGCGACAATCGTCTTTTCTGGCCGCCCTTTGTATTTCGCGCGCAGATACTCGACGAGTTCAGGACACTCGAAGACCACAAATCCGTTATTGAACGCATTCCGTTTGTAGGTCTCGCTAAACGATGCGGCGATCACACAGGGAATTCCGCGATAGATCAGGCAGGTCGCCGCCTG
>Ga0326726_10000614_pt1 | contig 32510 bp, 42 predicted proteins | sample MHFenrmetagenome_2_FD_207603 | JGI IMG/M metagenome (GOLD analysis project Ga0326726, IMG submission 207603) | Lab enriched peat soil microbial communities from Michigan Hollow, Ithaca, NY, United States - MHF15MN | ecosystem: Environmental > Terrestrial > Soil > Wetlands > Peat | place: USA...
CCGGGGGACAACATCACGATCGGGGTGGAGCTCCACACGCCGATCGCGATGGACTCGGGTCTTCGGTTCGCGATCCGCGAAGGCGGCCGCACGGTCGGCGCCGGCGTCGTCGCGCAGATCGTCGAGTAATTCGTCATGGCAGCAGAAGTCGGTACCCCGAAAATCCGGATCCGCATGAAGGCGTTCGATCACAAGTTGCTCGACATGAGCGCCTCCGAGATACTCGACACGGCGATCCGCACGGGGTCCCGCACCGCGGGGCCGATTCCGCTGCCGACCACGATCGTGAAGTACACCGTTCTGCGTGGCCCCCACGTCGACAAGAAGAGCCGCGAGCAGTTCGAGATCCGAACGCATCGCCGCTTGATCGACATCCTCGACCCGACGCCGCAGACCGTCGACGCGCTGATGAAGCTCGAGCTCTCGGCCGGCGTGGACGTCGAGATCAAGCTCTAAGGCCCGCGCACTAGGAAATCCCATGGACCTCGACCCCAAAATCTTCGATGCGCCGATTCGCAGTGACTTGTTGTTCACGGTGAACGTGGCGCAGCTCGCGGCACGGCGCTCCGGCACCGCGGCCGTGAAGAACCGCGCGCTCGTCTCCGGCGGCGGGCAGAAGCCGTGGCGCCAGAAAGGCACCGGCCGCGCGCGCCAGGGCACGACTCGCGCGCCGCACTGGGCGGGCGGCGGCGTCGCGCACGGTCCACGGCCGCGCGATTACAGCGTCTCGGTGCCGAAGAAGGTGCGCAAGGCCGCGTTGCGCTCGGCGCTCTCGCTGCGCAAGCGCGAAGACCGCGTGCTCGTGATCGACTCACTCGGACTCACCGAGCCCAAGACGAAGCAGCTCGTAGCGAAGCTGCGCGAGCTCGGCGTCGAGGACGTGCTCATCGTGACGCGCGAGCGCGACCGCGTGCTCGAGCTCGCGGGCCGAAATCTCCCGCGAGTGCGCGTGCTGCCCGTCGTCGGGCTGAACGTGCGCGACGTGCTGCTGCGCAAGAGCCTGGTGCTGCTGCGCGACGCGGTGCCCGCGGTCGTGGAGAGACTGACATGAAGGATCTGCGCCAGGTGATCAAGAAGCCCGTGATCACCGAGAAGAGCACGATCGAGCGCGAGAGTCACAACATCGTGACCTTCGCCGTGCACCCCGATGCCAACAAGCACGAGATCAAGCGCGCCGTCGAGCAGCTCTTCGACGTGAAGGTCGAGGACGTCCGCACGCTGAACGTGCGCGGCAAGACGCGCCGCGTCGGGAAGTCACAGGGTCAGCGCCCATCTTGGAAGAAGGCGCGCGTGCGCCTCCGCTCGGGCGATTCGATCGAATTCTTCGAGGGAGTGTGACGTGCCGACCCGCAGCTTCAAACCCACCTCTCCCGGCCGCCGCGGCATGACCGTGGCCGACTTCGTCGAGATCACGAAGACGAAGCCCGAGAAGCGACTCACCAAAGGCAAGAAGAGCAGCGGCGGTCGCAACAACCGCGGGAAGATCACGAGTTATCACCGCGGATCGGGTCACAAGCGCAAGCTGCGCGAGATCGATCTGCGCCGCGACAAGTGGGACATCCCCGCGAAGGTGGCGTCGGTCGAGTACGACCCGAACCGCAGCGCGCGCATCGCGCTGCTCCACTACGCCGACGGCGAGAAGCGCTACATCATCGCGCCCAACGGTCTGAACATCGGCGACACCATCCAGACGAGCGAGCGCGCCGAGATCAAGCCCGGCAACACGCTCCCGTTGCGAGTCATCCCGACCGGGTCACTCGTGCACAACATCGAGCTGAAGCCCGGCAAGGGCGGACAGCTCGCGCGCTCCGCCGGCATGGGCGCACAGCTCATGGCCTGCGAGGGCAAGTACGCGCAGCTGAAACTGCCCTCGGGCGAGACGCGCATGGTGCTGGCCGCGTGTCTCGCGACGATCGGGCAGGTGGGCAACGTCGAGCACGAGAACGTCGCCATCGGCAAGGCCGGCCGCTCGCGCTGGCTGGGCATTCGGCCGAACGTGCGCGGCGTTGCGATGAACCCCGTCGACCACCCGCACGGCGGCGGCGAAGGCCGCACGTCGGGCGGACGCCACCCGGTGAGTCCATGGGGACAGCCGACCAAGGGTCACAAGACGCGCAACAACCGGCGCACGGATCGCTTCATCGTGCGCCGCCGAGGACAGAAGTAATGGCGCGCTCCGTCAAGAAGGGACCGTACGTCCAAGCATCGCTGGCGAAGAAGCTCGAGCGAACCATTCAGTCTGGCAGTCGCCAGATCATCCGCACCTGGTCGCGGCGCTCGATGATCACGCCAGAGATGATTGGTCACACGCTGCACGTGCACAACGGCAGACTCTTCATGCCCGTATTCGTGACCGAGAACATGGTGAGTCACCGCTTGGGCGAGTTCGCGCCGACGCGCAAACCCGTCGTCCACTCGGGCGACCGCAAGGTGAAGGCCGCGCCGGCCGGCGCGCCCGGCGGCGCGCCGGCGCCTGCGGCGGGGCCCGCGCCGAAGTCGGGTTCGTGATGGAAGTCCGGGCGAAACTTCGCGGTGTGCGCTTCGGTCCGCAGAAGGGCCGACTCGTGGCGGATCTGATCCGCGCGAAATCGGCGAGCCGTGCGCTCGAGATACTCGGCGCCTGCGAGAAATCGGCGGCCGGTCCGATCGAGAAGGTGCTGCGCTCCGCACTCGCCAACGCGGTCGAGCACAACTCGCGGCATCAGGCCGGGATCGATCTCGACAATCTGTACGTGAAGATCGTCACGGTCGACGAAGGCGCGCGCGGCTGGCGCATCCGTCCGCGCGCGCAGGGCCGCGCCAACTGGATCAAGAAGAGCTCGAGTCACGTGACCGTCGTGCTCGACGAACGCTAGGAGACTGCGTGGGACAGAAAGTACATCCGTACGGCTTCCGGCTGGGCATCATCAACGGCTGGCAGTCGAACTGGTTCTCCGAGCGGAACTACGGCGCGTTCCTGCACGAGGACCTGCGCATACGCGACTTCATCAAGAAGCGCGCGTTTCACGCGGGTATCTCGAAGATCGTGATCGAGCGCCGCGCCGAGAAGATGTCGATCAACATCCACACGGCACGGCCCGGCATTCTGATCGGCAAGCGCGGCGCGGACGTCGATGCGCTGCGCCGCGAAGTCAGTGAGATGACCAAGAACGAGGTCTTCATCAACATCCGCGAAGTCCGGAAGGCGGAGACCGACGCGCAGCTCATCGCGGAGAACATCGCGCTGCAGCTCGAGCGTCGCGTCGCGTTCCGGCGCGCGATGAAGAAGGCGATGAGCGCGGCGCTGAAGTTCGGCGCGCAGGGAATCAAGCTCAAGGTCGCGGGCCGGCTCGGCGGCGCCGAGATGTCGCGCGTCGTCCAGTACATGGAAGGGCGCGTGCCGCTGCACACGCTGCGCGCGCAGATCGATTTCGGTTTCTGGGAGGCGCGCTGCCCGTACGGAATGATCGGCGTGAAGTGCTGGATCTTCAGCGGTCTCGTGCCCGACGCAAAGCTGCACGAGCACAGACTCGGCACGCCCGAGGAGGCGCCGAGCCGCTGAGCGGCCCGAGTGAGTCGACATGCTTCAACCCAAGCGAACCAAGTTCCGCAAAGTCCAGAAGGGGCGCGTGCGCGGCAAGGCGTACCGCGGCTCCGACCTCGCATTCGGCGAGTACGGTCTGCAGGCGCTCGATCACGGGCTCGTGACCGCGCGCCAGATCGAAGCCGCACGCGTCGCGATGACTCGCCACGCGAAGCGCGGCGGGAAGATCTGGATCCGCATCTTCCCCGACAAGCCGATGACCAAGCGTCCGCCCGAAACGCGCATGGGCAAGGGCAAGGGCAACCCCGAGTTCTGGGCGTGCGTCGTACGCCAGGGGCGCGTCCTCTACGAGATGGGCGGGATCGATCGAGTCACTGCGCGAGAAGCTCTCAGGCTCGCGGGTCACAAGATCGGTCTGCGCACCCGCATCCTCGAGAGGACCGAGGTATGAAGCCGGCCGACCTGCGCAAGCTCAGCGACGCGGAGCTCGACGCCCGCGTGCACGAGATGCGCGACCAAGTTTTCGACCTGCGCATCAAGCTCGCCACGCAGCAGCTGGAGAAGAGCGCGACGATCCGCCGCGCGCGGCGCGATCTCGCGCGCGCGCTCACGATCCAGGCCGAGCGGGAGGAGAAGTCATGAGCACCCGAGGCCTGCGCAAGACGCGCGAGGGCGTGGTGGTCTCCGACAAGATGGACAAGTCCGTCATCGTCGAAGTGAGTCGCACCGTCCTGCATCCGCTCTACCAGAAGTACGTGCGCAAGCGCACGCGCTTCATGGCGCACGACGAGTCGAACGCGCTCAAGATCGGCGACCGGGTGCGCATCGTCGAGTCACGCCCGCTCTCGCGCCGCAAGCGCTGGCGCGTGCAGGAGAAGCTGGCGTGATCCAGATGCAGTCGATCCTCGACGTCGCCGACAACTCGGGCGCGCGCCGCGTGTTCTGCGTGAAGGTGCTCGGCGGCTCCCAGCGCCGCTACGCGTCCATCGGCGACATCATCGTCGTCTCCGTGAAAGAGGCGCTGCCGGGCGCGCGCGTGAAGAAGAAGCAGTTACACAAGGCGGTCATCGTGCGGACGAAGAAGGAGATCGGTCGCTCCGACGGCTCCTACATCCGCTTCGACGACAACTCGGTCGTGTTGGTCGACAACAATCGCGAGCCGATCGGCACGCGTATCTTCGGTCCCGTGGCGCGCGAGCTGCGCGCGAAGCGCTTCATGAAGATCATCTCGCTCGCGCCGGAAGTGCTGTGATGACGGCGCGCATTCGCAAGGGCGACATGGTCGAGATCGTCGTGGGTCGCGATCGCGGCAAGCGCGGCGCGGTGATGCGCATCGACACCGCGCGCGAGCGCGTGGTCGTCGAGAGACTCAACATCGTGAAGAAGCACCAGAAGCCGACGGCGACGACGCGCCAGGGCGGAATCATCGAGAAGGAAGCGTCGATCCACCTCTCGAACGTCGCGCTCGTCCACAAGGGCGAGAAGACGCGCGTTCGATTCCGAGAGGTCGACGGCAAGAAGCTCCGCTGGAGCGTGCGGCACGACGAGGCGATCGATGGCTGACGAAGAAGAGAAGCCGCAGCGCAAGAAGAAGGGCCCGAAGGGTGCCGACGCGGACACCTCGCCCGAGGCGCTCGCGAAGGCCGAGGCGCGCGCAGCGAAGAAGGCCGAGAAGAAGGGCGGCGACAAGAAAGGCGAGAAGAAGGAAGGCAAACGCCCTGCGACTCCGCAGCGCGAAGAGCCCGCGGCACCGCCGATCGAGGTCGAGAACTACGTGCCGCGTTTGCTCGAGACGTACCGAACCGCCGTCGCGCCCGCGCTGCAGAAGCGCTTCTCGTACAAGAGTGCGATGCAGGTGCCCCGCGTCGTGAAGATCACGTTGAACGTCGGGCTCGGCGAAGCGACTCAGAATCCGAAGCTGCTCGACGCCGCCGCCGACGAGATCTCGCGCATGACCGGCCAGAAGCCGGTGATCCAGAAGTCGAAGAAGGCGATCGCGAACTTCCGGCTCCGCGAGAACCAGCGCATCGGAGTCACTGTGACTCTGCGGCGCCAGCGCATGTGGGAGTTTCTCGACCGACTCGTGAACGTGGCGCTGCCCCGCGTCCGCGACTTCCGCGGTGTCTCGTCTCGCGCGTTCGACGGTCGGGGCAACTACACGCTCGGCGTGCGCGAGCAGATCATTTTCCCCGAGGTCGACTACGACAAGGTCGAGAAGATCCGGGGCCTCAACATTTCGATCGTGACGACGGCCAAGACCGACGAGGAGGGCCTCGCGCTTCTCACCGGTCTGGGCATGCCGTTCCGCACGTGAGGATTCATGGCGAAGACTTCCAAGAGAGTTCAGCAGATGCGTCTCCGCGCGAAGCGCGCCGCGGGCAAGCTCCCGTTCCGCACGCGCTACTACAACCGCTGCCACCGCTGCGGCCGCGCGCGCGGCTACTACCGCAAGTTCGATCTGTGCCGGATCTGCCTGCGCAAGCTCGCGCTCGAGGGCAAGATTCCCGGCATCACGAAGTCGAGCTGGTGAGGTCGCGAAATGGTGACTGACCCGATCGCCGACATGCTCACGCGCATCCGCAACGGCGGGCGCGCGCGCCTCGCGAAGGTGCTGATGCCGCATTCGCGGCTCAAGCACGAGATCGCGCGCGTGCTGCACGAGAACGGCTACATCGCCGGCTACGGCGACGTCGAGGGCGCGGAGAAGCCGACGCTCGCGATCGAGATCCGGTACGGCGACGACGACCAGCCGATCATCGAGGGCGTGGAGCGCGTGTCACGTCCCGGCCGGCGCGTATACGTCAGCACGAAGAAGATCCCGCACATCCGCACCGGGCTCGGCATCGCCATCCTGTCTACACCACGCGGTGTAGTGACCGACGCGCAAGCGCGCGAGGCCGGGATCGGCGGCGAGATCCTGGCGAAGGTCTGGTAGTCATGTCGCGCATCGGCAAACAGCCCGTCCCGATCGGCTCCGGCGTCGAGGTCAAAGTGGCCGAGGGACGGGTGCGCGTGAAGGGGCCGAAGGGCGCGCTCGACGAGGCGGTGGCGCCACACTGCACGGTCGAGGTCGCGGGCGGCGAAGTGCGCGTGGCGCGCGACAGCGACGAGAAGCGCGCGAAGGCGATGCACGGCCTGATGCGCGCGCTGATCGCGAACATGGTCACGGGAGTCACGAGCGGCTTCTCGCGCAGCCTCGACATCATCGGCGTCGGCTATCGCGCCGAGGTCTCGGGCAAGAAGCTGACGCTCACCATCGGTTACTCGCATCCCGTGGTGATGGCGATCCCGCAGGGACTCGAGGTCGTGGCGGAGAGTCAGACGCGGCTCCTGATCCGCGGCGCGAGCAAGCAGCAGGTGGGTCAGTTCGCCGCCGAGATCCGCGAGATCCGCGCGCCAGAGCCGTACAAGGGCAAGGGCATTCGCTACGTCGACGAAGTCGTGCGCCGCAAGGTCGGCAAGACCGGCGTGTCGGCAGGGAGCTAGGGGCATGGCGCTTTCGAACCGCAAGGCACTGCTCGAGCGGCGCAAGCTGCGCACGCGCAAGCAACTCGCGCGAACCGAGCGTCCGCTGCTCACCGTGTACCGGAGCTCGAAGCACATCTACGCTCAGATCGTGGATCCGATCTCGGGGAAGACACTTTCCGGTGTATCGACGCGGTCGCCCGGCGTGCGCGAGGGCCTCGAGTCGACCAAGGACGTGGAGGCGGCCAAGAAGGTAGGCGCGGCGATCGCGAAACTCGCGATCGGCAAGGAAATCCGCGAGGTCAGCTTCAACCGCAACGGCTTCGTCTACACCGGCCGCGTGAAAGCGCTCGCCGACGCGGCGCGCGAAGCCGGACTCAAATTCTGAGCTGAAGGGAAGAAATGGCGCGGAGATACATCAAGCGCGAGCGGCTGAATCCCAACGACTTCGAGCTCGAAGAGCGCGTCGTCGACATCAACCGCGTCGCGAAGGTCGTGAAGGGTGGACGCCGTTTCGGCTTCACGGCGCTGGTCGTGCTCGGCAACGGCCAGGGCATCGTCGGCTCGGGTCTCGGCAAGGCGAACGAGGTCCCGGAAGCCATTCGCAAGGGCATCGAGCAGGCGCGCAAGAACCTGATCAGCGTGCCGCTCGCCGACGGAACGATCCCGCACGAAGTCATGGGCGAGTTCGGCGCCGGCAAGGTCGTCATGCGGCCGGCGGCGCGCGGCACCGGTGTCATCGCGGGCGGGGCAGTGCGCGCGCTCTGCGAGGCCGCCGGCGTGCAGAACGTGCTGACCAAGTGTCTCGGCACGAACCGACATCACAACGTGATTCGCGCGACGCTCGATGCGTTCCGCCAGCTCCGCTATCGCGACGAGAGACTCGGGCAGCTGCGCAGCGCGGAGGTGCGCTAGTGGCCGCGCGCAAGAAGGCGAAGAGCGCGAAGAGCGGGAAGACGCTGCGCGTGCGCCAGTTCCGCAGCGCCATCGGCTACGCGCCGGACCAGCACCAGACCTTGCGCGGGCTGGGCCTCGGCAAGCCGAACAGCGTGAAAGAGCTGATCGACACGCCGTCGGTTCGCGGGATGATCAAGAAGGTGAGTCACCTCGTGCAGGTGGAGAGCGCGTGATGCTCGATCACATGAAGCCGGCACCCGGTTCGCGTCGGCCGCGCAAGCGCGTCGGCCGCGGCGTCGGCAGCGGCAGCGCGAAGACCTCCGGTCGCGGCACGAAGGGCGCCGGCGCGCGCGCCGGGCGCAAGCACAAGCCGCACCGCGAAGGCGGTCAGATCCCGCTCATCATGCGCCTGCCCAAGCGCGGGTTCACGAATCCGATGGGCGTCCGCGTCCAGGTCGTGAACGTGAAGTCACTCTCCCGCTTCAAGAAGGGCGCCGAGGTCGACGCCGCCGCGCTCGCCGAAGCGGGCCTGATCCGCAGCGCGACGCAGCCGGTCAAGCTGCTCGGCGACGGCGCGCTCGAAGCTGCGTTGAAGGTGCGAGTCACTTCCGTCTCGGACTCCGCGCGCGCGAAGATCGAAGCGGCGGGCGGAAGCGTGGAGATCGTGTCGGCATGAATCCCGGGTCGATCGGCAACATCACGCGCATTCCGGAGCTGAACAGGCGCATCCTGTTCACCTTCGCGATGCTCGGGGTGTACCGCTTCGGCTGCGCGGTGCCGACGCCCGGCATCGACCCGACGGAGATCCGCCGCTACTTCGACCAGTCCGGCGACGGCGGCGGAGTGTTCGGTCTGCTCAACCTCTTCACCGGCGGTGCATTCGAGCAGCTCTCGATCTTCTCGCTCGGCATCATGCCGTATGTCTCGTCGTCGATCATTCTGCAGCTGCTCGCCGTCGTGATCCCCAAGCTCGACGAGCTGCGCAAAGAGGGCGAGGAAGGTCGGCGCGTGATCACGCGCTGGACGCGCTACGGCACCGTTGCGCTCGCCGTCGTGCAGGGACTCCTGATGGCGACCGCGCTCGAGAACGGGGCGCTGGGCGCGAACACCGTGCTGTCCCCGGGCTGGGCCTTCCGCATCACGACCGTCATGACCCTGGCCGCGGGCACGTCGTTCATCATGTGGCTCGGCGAGCAGATCAACGAGCGCGGCATCGGGAACGGGATCTCACTCATCATCTTCGCGGGCATCGTCACGCGCATTCCCTCTGCGCTCTCCCGCGTCTGGGACATGGTGCGCACGGACCAGCTCCCGCCGCTCGCGCTCGTGCTGCTCGCGGCGTTCATGGTCGCGGTCGTCGGGGTGATCGTGTACTTCGAGCGCGCGCAGCGGCGCATTCCGATCCAGTACGCGCGCCGCGTCGTGGGGCGGAGACAGCTCGCGGGCGGCATGACGTACTTCCCGCTGCGGCTCAACACGTCGGGAGTCATCCCACCGATCTTCGCGTCGTCGCTGCTCGTGCTGCCGCTGCAGATCTCGCAGTGGAGCGGCAAGGAGAGCATCGCCGACTTCGTGAACGACTATCTGGGGTGGGGGACCTGGGGTCACAACGTCGTCTACGTGGCGCTGATCCTGTTCTTTGCGTACTTCTACACGGGGGTCATGCTGGACCCCGACGACGTCGCAGAGAACGTCCGGAAGAACGGCGGCTACATCCCCGGCATCCGCCCCGGCAAGCGCACGGCCGAGTACATCCAGCGCGTGCTGAACCGGATCACGCTGATCGGTGCGGTGTACCTCGCCGGGGTCTGCATCCTTCCGAACCTGCTGCAGAGTCAGTTCGCGGTGCCGTTCGTGTTCGGTGGCACCGCGCTTCTAATCGTCGTCGGCGTCGCGATGGACACGGTCGGCCAGGTGGAAGCGCATCTGGTCGCGCACAACTACGACACCTTCGTGCAGGGCGCGCGCCTGCGCGGGCGGGGTGGGCGATGAGCGAACAATTCAACTTGATACTGACTGGGCCTCCGGGCTCCGGAAAGGGCACGCAAGCGAAGAGACTCGTCGAGAAGCTCGGCATCCCGCAGATCTCGACGGGCGACATCCTGCGCGAAGCGGTCGCCTCGGGCTCGGAGATCGGCAAGCGCGCGAAGGCGATCATGGAGCGCGGTGACCTGGTGCCCGACGAGGTCGTGATCGAGATCGTGCGCCAGCGACTCACTCGGCCCGACTGCAAGAAGGGGTTCGTGCTCGACGGCTTCCCGCGCACAGCGCCGCAGGCGGCGGCGCTCGACGGTATCCTGCGCGATCAGGGGCGCGAGCCCGCGCGCGTGCTCGCGCTGATCGTTGCGGACGACGAGCTGCGTCGCCGCATCCTCTCCCGCGGTGAAGGCCGCGCAGACGACAACGAGGCGGCGGTCGCGAAGCGGCTCGCCGTCTACAAGCGAGACACGGAGCCCGTGCTGACTCACTACGCGAAGTCGGTGCAGCGCATCGACGGCGTCGGCTCGATGGACGAGATCACGGCGCGCATCGAGCGCGCGCTCGGAGCACGGGCGTGATTCAGATCAAGTCCAAGCGCGAGCTCGACAAGATGCGCGAGGCCGGCCGCCACGTCGGCGAGATCCTCGTGCATCTCGCGGCGCTCGCGAAGCCGGGAGTCACGACGGCGGAGCTCGACCGCGCCGCGCGCGCCGAGATCCGCGCGCGCCGGCTCGAGTCGTCGTTCCTCGGCTACGCGCCGGGTCAGGCGCCGCCGTTCCCCGCCGTGTTGTGCGCGTCGGTGAACGAAGAGATCGTGCACGGAATTCCCGGGTCGCGACGGCTCGCCGAGGGCGACATCGTGAAGCTCGACTTCGGCGCGATCTGCGACGGCTTCCACGGCGACGCGGCGCTGTCACTCGCGATCGGCCCGGTGGACGACGAGTCACGTCGGTTGCTCGCCGCCACCCGCGCGTCGCTCGAAGCCGGCATCCGCGAGCTGGTTCCGGGCAAGCGGCTCGGCGACGTCGGCGCCGCCGTGCAGGCGTGCGTCGAGAGCGCGGGCTTCTCGGTCGTGCGCGATTTCGTCGGACACGGCATCGGTCGCGCGATGCACGAGCCGCCGCAGCTCCCGAACTTCGGGAAGGCCGGCCGCGGCCAGCGGCTGCGCGAGGGCATGGTGTTCGCGATCGAGCCGATGGTGAACGTGGGCACGTGGCAGGTCGACGTGCTCGCCGACGGTTGGACCGCGGTGACCGCGGATCGCAAGCGCTCCGCGCACTTCGAGCACACGGTCGCGATCACGGATCACGGGCCGGAGATCCTGACGCGGGTTCCAGGAACTCACTGAGGGAAGTCATGAAGGTCAGAGCTTCAGTCAAGAAGATGTGTGACAAGTGCAAGCTGATCCGCAGGAAGGGCGTCCTGCGCGTGATCTGCGAGAACCCCAAGCACAAGCAGAGGCAGGGCTAGAAGATGGCGCGCATCGCGGGAGTGGACTTGCCGCGCGAGAAGGCGGTGAAGGTCGCGCTCACTTACATCTACGGCATCGGGCGCTCGTCGGCAGAGAAGATCTGCGACGAGGCCGGCGTCGGTCCGAATACGAAGACCTTCGACTTGGACGAGAGCGAGGTCGTGCGGCTGCGCGACGTGATTCAGGGCCGGTACAAGGTGGAAGGTGACTTGCGGCGCGAGGTGCAGCAGAACATCAAGATGCTGATGGACATCGGCTGCTACCGCGGACTGCGACACAGAAAAGGGTTGCCCGTGCGCGGACAACGCACTCACACCAACGCGCGCACCCGCAAGGGACCGCGCAAGACAGTCGCCGGCAAGAAAGTCGCGACGAAGAAGTAATGAGGAAGTGAACGCGTGGGCGTAGCCAAAGCCAAAAAGGTCAAGAAGAAGGTCCGGAAGAACATCCAGACCGGGGTCGCCCACATCCAGGCGACGTTCAACAACACCACCATCACCATCACCGACGTCGCCGGCAACACGATCGCCGCGTCGTCGGCGGGAATGGTCGGCTTCAAGGGCTCGCGCAAGTCGACGCCTTACGCCGCCCAGATCTGCGCCGAGGACGTCGCGAAGAAGGCGATGGAGCACGGCGTGCGCCAGATCGGCGTGCTCGTGAAGGGCCCGGGCGCAGGACGCGAACCGGCCGCGCGCGGCCTGCAGGCCGCGGGTTTCAAAATCACTTACGTGCGCGACGTGACTCCGATCCCGCACAACGGCTGCCGCGCTCCCAAGCGGCGCCGCGCCTAGGAGACTGTTTGGCCCGTTACAACGATTCCGTGTGTCGGCTGTGCCGGCGCGAAGGCATGAAGCTGTTCCTCAAGGGGGACCGCTGTTTCTCGGACAAGTGCTCGATCGAGCGGCGCAACTACCCGCCGGGTCAGCACGGTCAGGGCCGGCCGAAGTTCTCCGACTACGGCCAGCAGCTGCGCGAGAAACAGAAGGTGCGGCGCATCTACGGCATCCTCGAGGCGCAGTTCCGCAAGACGGTCTACGAGGCGTCCCACCTCAAGGGCGTGAAGGGCGAGAACCTGATCGCGCTGCTCGAGCGCCGGCTCGACAACGTCGTCTTCCGGCTGGGCTTCGTGACTTCTCGCAACGAGGCGCGGCAGCTCGTGCGCCACGGTCACTTCAAGGTGAACGGGCGCCGCGTCGACATCCCCTCGTTCCGCGTCCGCAAGGGCGACAAGATCGAGCTCACCGCGCGCGGCCAGAAGGCGGCGCGCATCGAGGGCGCGCTCGGCGCGCTCGAGTCGCGCAGCATCCCGAGCTGGCTCTCCATCGACAAAGACCAGAAGCAGGGCACGATCCTGGGCGATCCCGTCCGCGACGAGATCACGCTCCCCATCCAGGAACAGCTGATCATCGAGCTCTACTCACGCTAATCGACTCAGTGTGCGGACGTGTTGGCGCGCAAGAACCGCGCGGACACGAAGTAGGCCGCGCGCATAGGTATTTCGGAGGTCCCATGAACGTCGATCTCATGGTCAGGAACTGGCAGACACTGATCCGCCCGCGGCGGATCGATATCGAGGACGATCTGTCCCCGACCTACGGGCGGTTCGAGTGCGCGCCGCTGGAGCGCGGCTTCGGACTCACTCTGGGCAACGCGCTGCGGCGCGTGCTGCTCTCGTCCTTGCAGGGCGCGGCGATCACGTCGGTGCGCATCGAGGGCGTGCAGCACGAGTTCAGCTCGATCCCTGGCGTGCTCGAGGACGTGACCGACATCGTCTTGAACCTGAAGGAGGTTCGCCTGCGCGGTCACTCGGCCGAGCCGAAGCAGATCGTGATCAAGAAGACCGGGCCGGGCGCGGTCACTTCTGCGGACTTCGTCTCGCCGGATCAGACCGTCGAGATTCTCGAGGGCCACCACCACATCGCGACACTCTCCGGTGACGCCGAGCTCTCGCTCACGGCGACGGTCGAGATCGGCAAGGGCTTCGTGCTCGCGGAGAAGAACGCGAAGGAAGATCAGCCCATCGGCACCGTCCCGATCGACTCGATCTTCTCGCCGGTCCGCAAGGTGAACTACACGGTCACCAACGCGCGCGTCGGTCGCGAGACGGACTACGACCGGCTGTCACTCGAGATCTGGACTGACGGCTCGGTCGCGCCCGCGGACGCGCTCGCGTTCGCCGCGAAGATCCTGAAGGACCAGCTCTCCATCTTCATCAACTTCGAAGAGGACGTGGAGCGGCCGCTCTCGCCGACGCTGCACTCGGTGACTCCAAACGAGATCCTGTTCCGCCCCGTCGACGAGCTCGAGCTCTCGGTGCGCTCCGCGAACTGCCTGCAGAACGCGGACATCAAGTACATCGGCGAGCTCGTGCAGCGCAGCGAAGCCGAGATGCTCAAGACCAAGAACTTCGGCCGCAAGTCACTGAACGAGATCAAAGAGATCCTCGCCGGCCTCGGCCTCGAGTTCGGCATGAAGCTCGAGAGCTTCCCGTCGCGCAAAGAGCTCGATCGGTTGCGCGAGGACGCCGACTCTTAGGGAAAGACTCTGATGCGCCACCGCAAAGACCACCGAAAGCTCTCGCGCAACACCGCGCACCGAACCGCCATGCTGCGGAACATGGTGACGTCCCTCTTCGAGCACGAAGAGGTGCGCACCACGACCGCGAAGGCGAAGGAGGTGCGCCGCGTCGCGGAGCGCATGATCACCCTCGGGAAGCAGGGCACGCTCGCCGCGCGCCGCCGCGCGCTCGCGACCATTCGCTCCAAGGAAGTCGCCGCGAAGGTCTTCGACGATCTCGCGAAGCGCTATCAGAAACGCGCCGGCGGATATACGCGTCAGTTCAAGCTCGGTCCGCGCAAGGGTGACAACGCCGAGATCTCGATCATCCAGCTCGTCGACGCGCGGAAGCCGGACGGCGGAGAGGCGAACGCCGCCACTTGAACCGCCCCGGGAGCGGAACACTCTCCCTCCTGCTCGTCGCCGCGCTCTTCGCGGTCGGAGTCGGCGCCTACGTCGCGCTCCAGCCACCGCCGACTCCGGCGCTGCGCACGGGAGCGATCGCGCCGGACTTCTCGCTTCCCGTTCAGGGCGGCGGACCCGACGTCTCACTCGCGTCGCTGCGGGGCAAGGTCGCGTTCGTGAACTTTTGGGCGACTTGGTGCGCGCCGTGTCGTGCCGAGGCGCCCTCGCTCGAGCGACTCTACGAGGAGCTTCGCGGCGATGGCTTCGAGGTCGTCGCGATCACGATCGACAAGCCGGAAGCTTCGGCCGCGATCGAGGGCTTCCGCCGCGACTTCTCGCTCTCGTTTCCGATCCCCCTCGACCCGAACAAGCGCGTGTATGACGCCTATCAGGTGTCCGGTGTCCCCGAGACGTTCTTGATCGATCCGAAGGGCCGAGTGATCGAGCACTTCATAGGCCCTCAGAATTGGGAAGACCCGCGCTACTCTCGGGCGATCCGGCGCGCCCTGGCCGCCAAGGATGATTCGGGGGGGAGTCCAGGTGGGTGAATCCGAAGCGGCACGTCCGTCGCCGCGTCGCGGGTGGCTGTGGATCGGACCTTTGGCCGCGCTCGCAGGCGCCGCCTTCGCGCTGCTGTACGACGCCGACAACGGCTTGCGCGCCCTGTTCAGCGTGAAGGCGGAGCTGCGCGACGCGGACGCGCGGCTTGCGATGCTCTGGGCGGAGCGGGCGGGGCTGGTCGATCGGGCGGAGCGCTTGCGCACCGACCCGTTCGAGATCGAGAGTGTGGCGCGTGAGTCGCTCGGCATGGTCAGGCCCGGCGAGATCGTCGTCCGGCTCCGCGGTGGCGCGCCGCAGGGTGATTGACCCGCAGGCGGGAGCGGGCTACCGGACCGTGGGTAGGGCGCCCACGCGGTCATAGCGGAGCGCGGGTGGAGTGCCCGCGCGATCATCGGAAAGGTCCATGCGAGACGAGGTCGACAAACTCCTGCGCGCGGCGGCAACGCGCGTGCTCGAGAAGCATGCGCCGCACGCTCTCGACCTGATCTCGAGCCTCGCCGTCGTTCCGCCCAAGACGCCGGAGCACGGTGACTTCGCGAGCAACGCGGCGCTGCTCATGGCGAAGGCGATCGGTCGGCCGCCGCGCGAGGTCGCAGAGCTATTAAAGGAGGCACTCGGCGACGGGGGCGGCGCGCTCGAGCGCACCGAGATCGCGGGGCCGGGGTTCCTGAACGTGTTTCTCTCGCGAGCGCGCTGGCGAGACGCGATCGCGCGGGTGCTGCGCGAGGGCGCGAGCTTCGGCCGCAGCTCCGTCGGGGCGGGCAGTGATGCGATGGTCGAGTTCGTGTCCGCGAATCCGACCGGCCCACTCACGATCGGTCACGGGCGCAACGCGGTGCTGGGCGACTGCATTGCGAGCCTGCTCGAAGCGACGGGTCACAAGGTCGTGCGCGAGTACTACTTCAACGACGCGGGCCGCCAGATGCGCGTCCTCGCGCAATCACTGCGAGCGCGCTACTTGCAGCAGCTCGGCGACGCGGCAGAGCTGCCGGAAGAGGGCTATCAGGGCGAGTATCTCGTCGAGATCGCGCGCGCCCTCGTCGCCGAAGTCGGTGAGTCGTGGCGCGACGCCGACGAAGCAAAGTTCAAGGCGCGCGCGACCAAGGAGATCTTCGCCGACATCGAGCGCACGCTCGCCGCGCTCGGCGTGCGCTTCGATTCGTACTTCAACGAGCACACGCTGTTCGAGCGCAAGCTCGTCGACCGCGTGCTGGCGGACCTGCGCGAGCGCGGGCTGGTCTTCGAGCAGGACGGCGCCGTCTGGCTGCGTTCGACGAGCTTCGGCCTCGAGCGCGACCGAGTGCTGGTGAAGTCGACGGGCGAGGCGACGTATCTGTTGCCGGACATCGCGTACCACCGCGAGTCACTCTCGCGCGGGCTGCACCGCATCGTCGACGTGCTCGGTCCGGATCACATCGCGCAATTTCCCTACGTGCGTGCGGCGGTGGCTGCGCTGGGCGTCGAGGCCGAGCGCATCGAGCTCGTGATGTACCAGTGGGTGAACCTGCGCCGCGGCGGCGAGCTCGTGAAGATGTCGACCCGCAAGGCGTCGTTCGTCACCGTCGACGAGATCCTCGCCGAGGTCGGCCGCGACGTCTTCCGCTACTTCATGATCGAGCGGCGCGCGGACACGCACCTCGACTTCGACGTCGAGCTCGCGGTCGAGCGCTCCGAGCGAAATCCGGTCTTCAAGATCCAGTACGCGCACGCGCGGCTGTGCAGCATCGCCCGCAAGGCGGCCGAGGCCGGCCTCGCGCTCGGCGACGACCCGAAGTCACTGTCGCTGGAGCGCATCGACTCGCCGGAGGAGATCGAGCTCGCGAAGCTCGTCGAGCGCTTCCCCGACACCGTGCTCCACGCCGCGCAGGCGCGGGAGCCTCAGGAAGTGGCGCGGTATCTGCTCGAGCTCGCGAACGCGTTCAACGCGTACATCTCGGACGGGAAGCGTCACCGCGTGGTGTCGGACGACCGAGCGCTGTCGCTGGCGCGGCTCGCGCTGGTGACTGCGGTGCGCACCGCGCTCGCGAACGGTCTCGGCTTGCTCGGCGTCGATGCGCCGGAACGGATGTGAAATGACGGAGCGAGAGACGGAGTCGCGTCGTTCGAAGTCGCGCGCGCGCGGGCCCGCGCTCACCCGCTGGGTGTACGGCTCGCTGCTCGTGGCGATCGGCGCGTGCATCGGCATCGTGATCGGCTCGGTTTCCGACACGCCGCGGATCTTCCTCGACCGCATGCGCGGTCCCGTCGAGACAGTCGACCTGCCGGCGGCCGCGCCGACCGCCGCCGAGACGCCGCCGCTCGAGGCGTTCGACGAGCTGCAGGGGGCGGCGCCCGCGAAGCCCGAGCTTGCGAAGCCCGAGCCCGCGAAGCCCGAGCCCAAGCGCGCAGTCGCCAAAGCCCCGGCAGCGCCCGCACAGCCGGCGGCTCCGATCGCGCGCGCCCCGACCCCCGCACCGGCGCCCCAGGTGTCGAGCCCGCCGCCGCCCGCTCCCGCGCCTGCGAGGTCGGCCGAAGAGATCGTGCGCGCGCTCGAGAAGAAGACGGACGCGGCGTCGAAGGGCGGCGTCGTTCAGGTGCTCTCGCTCGCGGAGAAGAAGCAAGCGGACGCGCTGGTGGCGAAGCTGAAGACACAGGGCTTCGACCCGTACGCGACGCCGATGCCCGACAAGAGCGGCCGCTACCGAGTGCGCGTGCGCCCGAGCTCCGGCCAGAGTCCGGCCGAGCTCGAGCTGCGCCTGAAGGCGCTCGGGCTCAAGACCTGGGCCACGGCGGAGTGAGTCGAGCCGTGACGCCGTCTCGCTGGCTCGTGACCGGTGCGGGCGGCCAAGTGGGCCGCGCCGTTCTGGCGCTGGCGCGCGCCCACGGCGTGACGCCGATCGGTGTCACCCGCGCGCAGCTCGACATCCGGCAGGCGGATGCGGTGAAGCGCGCGCTGGACGAGCAACAGCCCGACGTGGTCCTGAACTGCGCCGCGTTCACCGCGGTCGACCGCTGCGAGAGTGAGCCCGCGGAAGCCGAGAGCGCGAACGCGCTGGCGCCCGGTTTGCTCGCGCAGGCGTGTCGCGGAGGGCCGCTCCTCGTGCACCTCTCGACCGACTTCGTCTTCGACGGTCGCGCCTCACAGCCGCTCGCCGAGGATGCGCCGACCCGACCGCTTTCTGTGTATGGCCGCACCAAGCTCCGCGGCGAAGAGGCCGTGCGCGCGGCAGCCGGCGAGCACCTGATGGTGCGGACTCAGTGGGTCTTCGGCGCCGGAGCGAACTTCGCGCGCACGATCCTGCGCGCCGCCGCCACGGGAGAGCCGCTGCGCGTCGTCGAGGATCAGATTGGCCGGCCGACATGGAGCGCGTCGCTCGCGCGCGGGATCTTCGCGGCCGTGGCCGCGGGCGCGCGCGGCACGCTGCACCTCGCGAACGAGGGCATCGCCTCGTGGTTCGACTTCGCGCGCGAGATCGCGGCCGAGGGCGCGCGCCGCGGCCTCTGTCCCGCGGTCGAGGTCCGTCCGATCCCGACGTCCGAGATGCCGCGCCCCGCGACGCGTCCGGCGTACGGCGTGCTCGGCCTCGCGCGCGCGCGCTCGCTCGGCATCGCAGCGAGTCACTGGCGCGAGGCACTCACTCAGTATCTCGACGCCGAAGCCGAGGGCCGCGATGCCTAGGGCGCTGATCACGGGCGGTTCCGGCTTCATCGGCTCGCATCTGTGCCGGCGCTTCCTCGCCGACGGCTGGAGCGTCGTGTGCATGGACAACCTGCTCACGGGCCGGCTCGAGAACATCGCCGATCTCTTCGGTCACGACGGATTCCGCTTCGTGAAGCACGACGTCACCAACTTCATCCACGTGCCCGAGCCGCTCGACGCCGTGCTGCACTTCGCCTCGCCGGCGAGCCCCGCGGACTTCGAGCGCCTGCCGATCCAGATCCTGAAGGTCGGCGCGCTCGGCACTCACAACGCCCTCGGCGTCGCCAAGGCGAAGCGCGCGCGCTTTCTCCTGGCCTCCACTTCCGAGTGTTACGGCGACCCCGAGGTGAACCCGCAGCCCGAGACTTACTGGGGCAACGTGAATCCCGTCGGCATCCGCGGCGTGTACGACGAGGCGAAGCGCTTCGCCGAAGCGATGACGATGGCCTACTACCGCTATCACGCCGTCGACGCGCGCATCGTGCGCATCTTCAACACCTACGGGCCGGGCATGCGCCCCGACGACGGCCGCATGATTCCGTCGTTCTTCATGCAGGCGCTGCGCGGCGAGGACCTCACCGTGTTCGGCGACGGCGGTCAGACGCGCAGCATCCAGTTCGTGTCGGATCTGGTCGAAGGGATCGTGCGCCTGCTCGGCTCGGGCCACGTCGGCCCGGTGAATCTCGGAAATCCCCAAGAGCTCACGGTCGTCCAGGTCGCGAAGCTGATCCTCGGAATCACGGGCGGGAGGAGCAAACTCGTGCACCGCGAGCTTCCGCCCGACGACCCGAAGGTGCGCCGGCCCGACATTGCTCTCGCTCGGCGCGTGCTCGGCTGGGAGCCGACGGTCGGTCCCGAGGACGGATTGCGCCGCACGCTGCCGTACTTCACCGCGCAGCTCGCACAAGGCCGCTCGTGAGTGGCTTCCCGCGCGAACGCGTGCGCTGCTTCGCGATCATCGCGCACATCGACCACGGCAAGTCGACGCTCGCCGACCGGCTGATCGAGCTCACCGGCACGGTGAGTCTGCGCGACCGCACCGACCAGATCCTCGACAACATGGATCTCGAGCGCGAGCGCGGCATCACGATCAAGGCGCAGACGGTGCGCATGATCTACCGCGCGAAGGACGGTCAGGACTATCTCCTGAACCTGATCGACACGCCGGGCCACGTCGACTTCCACTACGAAGTGTCTCGCTCGCTCGCGGCCTGCGAGGGCGCGCTGCTCGTGGTCGACGCGGCGCAGGGCGTCGAGGCGCAGACCGTCGCGAACGCCGAGCTCGCGGTCGCCGGCGGGCTCGAGATCATTCCCGTCGTGAACAAGATCGATCTGCCCAGCGCCGACCCGGAGCGCGCGCTGCGCGAGGTCGAGGACATCGTCGGTATCTCGGCCGAGGGGGCGCTCTTGGTCTCGGCGAAGACCGGCCAGAACGTCGAGGCGATCCTGGAAGCGATCGTCGCGCGCGTGCCGCCGCCGAAGGGCGACCCGGAAGCGCCGCTGCGCGCGCTGATCTTCGACAGCTGGTACGACCCGTTCCTGGGCGCGACGATGCTGGTGCGCGTCGTCGACGGCCAGCTCGGCAAGCGCGCGCGCATCCAGCTCTTGTCCGACAAGAGTGAGTGGGACGTGACACTGCTCGGTGTTCCACAGCTGCGCGTGAAGCCCGTCGACTCCGTCTCGACAGGCGAGGTCGGCGTCGTGGCCGCGAGCATCCGCGATCCCAAGGCGGTGCGCATCGGCGACACGCTCACCGACGCCGCGCGCCCGGCCGACTCACCGCTGCCCGGCTTCAAGCCGATGCAGCCGATGGTGTGGAGCGGTCTCTATCCCGCCGACCCGGGTGGCTACGATGCGCTGCGCGCCGCGATCGAGAAGCTGCAGCTCAACGACTCGTCGTTCACGGCGGAGCCCGAGACGAGCGGCGCGCTGGGCTTTGGCTTCCGCTGCGGGTATCTCGGCCTCTTGCACATGGAGATCGCGCAGGAGCGGCTCGAGCGGGAGTTCGGCCTGGATCTGATCATCACCGCGCCCACCGTCGTCTATCGCGTGAAGAAGACCGACGGCACCACGGTCGAGCTGCACCGCCCGAGCGATCTGCCCGACTTGAACGAGATCGAGGAGATTCTGGAGCCGCGCATCCTCGCCCAGATCCACATGCCGACGCCCTACATCGGCGCCGTTCTGCAGCTGTGTCAGGACCGGCGTGGCGTGCAGCGCGACCTTGCCGTGCACAGCGACCGGCGCGCCGTGGTGCGCTACGACCTGCCTCTGGCGGAGGTCGCGGTCGACTTCTACGACAAGTTGAAGTCGGTGAGTCGCGGTTACGCGTCGATGAACTACGATCTGATCGGCTTCAAGGCCGAGAAGCTCGTGAAGCTCGACGTGCTCGTGAACGGTGACCCGGTCGACGCGCTGTCCGTGATCGTGCACGCCGACAACGCGCACCACCGCGGGCTCGCGCTGATCGCGCGCATGAAGGAGCACATCCCCCGCCAGATGTACGAGGTCGCGCTGCAGGCGGCGATCGGCTCGCGCGTCGTGGCGCGCGTGAACGTGAAGGCGCTGCGGAAGAACGTCACCGCGAAGTGTTATGGCGGCGACATCACGCGCAAGAAGAAGCTGCTCGAGAAGCAGAAAGAGGGAAAGAAGCGCATGAAGCAGATCGGGCGCGTCGAGATCCCGCAGGCCGCCTTCCTCGCGGTTCTGTCGAGCGACGACTAGGAGGCGCGAGTTGCCCAAGGCGGAGGAAGCGGAGGCAAGCGGGGAGAAGGGCGAGGCGCGCCCGCGCTTCGAGACACTGCGCGCGATCTTCTGGGCCGCGCTGATCGCCCTCGCGATCCGCTCGTTCGTGGTCGAGCCCTTCAAGATTCCGTCGGGCTCGATGATCCCGACCTTGCTCGTCGGCGACTACGTGCTCGTGAACAAGTTCGCGTACGGCGTGCGCCTGCCGTTCACCGGCCAGCTGCTCGTCCCCGTCGGCGAGCCGAGGCGCGGCGACGTGATGGTCTTCCGGTACCCCGACGATCCGAGTCAGGACTTCATCAAGCGCGTGGTCGGCATGCCGGGCGACCGCATCGAGATCCGCGACCGACAGCTCCTGGTGAACGGGCAGGCCGTCGAGCGCGTCGCGCAGGGCGAGTTCGTCTATCCCCGCGGCGACAGCAGCGAGCCGCGCGTCGCGCAGCGCTTTCTCGAGCGCAATCCCGAGGGCGTCGAATACACGGTGCTGCAGTTCATGCCCGAGTCACTGCCGCGCATGCCGCCTACGGGCCCGTGGATCGTCCCCGCCGGTCAGTACTTCATGATGGGCGACAACCGCGACAACTCGCGCGACAGCCGCTTCTGGCAACACTCCTTCGTGTCACCCGAGGCGATCAAGGGGCGCGCGTTCCTGATTCACTGGTCGTGGGTGCTCGCGTCCGACGGCGACGGCGAGCGCAGCTTCGTCGGCGACCTCGTCTACACGCTCTGGCGCGTGGTCACCTTCCAGGTCGAGGAGATCCGCTGGCGCCGCATCGGCCACCGGGTCGCGGGCCCGGCCGACTGAGCCACCGCGGGTTCATTGACGTCGCGGGGGACGTCGGATAGGCTGCGCCCGACTCCTGACTCCTTTTAAGTCCATCCCGAGAGGTGGGCAAAGGCGCGCGATGTCCTCACCCGACCCGCATGCTGCAAAACCCGACGCCGACGGCGGCGGACGAGTCGTTCTCGATGCATCGGGCATCCAGCGCGCCACCACGCGCATCGCGCACGAGATCCTGGAGCGGAACCCCGGCGCGGAAGACATGTGTCTGGTCGCGATCGTGCGCGGCGGACAGCCGGTCGCGGAGCTGATCGCCGCGCAGCTCGCGGAGCTCGCGGGCCGCGCCGTTCCGCTGGGCGCGCTCGACATCACGCTCTACCGCGACGACGTGGTGGCTCGCGGCGTGCGGCCGATGCCGCGCCCGACGCGAATGCCGTTCTCGGTCGAGGGGAAGCGCGTCGTCCTCGTCGACGACGTCATGTTCACCGGCCGCACGGTGCGCGCGGCGATGGACGCGGTGCTCGACTTCGGGCGCCCGGGCGCGATTCAGGTCGCGGTGCTCGTCGATCGCGGACACCGCGAGCTGCCCATCAAAGTGGATTTCGTCGGCAAGAACATCCCGACCTCGCGCGCGGAACGGGTGGTGCTGCGCGCGCGGCCGGACGGCGAGCTCGAGGTGGCGGTCGTATGAAGCACCTGCTCGGGATCGAGGGGATGACGCGCGCCGAGATCGAGCGCGTGCTCGAGACGTCGGAGGCGATGCTCGAGATCTCTCAGCGCGAGATCAAGCGCGTGCCGACCCTGCGCGGTCGCACCGTGATCAACGTCTTCCTCGAGTCCTCTACACGCACGCGTGTCAGCTTCGAGATCGCGGCGAAGCGGCTCTCCGCCGACGCGATCAACGTCACGCGCGCCGGCTCGAGTCTCTCGAAGGCCGAGACCTTGGCGGACATGGCGCGGAACCTGGCGGCGATGAGCGCGGACGTGCTCGTGGTTCGCGATTCGGTGGCCGGCGTTCCGCACATGCTGGCCGAGCGCGTGAGCGTCCCGGTCGTGAACGCGGGCGACGGCTGCCACGAGCACCCGACTCAGGCGCTGCTCGACGCCTTCACCTTGCGCCAGTCACTCGGCTCGCTCGAGGGCCGCGTGATCTCGATCGTCGGCGACATCTCGCACAGCCGGGTCGCGCGCTCGGACATCCACTGCTTCACGAAGCTCGGCGCCGAAGTTCGCGTCGCCGGCCCGCCGACCATGATGCCCGCGGGCATCGAGGTGCTCGGCGTGAAGCCGTGCTTCTCGCTGGAGCAGGCGCTCGCCGGCGCAGACGTGATCGTGATGCTCCGCATCCAGCAGGAGCGGCTCGACGGCGCGCTGTTCCCGTCCGTACGTGAGTATTCTCGTACCTTCGGACTGACTCAGCGAACTCTAGCCCTCGCAAAACCGGAGGCCATCGTCCTGCATCCCGGGCCGATCAACCGCGGGGTCGAGATCGCGAGCGACGTCGCCGACGCGGAGCCGTCGCGCATCCTCGAGCAAGTCACGAACGGCGTCGCGGTGCGCATGGCCGTGCTCTACCTGCTGACCGGCGGCCAGACGTGACTCGCACCCGCATCCAGGGCGCGCGCATCCTCGACCCGCTCTCCGGGCGCGACGAGATCGGGGTCCTCGACGTCGTCGACGACCGCATCGAGTCGGTCGGCCGCGAGTCCGCGGCGGTGCCCGACGAAGTGATCGAGGCTTCCGGGCTGTGGCTCGCGCCCGGCTTCGTCGATCTGCACGCGCACCTGCGCGAGCCCGGCCAGGAGTACAAGGAAGACATCGAGACCGGCACGCGCGCAGCGGCGGCCGGCGGCTACACCACGGTGTGTTGCATGGCGAACACCGACCCGGTGAACGACACGCCGGCCGTGACCGAGTACATCCAGCGCCGCGCGCGCGAGTCCGGCGCGGTGCGCGTGCGCGTGATCGCCGCCGCGACCCAAGGCCTGCGCGGCGAGATCATGTCCGAGATGGCGGGCCTGGCCGGCGCCGGGGCGGTCGCGTTCAGCGACGACGGCTCGGTGATCATGAACGCCGCCGTCATGCGCCGCGTGCTCGAGTATGCGCGCGGCATCGGCCGGCCGGTGATCGCGCACTGCGAGGACTTGAACCTGCGCGGCTCCGGCGTCGTCCACGAGGGCGCGCACGCGACGTGCTGCGGCTTGCCCGGCTCGCCCGCGGAGGCCGAGACGTCGATGGTCGCGCGCGACCTCGAGCTCGCGCGGCTCACGGGCGCGCATCTGCATGTCGCGCACGTCTCGGCCGTGCGCTCGGTCGAGCTGATCCGCGAGGCGAAGGCTGCCGGCGTGCGAGTCACGGCCGAAGTGACTCCGCACCACCTCGCGCTCACCGACGAGACCGTCCGCACCTTCGACACGAACTTCAAGATGGCCCCGCCGCTGCGCAGCGCCCGCGATCGCGAGGCGCTGCGCGAAGGGCTCGCGGACGGCACGATCGACTGCGTCGCGACGGATCACGCGCCGCACGCGCTCTACGAGAAGGACGTCGAGTTCACCGCGGCGCCGTTCGGCGTCGTGGGCTTCGAGACCGCGCTGTCCATCGCGCTCGAGCTGGTGCGCGAGGAGCGCATGACGCCGCTCGAGCTCGTCGACCGGCTCGCGACGCGGCCCGCGCGCCTGCTCGGCATCCCCGGCGGGACCCTCGAGCCCGGCGCCCCCGCCGATCTCGTGCTGGTCGAGCCCGAGCGCATCTGGAAGGTCGAGTCGACGCGACTCACTTCGCGCTCGAAGAACTCCTCGTTCCTCGGGCGCGAGCTGCGCGGCCGCGCGCTGCGGACCTGGGTGGGCGGCCGCCTCGTGTTCGAGCTCGGCGAGGAGAGTGCCCGGTGAAGCGCCCCGCGTATCTCGTGCTCGGCGACGGCACGCTCTACCGCGGCGAGGCGTTCGGCGCGGACGTCGCAGGCGAGGGTGAGGTCGTGTTCCACACCGGCATGACCGGCTATCAGGAGATCCTCACCGATCCGTCCTACGCCGGGCAGATCGTGTGCATGACCTATCCCGAGATCGGCAACACCGGCTGCAACGCCGAAGACGAGGAGTCACGCGGCATCTTCCTGCGCGGCTTCGTCGTGCGCAGTTACAACGAGCGGCCGTCGAACTGGCGCAGCCGCGAGACCCTTCACGACTACTTGGTGCGCCACCGGGTGCCCGGCATCAGCGGCATCGACACCCGCGCGCTGGTTCGGCGGCTGCGCACGCTCGGCGCGTCGAACGGCGTGCTCGTGCACGGCGAGCACGAGCCCGCGGCGCTGCGCGCGCGCGCGGCCGCGATCCCCTCGATGGCCGGGCTGAACCTCGTCGACGGAGTCACCGAGGGCCGGCGCTACGAGTGGCGCGAAGGAAACGCATGGCGGGTCCGCGCGCGATCGCCCCGCGGAAAGCGCCACCGGGTCGTCGCCTACGACTACGGCGTGAAGTGGAACATCCTGCGCGAGCTCGTCGACGCCGGCTTCGACGTCACGGTCGTGCCGGCGAGCACGCCGGCGCGCGAGACACTCGCGCTGAAGCCCGACGGCGTGTTTCTCGGCAACGGGCCCGGCGATCCGGCGGCGGTGACTTACGCGATTTCGATCGTGCGCGAGCTGGTCGCTGCGAAGCTCCCGATCTTCGGGATCTGTCTGGGTCACCAGATCCTCGGGCTGGCGCTCGGCGGCACGACGAAGAAGCTGCGCTTCGGTCACCACGGCGCGAACCAGCCGGCGCGCGACGAGCAGTCGGGCCGCGTGATGATCGCGTCGGAGAACCACGGCTTCGCGGTCGACGCCGAGGCGCTGCGCCGCGCGGGCGACGTCGAGATCACGCACGTGAATCTGAACGACGACACCGTCGAAGGGCTGCGCCACCGCACCCTGCCGGTGTTCTCGGTGCAGTACCACCCCGAGGCCTCGCCCGGGCCGCACGACCTCGCGTACCTGTTCGACCGCTTCCGCGACCTGATCGAGGCGCAGCATGCCTAGGGACACGACACTTCGGCGTGTACTGCTGATCGGCGCGGGCCCGATCGTGATCGGTCAGGCGTGCGAGTTCGACTACTCGGGCACGCAGGCGTGCAAGGCGCTGCGCGAGGAGGGCATCGAGGTCATCCTGGTGAACTCGAACCCGGCCACGATCATGACCGATCCCGAGTTCGCCTCGCGCACCTACATCGAGCCGGTGACTCCCGATACGGTCGCGCGCATCCTCGAGATCGAGCGGCCCGACGCGGTGCTGCCGACGCTGGGCGGGCAGACCGCGCTGAACTGCGCGATCGCGCTGGCCGAGAGCGGCGTGCTCGAGAGACTCGGGATTCGCCTGATCGGCGCGCAGCTCGATTCGATCCTGATGGCGGAGGATCGCCTGCGCTTCCGCACCGCGATGCGCGAGATCGGGCTCGACGTGCCCAAGTCCGTGTACGTCACCGACCTCGCGCAGGGGAAGTCGGTGCTCGCCGAGATCGGCCTGCCGGCGATCATCCGGCCGAGCTTCACGCTCGGCGGCTCGGGCGGTTCGATCGCCGAGACGGCGAAGGACTTCGAGGAGAAGCTCAAGTGGGGCTTGCACCTCTCGCCGCGCGGAGAGGTGCTGGTCGAGCAGTCGGTGCTGGGCTGGAAGGAGTTCGAGCTCGAGGTGATGCGCGACCGGGCGGACAACGTGGTCATCATCTGCTCGATCGAGAACTTCGATCCCATGGGCGTGCACACGGGTGACTCGATCACCGTCGCGCCCGCGCAGACGCTGACGGACAAGGAGTACCAGCGGATGCGCGACGCGGCGATCGCGATCATCCGCAAGATCGGGGTCGAGACCGGCGGCTCGAACATCCAGTTCGCGGTGCACCCGAAGACCGGGGCGATGACGGTCATCGAGATGAACCCGCGCGTATCTCGCTCGTCCGCCCTCGCGTCGAAGGCCACCGGCTTTCCGATCGCGAAGATCGCCGCGAAGCTGGCCATCGGCTACACGCTCGACGAGATTCCGAACGACATCACCCGAGTGACTCCGGCGAGCTTCGAGCCGACGATCGACTACGTCGTGACCAAGATCCCGCGCTTCACCTTCGAGAAGTTCCCGCAGGCCGATCCGCGCCTGGGCGTGCAGATGAAGTCGGTCGGCGAGGCGATGTCGATCGGGCGCACTTTCCGCGAGTCACTGCAGAAGGGCATCCGCTCGCTCGAGACCGACCGCTACGGCTTCGAGGAGCTCGGCGTCGACGACGCCGAGCTCGAGCAGAAGCTGCGCATTCCCGGCCCGGATCGGCTCTGGGCCGTCGGCGAGGCGTTCCGCCGCGGCCGGAGCATCGAGTGGGTGAACGCGTGCACGGCGATCGACCCGTGGTTCCTGTGGCACGTCTCCGAGATTGTGGCGGCCGAGTCACTCTACCGCGATCCGAAGACGCGCGACCTGGTGGGGGCGAAGCGCGCGGGCTTCTCCGACCGCCGGCTCGCGAAGCTCTCCGGCGTCAGCGAGGACGCAGTCCGCGCCGAGCGGCTCGCGCGCGGGATCGTCCCGGTCTACAAGCGCGTCGACACCTGCGGCGCCGAGTTCGAGGCGCACACGCCGTATCTCTACTCGACCTACGAGTCGGAGTGCGAGGCCGAGCCGACGGCGCGCCCGAAGATCATGATCCTCGGCGGCGGCCCGAACCGGATCGGGCAGGGGATCGAGTTCGACTACTGCTGCGTGCACGGGGTGCTCGGTCTCGAGAAGGACGGCTTCGAGACCATCATGGTGAACTGCAACCCCGAGACGGTCTCGACCGACTACGACACGAGTGACCGCCTGTATTTCGAGCCACTCACTCTCGAAGACGTGCTCGCGATCGTCGCGCGCGAGCGGCCGCAGGGCGTGATCGTGCAGTTCGGGGGGCAGACGCCGCTGCGCCTCGCGGTGGCGCTCGAGAAGGCCGGCGTGCCGATCATCGGCACGAGCCCCGATGCGATCGACCGCGCGGAGGATCGCGAGCGCTTCGCGGAGCTCCTGCGCAAGCTGGGCCTCCGCCAGCCCGAGAACGGCACGGCGCGCAGCGTCGACGACGCGAAGCGACTCGCCGAGCGCATCGGCTATCCGGTGCTGGTGCGACCGTCGTACGTGCTCGGCGGGCGCGCGATGCGCATCGTGCACGACCTGGTCGAGCTCGAGACGTACATGCGCGAGGCCGTCACTGCGTCGCCCGAGCATCCGGTGCTGGTCGACCGCTTTCTCGCGAACGCGATCGAGGTCGACGTCGACGCGCTCTGCGACGGGAAGCAGGCCGTGATCGCCGGAATCATGGAGCACATCGAAGAGGCGGGCATTCACTCGGGTGACTCGGCCTGCTCGCTGCCTCCGTACAGCCTGGCGCGCTATCTCGTCGAGGAGATCGAACGCGCGACGCGCGCGCTCGCGCTCGAGCTCGGCGTCGTCGGCCTCATGAACGTGCAGTTCGCGATCGCGGAAGACTCCGTGTACGTGCTCGAGGTGAATCCGCGCGCGTCGCGCACCGCGCCGTTCGTATCGAAGGCGATCGGCGTGCCGATCGCGCAGGTCGCCGCCCGCGTGATGGCCGGGAAGACGCTCGCCGAGCTCGGGTTCGCGCAGGAGATCGTCCCCGCGCACGTGTCGGTGAAGGAGTCGGTCTTCCCGTTCGTGAAGTTCCCGGGCGTCGACACGCTGCTCGGCCCGGAGATGAAGAGCACGGGCGAAGTCATGGGCATCGACCGCGAGTTCGGCCGAGCGTACGCCAAGGCGCAGCGCGGCGCGGGCAACGATCTGCCGACGTCGGGCACGGTGCTCGTGTCACTGCGCGACGAGGACAAGGGCGCGTCGATCGCGGCGCTGCGCTCGCTTCAGGACGAGGGCTTCGCGCTCGTCGCGACGCGCGGCACGGCGACGTTCATGCGCGAGCGCGGGCTCGAGAGCTCCGTGATCAACAAAGTTCGCGAAGGTTCGCCGCACGTGGAGGAGCTGATTCGCTCCGGGAAGGTGTCACTCGTCATCGCGACGACACGGATCGGTGACGCCGTCGCGGTGCGTGACTCCGCGTCGATGCGGCGCTCCGCGCTCGAGGCCGGCATTCCGTACTTCACGACGCTTGCAGGCGCGCGCGCTGCCGCCGCCGCGATTCGCGCGCTGCGTGCGGGAGAGATCGAGCCGATCGCCTTGCAGGACCTCCACCCGCGCTGACATGTCGCGCTGGCGCGACGCCGTCGCCGCCATTCGCGGACCGCTCGAGTTCGCGCGCCGCGGACCCGAGGTCGCGGAGCGCGTGCGCGATCTCGCGGGCACCCTGCGCTCCGCGCTCGAGCGCGCCGCGGAGCTGTGGATCCCGCCGGAGGCCGCCAAGCGACTGCGCGAGGCGAGCGCGCGTCTCGAGGCGGGCGCGAGCCCGGAGGTCCTGGACGAGATCGCGAAGTCACTCGCGGCGCTGCTCGCGCCGACCTTCCCGGAGCGCTGGCTCGCCCAGCCGGTGTCTCGCGTGCCCGGCGTCGGACCGAAGACCGCGCAGGCGCTGGCGCGCAAGGAGATCGCGAGCGTCGAGGACCTGTTGTTCTTTCTGCCGCGCGCCTACGAGGATCGGCGCGAGATCTCGCCCATCGAGAAACTCGAGGTCGGCCGCTCCGCGGTCTTCGCGGGCACGGTGACACGCAGTGGTGTCGTCCCGCTGCGCAACGGCCGGCGCTTCTTTCAGGCGATCGTCTCCGACGGCACCGGCGCCGTGCAGCTCAAGTGGTTTCGCGGCATCCAGACCTTCCAGGACCGGCTCGCGCCGGGCGCACGCGTGCTCGTCGCGGGCGAGGTGCGGCGCTACCGCTTCGCGAAGGAGCTGCACCACCCCGACATCGAGGTGCTGGCCGCGGAAACCGAACCGGGCGAGCTGCCGCGCATCGTGCCGAGTTACTCGGCCGTCGAGGGGCTGCCGCCGCGCACCCTGCGGCGCCTGGTGGAGTCGGCCGTGCGCTCCGCGGGCGATCTGGTCGATGGCTGGCTGCCCGATGCGACGGTCGCGCAGCTCGCGCTCGCGGAGATCGGCGCCGCGCTCCGCGAGGTGCACATCCCGAGCGTCGGCCTCGACCCCGCGCGCCTGCGCGAGCGGAACACGCCGTATCACTTGCGGCTGGTGGCCGAGGAGCTGTTCCTCTTGCAGCTCGGGCTCGAGCAGCGGCGGCGCGAGCTACACCGAAGAGTGACGGAGCCGCTCGTGCTCTCCGACGAGGCCGAGGCGCGCGCGCGCGCTGCGCTGCCGTTCGCGCTCACCGGCGACCAGGAGCGGGCGTGGCGCGAGATCCGCGCGGACCTCGCGCGCCGCTCGCCGATGAACCGGCTGCTCGTCGGCGACGTCGGCACGGGAAAGACCGTGCTCGCGGTGCTCGCGGCCGCGGCCGCGCACGCCGCGCACCGGACCGCCGCGCTGCTCGCGCCGACCGAGATCCTCGCCGAGCAGCACTTCGAGACCTTCCACCGTTTGGCGTTGCCCCTCGGCCTGCGCGCCGCGCTCCTCACGGGCGCGACGCCGCCGCGCGAGCGCGCCGAGCTCGCGCGCTGGCTCGAGCGCGGCGAGGTGCAGATCGTCGTCGGCACGCACGCGCTGTTCTCGGAGTCCGTCGAGCTGCCGCGCCTCGGCCTGGTCGTGATTGACGAGCAGCACCGCTTCGGCGTCGCGCAGCGCCGTGCGCTCGCGCGCAAGGGCGAGAACCCGCACTTGCTCGCGATGTCCGCGACGCCGATCCCGCGCTCGCTCGCGCTCACCGTCTTCGGCGATCTCGATCACTCGACCCTGCGCGAGCGGCCGCGGGGCCGGGCCCCGGTCGAGACACGCGTCGTCGCGCCGACGGAAGGCCGCGCCGTGATGTCGCAAGTGACTCAGACCCTGAAGCGCGGCGAGCAGATCTTCGTCGTGTACCCGCTCGTCGAGGAGTCGGAGAAGGCGGATCTCAAGGACGCGACGCGCGGCTTCGAGCGCCTGCGGAAGGCACTGCCCGGCGTCTCGGCCGCGCTCGTGCACGGGCGGGTCGAGCGGAGTGAGCGCGCGCGGACCATGGCCGAGTTCGTGGCGGGCCGCGTGCGCGTGCTGGTCGCGACGACGGTGATCGAAGTCGGCGTCGACGTCCCGAACGCGACGCTCCTGATCGTGCAGCACGCCGAGCGCTTCGGGCTCGCTCAGCTCCATCAGCTCCGCGGTCGGGTGGGGCGCGGCGGTCGGCCCGGGCGCGCGCTGCTGATCGCGGACGCGACGACACCGGAGAGTGTCGAGCGCCTGGCGATCCTCGAGCGCAGCGACTCGGGCTTCGAGATCGCCGATGCCGACCTGCGGATCCGCGGCGCGGGCGAATGGCTCGGCACGCGCCAGGCCGGCCATCTCCCGGAGCTCCGCCTCGCGGACCTGGTGCGGCACGGCGAGTATCTCAGCGCGGCGCGCGACGCGGCCGCGCAACTGCTGGCGCGCGACCCGAGCCTCGCCGAGAGCCCCGGTCTGCGCGCCGCCATCGCGCGCCGCTGGGGCGCGCGCCTCGACCTAGTCACTCACTAGCTTCGCTCGCCGGGGGCTCGCTGCGCGCGGCTGCCGCCGCTTGCGCTCGGCTCGAGGCGGCTCTCGCCTCGCCGCGCGATCGCAGTCACTCTGCTCGAGAAGACCAGAGACCTAGTTCGCTCGAGTTGCCCGTGCCGCGCCACGTCCGACTGACTTCGCTCGCCTTCGGCTCGCTGCGCGCGGCCGCGCCGCTTGCAGGGCTCGGCTCGAGGCGGCTCTCGCCTCGCCGCGCGATTGCAGTCACTCTGCTCGAGAAGACCCGAGACTTAGCTCGCTCGAGTTGCCAGTGCCGCGTTCGCGCGCGGGGTGGGCGCGCGGCGCTCGACGAGGCTTCGAGCGTACCCGCGAGCGCCGAGGAGAGGCCGCGCGCCCACCCCGCGCGCGCCGGAAGGCCTGCTGGCAGCGGCACGCCCGCTCGAATACCCTGGGCCTCCCATGTCCGATTCCCTAGGCGAGTCGCGGACCTCGGGCGTTCTCGCCCGGCTGCCGCCGCACTGCGTGAGCCCGGCGAGACCGAGTCCCGCCGCGTTCGAGATGAAGCGCATGCTGCGCCGCCGCGGACTCCACTCGGTTTGCGAGGAAGCGCGCTGTCCGAACCTGGCCGAGTGTTTCGGCCGCGGCACGGTGACCTTCATGTTGCTCGGCGACGTGTGCACCCGTGCCTGTCGCTTCTGTCACGTCGCCACCGGCCTCGGCCGGCCCGTGGATCCGCGCGAGCCGGAGCAGGTCGCGGCCGCCGCGAGTGAGCTCGGCCTGCGGCACGTCGTGTTGACCAGCGTGAATCGCGACGACCTGCCCGACCAGGGATCGAGTCAGTTCGCGCGCACGGTGGGCGAGCTTCGGCGCGCGGCGCCGGACGCGTCGGTCGAGGTGCTCACGCCCGACTTCCGGGGCGACCCCGAGT
>Ga0326726_10000615_pt1 | contig 32490 bp, 33 predicted proteins | sample MHFenrmetagenome_2_FD_207603 | JGI IMG/M metagenome (GOLD analysis project Ga0326726, IMG submission 207603) | Lab enriched peat soil microbial communities from Michigan Hollow, Ithaca, NY, United States - MHF15MN | ecosystem: Environmental > Terrestrial > Soil > Wetlands > Peat | place: USA...
CATAAAATGTTAGCTCACACTGATGCTTACATCAAAAAATGTGATTCGAATTCTGTCATTTTCATGGTAAGTAACTGCTTGAAAACAAGACGGGTATTCTGGCCATGTTTTCAAGCAGCTGGATTTCAATCAGTTGGTATAGGCTTCAGCACCATGTTCAAATACATCCAATCCGCCAGCGCCTGTCTCACCTTCTGGTTCGACACGCAATTTGAACGGATAAGGCAATTTATTGATGACGAACATCAAAATCATCGCAACAGCAAAGGTTGTCAGTGTAACAATTCCGTTTCCTACAAGCTGTGCAAGGAACACATTCCAGCCGCCGCCGTAGAACAACCCCGTTACCGGAGCAGTGTTGTCAGCACCGACAGGAGTGGCAAAACCGTACTCCCCACTGGCAAAAAGACCGATAGCCAATGTGCCGAAAATGCCGTTCATTCCATGAACCGGAACAGCGCCTACAGGATCGTCGATACGGAGATATTCCAGAAGGTAGATACCGCCAAAAACGATGGCTCCGGCAATGAGTCCGATGATGATTGAACCGAACGGTGAAACCCAGTAACATGGTGCGGTAATGGCAACGAGTCCTCCCAGCAGGCCGTTAACGGTAAAGCCGACATCAAACTTTCCTTTGAATGAGCCAAAATAGAATGCTAAAAACATTGCACTTAAAGCTCCAGCACAAGCTGCCAGTGTTGTATTAGCAGCTACACGGCCAATACCGATTGCATCCATGGCTGAAAGAGTACTGCCAGGGTTAAAACCATACCATCCGAACCACAAGAGAAAGGCACCTGTAACTGCAACCGGAAGGTTGTGGGCAGCAGGCAGACCGCCTCTCTCTTTGTCATCACGCAGGAAGACGCGTCCGATACGAGGTCCTAAAACAATGGCTCCAGCAAGAGATACTACACCGCCAATGGTATGTACAACAGTGGAACCAGCGAAATCACGGAAAGGGTTGCCCAAAAATGGCAGGAAGTTTCCGGGAGTACCCATTGTAACCAGGAAGCCGTCAGGACCCCATGCCCAGTGACCGATGATCGGATAGATAAAAGCCGTCACACCAATACTGTAGAGAATGTCGCCACGGAAACTGGTACGTCCGATCATGGCTCCTGAAGTAATGGTGGATGCTGTATCGGCAAATGCAAACTGGAATACCCAGTGTGCAAGAAGCGCTACGCCGGTTGAGCCATAGGTTGCCGGTGCCCCCTGCAGGAAGAACCATTCCTGGCCGATAAAGCCATTGCCTGTACTGAACATGAATGCGTATCCGATTGCCCAGAATGAGATACCGCAGATCGCGGTATCAAGAACGCACTCGATCAAAACGTTGACCGTCTCCCGTTTTCTTGCGAAACCGGCTTCCAGCATGACAAAACCGGCCTGCATTCCGAAAACCAGCGCAGCTGCTACCAACGTCCACACAGTGTTCAGGGAGTTGATCAAGTTCGTTTCAATCGGTGAATAGGTATCTGCAGCCAGTGCCGGAGTACCTATGATTCCGGTTAACATGTTCATAGACAACAAGACTACAAGAAGTCCGATTATCTTGCCTGCAAAAATGGTTAACCCGAGTTTCCAGTTTTTTTGTTTTGACAGATTCTCCCTGATCCGGTCAAAATACCGACCTCTTTCGAGGCTGATTGTTCCTGATTTCATATGATTTTTTTTTAGATGTTCAAGAAATTGCCAAAAATTGTGCTTTAAACCATCCCGACCGTTGTTGCCTTTGTGCCTTGAGCGTTCTCGGTTTTCAGCGGATTGATACATCTTGCTGATTCAATCGGATTTGCGATGCTGAAACGGCGCTTGTCCGGGTGATGATGATTGACGCCAGGCTTTATCATGGTACAACCTCCTTTTTTTAGGGACAGCTCATATATCTGTTAATAATTAAGGAGCAATTCAATTATAACAGAAAAAATTTAATAATAAAATACATTTATGTAAAAAATATTAATCTTTTTGGTGAAAATTTCATGGACGGGATTATCCGTACAGAAGGAGTCGCAAGTGAACATCCCGGCAGTTCCTCGATGATCAGAGTGAGGAATTTGCCGGCTGCATTGCACTCCGTCAAGTATCATTGGCCGCAGAGAAGGATGGGGGGCTCTTTTCGGCTGAACAAAAAAAATCCGCAACGGGTTTCATTGCGGATTTTGAAAATACGATGATGGAATTCAGTAATCTCAGAGTCCGTTGCGCTCGAAGATGGTGTCGACGCTTGTTTTAAGCTTTTTCAGAATGTTTTCGGGACTGAACAGTTCCGCGACTTCATCAGGGGTGAAGTGTTTGAGCAGCTCTTCGTCTTTCAGTACCAGGTCACGCAGGTGGACTTTTGTCGACCAGCTTTCCATGGCGTTACGCTGTACAAGCCTGTAGGCATCTTCTCTTGTCAGGCCTTTGGCTGTAAGGGCAAGCAGCAGGGTCTGTGACGTTGTCAGGCCGTATGATGAATTGAAGTTTTCCTCCATTCTTTCCGGATAGACCAGAAGGGTGTCGAGTGCTTCGCTGAAGGTGCGGAGCATATAGCAAACTGCGATGGTGGAGTCAGGCATGATGATGCGTTCGACCGACGAGTGTGATATGTCGCGTTCATGCCAGAGTGCGACGTTTTCCATGGCCGCAATGGAGTTCGAACGTACGACACGGGCAAGACCGGTAAGGCGTTCAAAGGTGATCGGGTTGCGCTTGTGCGGCATGGCGGAACTCCCTTTCTGACCCTTGCTGAAAAACTCTTCGGCTTCACGGACTTCTGTGCGCTGAAGGTGGCGAAGTTCGACTGAAAACTTCTCGATGGAAGAAGCTATGATCGCCAGGGTTGTGGCAAATTCTGCGTGCCGGTCGCGCTGGAGTATCTGAGTTGAAATGGACGATGGTTCAAGCCCGAGCTTTCGGCATACGGCGGCTTCAATGTCGGGGGAGAGGTGCTGATAGGTGCCTACGGCGCCTGAAATTTTGCCGACAGAGATGATTTCAACAGCCTTTTTCATGCGCTCAAGGTTTCTTTTCATCTCCTGATGCCAGAGGAGCAGTTTCAAGCCGAATGTTGTGGGTTCAGCATGTATACCGTGAGTGCGACCCATTTCAAGCGTGTATTTGAACTCCTGCGCTCTTTTTGCAAGCACTTCTATGAGGCGTTCGATATCGGCCACAATGATCTTTCCCGCATCGCGCATCTGCATGGCCAGGCAGGTATCTACAACATCCGAAGAGGTGAGTCCCTCATGAATGTACCGGGAATCGGGGCCGACATAACCGGCTACATTGGTCAGAAAAGCGATGACATCGTGCTTGGTTTCCTTCTCGATCTCAAGAATCTCTCCGACATTGAATGTGGCTTTCTGGCGGATTGAGCAAAGAGCATCTTCCGGAACGATGCCTGCTTCCATGCGGGCCTCAACTGCTGCTATTTCAAGCTGCAGCCAGCGCTGGAATTTTGCCTCTTCCGTCCAGATTGCGGAGATGTCCTTTGGTGAATAACGTGGTATCAATGTAGGATTCGTTTAGTTTGTTGGTATTGAAAAAATGTTGTCCCGAATTTGAACGGGGCTGGCCCTGTTTTATTGAGATGCCTTGAGTGCGTGCAATATAATGAGCGGAACCATGAAAAACCACTGTTCAGCCAACGAGTGGTTATTGAGCTTCCGACTGGTTTTCCGTATCAGAGATTTCGCGGTAAATCATTTTGATATAGTCGAGTGCGGCCTGCCGTTCATAGGGGATGAGGCCATCTATCACAGCATTCTCCATTCTTTTTTTTATCATGCCGACAGTTCTGCCTTCCGTCAGGTTGAGCGCCTCCATGATATCCTGGCCGCTGATCGGCGGGCGCCATCGGGCAAGGAGGTCTTTTTCGCCTACTTCAGCGATTTTATTCTCGACATTATTGAAGTTGCTCATGATCCGTATCACCTTTCGCGGATTTTTACTGGTAACATCTGCCCGGCAGAGGTTCATGAGATCCTGCAGATCTTCTCCTGCGTCAAACATAAGGCGTCGTATGGCCGAATCGCTGATCTCCTCTTTCGAAAGGGGAATCGGCCTGTGGTGCAGACGAACCATTTTCTGGACATATTCAAGCGGATCGAGCGGCCAGCGCATCTGTCTGAATATTTTCGCCACGATTCTGACTCCTACGGCATCATGGCCGTGAAAACTCCAGCCTGCCGATTTGCTGAACCGCTTGGTTGCAGGTTTGGCAATATCGTGCAGCAGGGCGGCAATTCTCAGCCAGAGGTTTTCGGATTGTGCGGCAACATTGTCGATAACCTGGAACGTATGGAAAAGGGTATCCTTGTGACCCATTCCGTCAACCTGTTCAATACCGGCCATGGCGGCAACCTCAGGCAGAATTTCCTGCAGCACTCCTGTTTCATAGAGAATAATCAACCCTGTCGAGGGGCGTGGCGCCTGCATGATTTTAAAAAATTCGCTGCTTACTCGCTCTATGGAAACTATCCGGATTCTTTCATGCATGATTTTCATGGCGGCAATGACTTCAGGAAGCAGTCTGAAATCAAGCTGGGTCGAAAATCGAGCGGCCCTCATCATGCGCAGCGGATCGTCCGAAAAAGTTTGATGGGGGTCGAGGGGTGTTCTCAACATGCAGGCCTCAAGGTCCTCCATGCCATGGAAGTGATCGATGATCTCATCGCGTCCTTCCCTGTTGAGCACCATTGCAAGCGCGTTGATCGTGAAATCCCTGCGTGACAGATCATCATCGAGCGTTCCGATAAGCGTTACCGGTTTTCTTGAGTCCGGATTATAGGACTCTTTGCGTGCACCGACCAGTTCAAGTTTGAACGTTCCCTCCCGGGGATCTGAAAGCTCAAGCTGCGCTGTGCGGAACCGCTCGAAGAGAACAAAATTTCTGCCATGCAGTTCGTCGCGAACTTTTTTTGCAAACGGCACTGGATCACCGATCACCATGACATCAACATCCGTACATGGCCTCTGCATGATGCGGTCGCGGACATAACCTCCTACAAGGTAGCATCGAATGCCGCATGTATCGGCAATGTCGCCGATACGGTATAGAATTTCGGGCAGTGGCGTCCGTGAGAGTGTTGTCATTACCAGTTTGCTATGCAATAATCTTTCATTCAAAGGAAGCGGCATTCGCGGCAATTTCACCGGCAATTTTGCCGGCAACCATAATTGCCCGCCTTCCGTCGGCTGAGCTTACTGCAACCGGGGAATTGTTTTTTACCGCATCGATGAAGTGCTCGAGTTCATCGCGCAGGGCGTTTACTTTCGGTATTTCCGGATGAATGTAATCCAGCACCATATCCTGCATGGCTTCCTGAATTTCACCGAACTGTTCAAGTATCTTTCTGGCGGCAAAAGACTTAAGAGGATTTTTAGACGTCGCCGCCTCCGGTTTTACAAGCCGGAAAACTTCCGATTTGCCGGTTGTCAGATCAAGTGACGCATAGCTTTTCGGGTTAGTGCCGAAAAAACGGAGTTTGCGCATTCTGCTGCGGCTCAGACGGCTGGCTGTGACATTTGCCGTAGCGCCGTTGACAAAATCGATTCTCGCTGTCGCCATGTCGAGCTCATTGGAAAACACCCTTACACCCGATGCTGAAATGTGCTTTATGTCCGAAGGTATCAGAGAGAGAACCAGGTCGATGTCGTGAATCATAAGGTCAAGCACAACGGAAACATCGGTAACGCGCCTTGAAAAACCGCTGAGCCGTTCCGCCTGTATATACATAGGCCGTCCGATATAGGACTCTACAGCACGCAGGGCAGGGTTGAAACGTTCAATGTGCCCAACCTGTATACGTACTCCGTTTTCCTTTTCGAGCCGAATGAGCTCATCGGCTTCCTCAACCGTCGTTGTTATGGGCTTTTCAATGAAGAGGTGCAGACCTTTGTTGAGCAGTGTACGGGCAATATTGAAATGCGAAGTTGTCGTTGTCGCTATTATGGCGGCATCGCTTTTTTCCGCAAGCTCTTCAAGCGAGCTGAAGCGGTTTACACTGTATTTGGCTGCCATTTCCTCAGTCCGGCCAGTATCAAGGTCGAATATACCGGAGCAATGTACGTCCGGCAGCTCCCTTGCGATTTCGGTGATAAGCTTTGTGTGAAACTCACCGAGCTTGCCCACCCCGATAATTCCTATATGCATGCGTTCTCTTCCTCTCTGGATATGGCCGCCCTGTGAGTTTTTTCAGGCATTGCCCGGTTCTGTCGAAGGGTCAAGAGCTTCAATTCTGTACTTGAAAAGGTTTATTGCAATGACGGTACCCAGGATGGTCAGTGCTCCTGCTACAATATAGGGCGCATGGAAATTCATGCCGTAGAGAATACTTCCGCTGAACGGGCCCATTATACGGGCAAAAGAGTTCACCGACTGTGAAAGCCCGAGAATCTGACCCTGCTGCTGCTTGTAGCTGTAGAGCGAAATCATTGAAAAATTGATGGGCGACACAAGACTTGTGCCGATGGCAAAAAAGAACAGGATAAAGAGGCCGAGAGAAAAGAGTGAATCACGCGGTGCGAAAGGAACAAAAAAGACGCCGACAAAGGTGAAGAGATGGCCCCACAGGAAAAGCTTGTGCTCGCCGACTTTTTTGATGAGTTTGCCGATAAGACCGCCCTGAACAACAACCGACCAGATGCCGACATAGGCAAAAATATAACCGATCTGTTCGTCAGTAGCCCTGAAATACTCTTTCCAGAGCAGAATGGAGGCGACCTGCATGTTGACGATTGCAAATGTATACACATAGTTTGCAATCATGAGCAGAGCTAGAGGGCGCGACTGGAAAACCAGTTTCAGTCCATCACCGTATTCCCGTGCTTTTTCACCAAGGAAAACAAGCGGTGACTGCCGGGTTCCGCCTTCACCCTCACGTTTTTTTGAAAAGTCGAACTTTATTTTTTTTGCATTGGTGTTGGATTCCGGAAGCAGGAATATGGCAAGGATGAAATCAAAGGCGATAAGGGCGGCTGAAACATAACCCACCATCTGGATGCCGTAATTGTGCTTGAGAAGTCCACCGATGAGGGGTCCAATGATAAATCCAATGCCGAAAGCGGCGCCAATCATGCCCATCGCTCCTGAACGGCTTTTACTGTCGGTCACATCGGTTATATAGGCCTGGGCTGCGGCAATGTTCGCCGATCCGATGCCCGACAGGCCCCGGGCGAATATGAGCAGCGGTATGGTGCTTGCCTGAGAGAAAACAAGGTAGGAGAGCGCCGTTATGAAAATACTGATCAGCATTACGGGGCGCCGTCCGATTTTATCGCTCAGTTTACCCCAGAGCGGGGAAAAGATGAACTGCATGATGGAGAAAATCGCTGCGATCAGACCTATCATGAAAGGATTGGCGCCGAGATCCTTTGCATAGGTCGGCAGCAGTGGAAGCACAATGCCGAATCCGATCAGATCCAGTAAAACGGTGAGGAGTAAAATGACCAGAGGGGAGCGCTTCATGCATGCTTACTGTTTTGTTCTGCTAAAGCCACAAAGATAAAAAATTAACACCGGTTTCTTCCAGAGAGAGTCAAAAAATCAGAGAGTTGGCTATTCTTTGTAATGTATTGTCTTGTATAACTGTCCGATTCCTTCAAGTACTCTCGGGCCGGGACGCAGAAAAACGTTGTTGTCGAACTTTTCATACACCCTGCGGTTTATTACTGCGGCAATATGCTGCCAGCCCGGACGTTGCATGACCTCTCCTGCAGCTGATGATTTTTTTGACATATACATGCAGGCAATAACATCAGGGTTTTGTTCGATTACCCACTCCTGGGAGATTTCAAAATAATCCTTGTTTACAACGTCGCCGATATTCTCACCGCCCGCATACCGGATAAGTGCGGATGTATAGCTTCCTTTTCCCCCCGTCCAGAGCGGGTCGTCCCAGATTTCAAGATAGACCTTGCTTTTTTTATGTTCACTGTCTGCCTTTTTTCGGAACTGCGTCAGGCCCTCGGAAATTGACTGTGCCAGACTGTCGGCTTCACGAATGTGACCGGTCAGACGGCCGAGCTTTTTCAGGGCAGGCGGAATATCGTCCGGTGTTTTGCAGGTTATAGTTGCCCGTTCAATGCCCAGTGCTGAAATTTTTTTTCCGGTCTCTTCTTCAGCCATATCAACATCAATAACGAGGTCAGGATTGATAGCCGCAAGCATCTCAAGCGATGGACGTCCGAACGCTCCGATTACCGGCACCTTCAACGCCGCGGCCGGCCAGTCGCAGGCGCTGGTGCGACCGACAAGCTGGTTACCGGCACCGATGGCAAACAGCATCTCCGTGATGCTCGGCGCAAGGCTGACAATGCGCGGTTTACCGGACTGAAGAACGACTTTCTCTTCCTGTTTGTGGCTGCACCCGGAATCGATCAGGAGCAGAAGCGTGAGAATAATCAGCAGGACGGGATTACTGCTGGAGTTGTTGTGCATAACGCTGAAGAATCTGCTGGTGATTGAATGCAAGTGGTAACTTCAGGGCCTCCTGAAGCGCAAACCAGGCGATCTCTCTGACCTCGTCCGGCATTAACTGCAACAAGCCCTTTCCTGTACCGTAAAAGGCAAGAGCAACGGCATGAAAACTGTACTCCGGAAAGATTTCATCGCTGTAACAAAGAAACTGCGGGTCTGTGAGCTCAAGTCCGGTTTCTTCGGCAATTTCGCGGATAACCGCCTCAAGTGCGGTTTCACTGGCATCGATATGACCACCCGGCAGGCACCAGCAGTTCTTGAAGGGATGAACACCCCGCTTTGTCAGAAGAATTATATCGCCTTTTTCACGATCCGGAGAGATAATCGCGGCAACGGTGGCTTTGGTCATGGATATGTCAACTTTTCATAAGCAGATATCATGATCACTGCAATGATGTTATGCGTTCATGAGAACTACCTGTCAATCTACACAAAAAACAAATTTCAAGCAGGATGGAATGCCTTTAATTGCACTATCCGAAAGGGATCAGTAAAAGTGTTACGGATGTTGATTTGAAAACTTTTGCTGTGTTATGAAGCAGTGAAGAATGATCCTTGTTCAGTTCACACTTCAGCAACATAAAGAGCGGCTGGTTTCTGCGATCATTTGCCTATACATGCAGGTTTCGGTGTTCATGAAGCTTTCCCTGGCGTCAGGGTCCTTGGCAACGTGGTGACTGTCAGTTTTTTCGGAAAATATCAGGAAGAAATGGCAATGTGGTTTTGAGTGACGTCATGTTCCATACTTTTGACTTGACAGCAGCTGTCATGCTTTTAACAGGCCAACCCCGCAGTGCGAAAAACAGTGCGAGCAAAAGGCAGAGAGCGGCACTCCATGATTCGGACACGAATGATAACATGAATATCAGTAAATAGAGAGGTGGAGCATATCTGTATTGATTCGTGAGCTGAACAGCTTCATCTTTTTTCTCTTCAGTTGCCACTGTTGATAGCAGATTTTTCGAAGCGTGTCGCCACAGCGCATACAAGGAGAGCGAAGTCGCAAGAAATGTACCCGAATACAAGCTGGATGCAACTTTTGCTTCCGGATGGAGCAGATATTCTGAAAGCAGTGCAGTCGGAAAGGGTATAAAGGAGACAAAGAACAACAAAAGACCGTTCCAGTAAAATAACGCATGGCCGTCTCTTTTGATTAATCTGAAGATCCAGTGGTGATGTATCCAGATAACAAGGATAGTTATGAAGCTGGTCGAAAATGCCAGATAGCTTGGCCAGAGTGCCGCCAGAGACTGCGCCAGTCCTTTCAATGCAACTACCTCATGTTTTGGTACCTTGATCTGGATAACCAGGAGCGTCATGGCGATGGCAAAAATTCCATCACTGAATGATTCAAGACGGACGGTTTCATTATGCTGGTTCATAGGGTTGCTTCAATTGTTGCTGTTGTTATGAGTGTATATCGCTTGATACGCACCTGCAGGAAGTGGATCTGCCTGATGCAGCCTTACTTCACGCCACGGCAGCAGATTGAAGCTTTATCTCCTTAAATTGTTTGTATTTAAAGTTGACGGGCTGAAAAATTTCCCTATTCAAAACTATAGCTCATCACGGTGCCGCTGTTAATTTATCATCAAAAATGGTCGAACAGGTTTCCTCTGTTACGGATATATATTTTCAGTCACGACCGCCGCATTATGCCCTCCAGTTCAGCTGGCCACTTGACGGAATGCAACCCGTGAAAAGCAGCCTATTCCGTCATCAACGCCGAAACTGCCGCAAACATAAGTTCCTCCGATGTAAACCTGATTCCCTCTTGATTGATAAACGCTATTTTTTTTTCGACGTTCTCAATTTTGATGACCGCTTCTCTAAACGCCTCATCGGTTTTCATTCTTTCAATGAACATCATGGCTTGTTCCTGTGACATACGGGACTCCCTGAATATTTTAGTAGTGCAGTTAACACAACCCTCAAAGTCCTTCTGTTTCTTTTGGTCGCTACCTCAAAACGGTGAAGGACTGTGGGACTGCTGCTCATGATCAGTTTTCGGTCATTGATTTAACCGGAAACGGTTGGCCCTTTACTGAGTCTCAATGACTCTCGATCAGAATCCGAACCTCAATCCAAGCAATGCACCGTGGCTGCTTACCTTGATGTTGTCATTACCGGCAAACTCTGTCGTGGCAAAGTAGCGGTAACGGGCATCAAGCATCACGTTGCCTGCTATCGGTACGGCTACACCTGCACCGACCTGGTAGGCAAGGGTTGTGTCGTGTGTCATTGTAGTGTAACCCGATCCTGATGCTGATATCTGATCGCCGCTGACCTGCGCGACACCTGCACCTGCGGTGATATAGGGCCTGAGGCTGCCGGAAGAGAGATCAACGTATCCATTGGCCATGGCAGAGACTACGGTAATATCACCGGTGTAACTTACGCTTCCTCTGTTGTTGACTCCGCTGGTCTGATAGCCAAGTTCACCCTCCATGCGGTACTGGCCGAAGTCACAACCTACAGCACCAAGTGCGTTTATGCCACTCTTCAGGTTTAATTTCGGACCGGCAAATGTATTGTCGTAGTATCCCCGATCATTAACGTCATTCATCCAGGTTGCGCCGACATTGCCGCTGACGTAATGAGATGCGGCCGATGCAGGGGCAGACCATAAACCTGTAATCAGTGCAACTGCTAAAAGTGGGTAACATTTTTTCATGTTAATCCTGTGGTTTTTCATTGATAAAAAGATTAGGACGACTATATATACGATATATATGTTAATAGCAAGCTATCTTTGTGATGTTGTAATAAACTTTATAATATTTGCGTTTTTTGATGTATACTATAGATAGATTATATATTTCTTGTGCATTGCCCTGGCGGAGGGATTGGTTTGATCAGGCTGATTGTCATCAGGGGAGCGTGGATTGTGATGATTTCGGGCTGGTTGAATGTTCGGTTGACGACCGAGATCCGAAGGGAAGCATCAAATTGACTGAACTGTCAGAAGGGAACAGATCGGTTGACAGTTACAGGAAACCAAGAGGGGTGTTTCAGGATTGCACCAATGGCAAGATGGCATGGGCGGTCAAGCCGGATTGAATGGAAACGTGATTGACAATGTGGCAGTTAAAAACCTGATACAGTTATTTGTAAGTTGTTTTATATAATAGAGATCCATAAATAGATATGGTCTTTCCTTGATTTGATTGTCCTTTAACCTTTATATCTCGGCTTTTCTTAAACTAAAAAAATGAAAAAAAATGAAAACGTTTAAGCCTCTGTTAAGAGCTGTGTTCATTCCGGGCATGTTATTTCTCGGAGCCTGCTGTTGCGATAAAGACGTCGTTCTTGCACCGGAGCCGCCTCCTCCAGCACCTGCTCCTGCTGCTGCTGTGGTTGTGCCGGGGCTCGGTGATGTGTTTTTTGATTACGATAAATCCGCACTCCGCATGGATGCCGTTGATCAGCTTAAAACCAATGCCGAGTGGATGAAGGTGAATGCGGCAAGAAGTGTGGTCATTGAGGGTCATTGCGATGAAAGAGGAACCAACGAGTACAATCTCGCTCTTGGTGAACGCCGCGCAACATCAACCAAGAATCACCTTGTTGATCTTGGTGTTGACTCCGGCCGCATGAAAACCGTAAGCTTTGGTGAAGAGAAACCATTTGCGACTGGACACGACGAAGAAGCCTGGGCTCAGAACAGAAGAGCGCACTTTGTTGCGGAATAACAGTCTGCCCGTCAGAAGATGCTGAAATTCAGCCGGATGTGAATTTCAGGTATGAAAAAAGTGTGTGTGTGTGTGTGTTGTTCTTTCGCCGTTAGGTGGGTCTGCAAGACTGCCCTGTTTTAACAGAGCAGCCTTGCAATGCCCTTTTCATGATTTCTGCAATGTATTATTGTTCAACCACCACAAGGTGGCGGCAGTAGTTCAGGATTATTCAATTAATCGGATGACAAAGACATGAATCCAGTCAAAATCATGGCCATCGTGCTTATTGCAGCTGGTTCCCTGGGGTTGGTCTATGGCAGTTTCAGTTATACCAAAAAGACTGAGGAGGTCAAATTAGGACCGATTGCACTGTCGGTACAGGAAAAACAGACAGTAAATATTCCCGTATGGGCTGGTATCGGAGCCATAGTGATTGGTGGCGTGCTCCTCCTTTTCGAATACAAAAAAAACTGATCTCCGGAACAGTAAGTCTTACCGCATCACTGCACTCCCGATCAGTGTTTTCATCCCCGCCATTTCAATACACCATCCTGCAACGGTGGAAAATCCCTGCTGGAACTTGGTTTCCAACAATATTTCATGGCAAACCTGAAGCTCAAAGACCCGGCTGGATGAGCAGGTTTTTCAGCGTTCTTTTTTGTTGATTACAGTTTATGAATACCGGACATCTTCCTGATCGACCAACGACTGCTTTGTGTCAAGAGGCCCATTGAATCAATGCCGGCATCAGTATGCACAAGAGGTTACAGGAATGGGATCGACGGAAAAATGTCATCAGGGAAACTCTATGAATTGTAGTAAGTCCCGAAGAATCGGGAAGGCGGAGGGAGCCCCGACTTTATCGGGGTAAACTGCAAAGCCGGAATGAATCCTGACTTGTCGGGACAGCAAATCAATTGAATCGCACAATATGATTTATAGAGATGCCTGTAAAAATATCCCCGGCTGTTCACCAGTTATCAGACGATCAAACTCAGAGGGGTTGATGATTTGAGAGCCCGGAAACAAGTCACAGGCATGATTTCCCGTGAAAAGAAAAAGGCTGAAAACAGACAAGAAGATTGAGTCTGTTCGTTCGGTAAGTAATGCAATACTGATATGTAAGCAAAAAAAATCCGCTGATCACGGTCATCATTATGTCGTGTCGTCATATAGCCATTTGGATTCCTCTTTTTCCGGATCAGCGGAGAAAATCAGTTACTGCTTCGTTTTAATATTAAACTTCCTGCTTCAGTTTTTTTGTAGGAATTGAGCCGTACTATCGGTGCAGATTGAATGCGAATTTCCTGCATATTTTTTTTTGAGTTCTGCTTTTGCAGGAGAGAGTAGTAAAGCTCTTCGTAACTGTCCACCATGCACTCCCTGGAAAAGCGCCGTTCAAACTCCGCTCTGCAGGTTTTTCTCGATATTTGCCCTATGTTATGAATCGCCTCGATGAAATCAAGCCTGGTCTGACAAATAAAACCTGTTTTTCCATGCGTGATCACTTCCGGCGCTGATCCACATCCCCTAACGATGACCGGCGTTCCGCATGCGAGAGCCTCGATCATTACAAGGCCGAAAGGTTCGGGCCAGTCGATGGTATTCAGCAGTGCCTTTGCGTTTTTCAGCAGTATCCCTTTTTGCTCTTCGTCAACTTCTCCGACATAGTCGATCAGCGGATGATCGAGCAGCGGCCTGATTTTCTTCTCGAAATAACCACGGTCGGTCGGATCAATTTTAGCGGCAATTTTCAGCCGTATATTGCATGCTTTTGCAAGCCTTATTGCCTCTTCAGGTTTTTTCTCTTCAGAAAAACGTCCCAGATAGAGAAAATAGTCTTCGGGGGTGTCGTTATATTCGAAGCAAGAGGTGGGGTAACCGTGATAAATGGTTTTCACCCAGTTGATATCCTCAACAGGCCGCCTCTGAGAGTCGCTGATCGAGACGTATGCCATATCAGGATATGATCTAAGCATTGCGGCACTATCGCCGAGGTCCAGCCGGCCATGCATGGTCAGGACAGTTGGTACATCAGCCTGATGGGCATATGGCAAAGTCAGGTACTCGAGGTGAGAATGAATGATGTCGAAATCCTTGAGCATTTTCTCGTATACACTTCCCAACATCATCATGGTAACCATTACAGGGGAGTGCATTTTTCTCCCGAGTCGCAGGCTTTCACTGATCGGAGCGACCAGCCTGGCATTTGTGATAGAGTCGCCGGAAGCAAACAAGGTGACATCGTGACCTTTCTCTACCAGCCCTTCAGTCAAATGGTAAACAACCCTTTCCGTTCCTCCGTACTTTTTTGGCGGAACCCGTTCAACCAAAGGCGCAATCTGAGCAATTCGAAGTTTTTTCATATCATCAATCCTTACAATAGACAGCATCAGTTAAAAGTAAGCTTTCAGAAGAGCATCGTTCACAAACGTTTTACGCCCCGATGATAACCATACTCTTATGGTGTCGAGGGGCTTTCCGATTATTTTCGATATGGCTCTGTGTTTCAGTCCGGCTATCGCTGATAACAGCACTGATAGTTTTATATCTGCATTTTGATGGCGTAATGATTTTTCCATCTCTTCTCTGGAGAGGTGGAGTGTATCCTGCAGGCTGAATGTGTTGTTCTTTTCAATACCATCGAAATAACAGGATCTGAATGTTTTGAAAACCTCTGTATCAGAACTGTTCATGTCAACATTCAGATAGGTTCTGCTCACAAGCTCATTGGTTTCCGTCTCAGAGCCGGTCATCCAATAGGCAAGGTTGTAAATATCATCCATCAAATCCAGCGGTGTTCTTTTTGCCTTCAGCATCGGGATCTCCTTAGATAGGGTTACATATACATGCGAAACATGAGCAGGAAGTCCAGTGCAACAACCGATTTCCGTTTTAGATATTCATTCATTCAGTCAACATATCGCCATGCCTGGCAAGCGGCATTCTGGAACCTTCCCTTATTTGCGTTTGTAACAAATTCAATTGAAAAAAATGATACATCATCGTTGTTGGTTCAGTCGGGTTAAATCGAACGGATCCGAACTGTTGATATTTTTCGGATCCGATTGACCGTTTTGCAAGGCACAACTCAGTCTTTAAATTTATCTGCGATATCCCGGATGGTTGTACTTAACGAACGCAAGGCTCCCTCAACGCCATCCTTAAGCTTCTCCCACGCATCTTCGCCAGCTTCTCCGAGATCTTTCAGTTTGGACTTTGCGTCTTCCACTCCATGCTCAAGACCCTCAACCTGCTCGGCATATTTCACGCGGGATTCGGCTTTAAAACTTTTCACTTTGGCCTTGAATTCAGCCAATCTTGCCTGTGAAAGTTCAAGTTCGGCTTCAGCCTTTTTTTTGTAAGCATCTCTTACGCTCATAATGATTCTCCTTTTAGTCCGGTTTTAAAATTTACAGTGTGTTCATAAAAACATTGCGCTGAAGCGTATTTGATACAGCAGCAAACTCTGTTTCACCGATTCATTCATGCTTCAATTCTCATGGCAGCATGTTTCGGTGATTTATCTCCTGTTGTAGTCGTCGCGGCGCTGCTGTTCCAGATTTCTCCTGTTGATTTCATCGCCGCGCTGCTGCTCAAGCTTTCTTCTGTTGTTCTCGTCGCTGCGCTGCTGCTCCAGATTTCTCCTGTTGTTTTCGTCACCGCGCTGCTGCTCCAGATTTCTCCTGTTATTTTCATCGCGGCGCTGCTGTTCCAGGTTGGTCCTGCTCTCGTTTCTGCGATATTCTGTGTCGCGGTATCGTCGTATATCTTCCATACGATATCTTCTTATCCTTTCCGGGATGCCGTTATCATTGACCCTGCCCCATGGACCGCGGTAGTCCGAGGCACGATACCAGTACCCATTCTGGTTTATGTAATACCAGTTGTCATAGGTGATGATATCATAAGGGCTTCCAATTGAGACTGAAAACCCCTGATCCGGGAGATTGACAAAATTCGGCTGTGAACTGATAACAAACGATACTCTGTCCCTTGGTCCGGGACTCATGCAGAGTTCCACTGCGTTGGCCGGTGAATTGCCGAGCAGCATTCCTGTAATTCCTGCTGCCAGCCAGATTTTTTTATTCATAACACTCCTGTTTAACCTGGTTATTAATACATGGCTGCCTAAAGCCTGCCCGGCGGTTGAAAAGTCCAGCACACCGCCCGGCCTTTTTTTTCAGCGTCATACAAATATTTCCTGAATGAGACCGCTTGTCGTGAAAGAGGTGACGAGTACCAAAAGCCAGAGGACAGTCAGGATAATTGCGATGGATTCAAAGCAATTTGAAACTCCAGCAGATTTGAATCGGTAAAACGAAAACCAGTACCCTTGTTGCGCTCATACAGTTGTTTTATATACGTTATATACATTACTCAGGCTTGTTTTCCAACTTATGAAGCGATAAAATGTATATGGTGAGCTTATTTTAAATGGTTTTGTATATGTTCTCTCTATGGGTATCCGGGTTGGAAATTGGATGTTACCGTTCAAAATCTGCCAATAGCATGACCTGCTGACTTTTTAACGGTTACCGGTTCCGGTCGGTCAGAACATGATGAAGGTATGATAAAGCTGAAGGGGAGAGACACGAAATAAGGGTTCATGGCTCGCCATTGCAAACCCGGTTACTTTTTATCCCTGTTTGCCGTTGTAGAGTGTAAAAGCTTTTCATCGAAAGAAGAACCGGTTTTATTCATCAAATGGAGTACCAGCACCTAACTTATGTTCAGCGGCTCCCCGTTTCCATAGATGCCGCATGGGAATTTTTTGCCTCTCCGGGCAATCTTGTGCGAATCACCCCTCTGGAAATGATGGTAACCATAACCAGCGGAACAGGCGAAGAGCAACTTTACGAAGGTATGATCATAACCTACACCCTCTATCCCTTCATGATGATTCCGGTACGATGGGAAACAGAAATTACCAGGGTGTCGAAGCCCTCTTTATTTGAGGATTTCCAGCGATCCGGTCCTTATGAGTACTGGCATCACCGGCACTCATTCAGGGAGATCGAAGGTGGTGTTGAAATGACTGATGCATTGCAGTACGCCTTGCCGATGGGGTTTTTTGGGGAAATTGTCAACTCCCTGATTGTAAGGCATCGCCTGGAAGAGGTCTTTACCTACAGACGAAGAAAGATCGAGGAGATTTTAGGGCGTTACTGAATACATGGTATCCCGGCAACTCGGGACTCGTGACCGTGCATTACGCAGCAATGTTGACGACAGGTATGGGTGAACAGCTGTAAACGAGCATACAGGGGGAGCTGCAAATGGATGGAACATTTTCGTCTATCGGGATCACAGTATTATTTACAGGCGGCCTGGCACTGTTTCTGTACGGCATACGGCTGATGAGCAGCGGCCTGAAAAAGGCATCGGGTGAACGGGTGCGAGTGCTCATTTCAAAGGTAACCGGCAACCGGATCTACGGAGTGCTTGCCGGAGCTTTCGCTTCCCTTGTCGTCCAAAGCAGCAGTACCATTGTTGCTACGCTTGTCGGACTGGTTCATTCCGGGCTTATGAGCAGCACCCAGGCGCTTGCCGTTATTCTTGGAGCTGAAATCGGAACCACCGCCATGGCTCAACTCGTGGCTTTCAGATTATACGATTATGCCCTGATGATTTTTGCTGCCGGATTTGTGTTGACCGTTTTCGGCAAAAAGGAGTCGCTGCGTTTCAGCGGTGAGGCAATATCAGGGTTCGGTCTTCTTTTTTTTGGTTTAAAACTCATGTCTGAAGCCGTGGCACCTTTAGAGCGGTATGGCCCGTTTCTCTCCCTCCTGCACGATCTCGACAATCCCTTGTTCGGTGTTCTGGCTGGCATGGCCATAACTGCCCTTATGCACAGCAGCGGGGCATTTATCGGTATTGTCATTACTCTGGCCCAACAGGGCTCGGTGAGCCTTGACGCGGGAATTCTGCTGCTGCTCGGCGCCAATATCGGTACCTGCATCACGGCCGTGATGGCAAGTGCCGGGATGATGCGGGCAGCAAGGAGGGTCGCGCTCGCACAGGTGCTGTTCAATGTGGCCGGGGTTCTGCTTTTTCTGCCTTTTACCCACTACTTCGCAGAGTTTATCCGTGCTGTATCACCTTCGGCTGCGGGCTACGGTGTCAGTCGGCTTGCCCTTGAAGTGCCCCGGCAGATTGCCAACGCTCATTCGCTGCTCAATCTTTTCATGGCGCTTGTCATACTTCCATTTCTTTCACTGTTTGATCGCCTGCTTAACCGGCTGCTCCCGGACGATCCTGAAGAGACCCGTCTCTTGCCTGCGGTATGGTATCTCAAGGAATCTGCACTCTCAACGCCTCTGCTTGCTCTCAGCTATGCGAAGGCCGAAGTATCGAGAATGGGCACAATAGCCGGTAAAATGGTTCATGCACTGCTTTATCCATTCATCAACAGTGATCCCGGCATCGATGCGGTATTTCCCAAACTCTCCATAATCAGCGGTATGACGATGAGAGAGGAGAAGCTTGATTTTCTTGAGGCGCGGGTAACGGAATACCTCATTAAAATAAGCCGTAACGGTCTGAACGAACGGGAGTCGAGGGAGCTTTTTGCGCTCATGAACATTGTCCGGGATCTTGAATCGATAGGCGACGTGATCGAGACGCTTGCGGTAAAACTTGTCAATAAAAAGCGAAGCCTGAAAAGCGATCTCAGCGAAGAGGGCAAGCGCGAGCTGAAAGAGCTTCATAATCTGGTCTGCAGTGAGATTGAACAGATTGCCGATGCCCTTCGGGAGATGGATGCCGTTAAAGCAGGAATGCTGCTCCGGGGCGACGAGCGGTTTCAGCAGCTTGCCGCGCAGGCGGAAATCGCACATCTCAAAAGAGTCGCTCTTGTTCCTGAATCTGAACTCACCCATGATATTCATATGGAGCTTGTCAATGTCCTCAAGCAGATCCATCACTACTGCAAAAGTATATCAGGGACTCTTTTTGCTTCTTAGTGGAGAATTTCTTATCTATGTGCCTGTTCTTTCGTCGTAGCTGGTGCCGGTTTAAAAGCCGGAGAATAGGGAATTACGTGAAAATCGTAAACTGTACCCGCAACTGTACAACGGTAGCCGCAAAAGCCATGCATGGCCACATGCTCAAGCTCTTGTCTGTCGTTTCAGGTCACTGCACTGTTTTCCACCCTGGAAAACTGCGGGAAGGCCGGAACTCTCACGCCGTCATAGTCAGGAGACCTGCCAGTTATTATTTGCATTACAAGATCGGACTACGGGTTATAGTCGGGGCAAAGCTGTACTTCTTTTGCATTGCGTACCTTCTGATCTTTTTGCATAACATTTTTTGACTTTCAGAACCTTTCGGCCCAATTGACAGGTCAATGGTGTTTTGTTCTGTCTCTCAAAAAAGCCTGTTATGAAAAAATCAGTGAGCGATGCCGATTCCGTTACATGCCGCCTTTGGAACAACCCCTGTCAGTTGATGTATTTCTTAAACTGAAAACAGGTTAACAGGTTCAATGAACAAAAAAGTATTTCTTGTTGTAATGGCCGCGATGCTCAGCAGTAAAGGGCTTCTCGGTGCGGAATCGTCAAAAAATTTTACCGGAGAGGAAGTTGTCGTAACGGCAACAAAAACCCTTAACTCAATCAGCAATGCCGGGGGAGCATCGGTGACGGTCATTACTGCCGATGAGATCAAGGCTTCCGGCAAGGGGAGCGTAGAAGAGCTGCTTAAAGGCGTTGCCGGTATCGATGTCACCTCCAATGGCGGTCAGGGTTCCATGGCCTCTTTTTTTATCAGGGGCGGAGATGCAAAAAACACCCTTGTGCTGGTAGACGGCGTGCCGGTCAATGATCCTGCAACAACGAACCGTACGGCAAATATTTCCAATATTACCCTTGATAACGTTGAAAAGATAGAGGTGGTACGTGGCTCTCTGAGCGTTCTCTACGGGAGCAACGCCACTGCCGGCGTTATCAACATTCTGACGAAAAAAGGAAGCGGCCCGCTGAAATCGTATGCCGGCATTGAAGGGGGATCATACGCAACGCAGAAATACTATGGAGGGCTGAACGGAAAAACCGGAAAATCAGGATACTCATTATCACTTTCCCGCCTGAAAACGGATGGATTCTCTTTTGCCAACGACCGTAATCCCCGCATACCTCACAATGGCAACACCAGCGAAAAAGATGGATATCAAAATACCACGCTTTCCGGTTCCTACTCATATGATTTGTCACCAAATACACTGCTTGAAACAACCTTCAGGTATACCGATGCCTCGGTAAAGTATGACGACAATGCCAACGGCTACACCGGCGACCGGTTCAATTACGTCTGGCCTGCCGGATATGTTGCCGATCCCAACGGCTTGAAGGAGCAGCATAACGACAGTCGGCAATATGTGGGACGGGTAGCGTTGAAGAAGACTGCCAAACTGCTCGTATCGACTCTTTTCGCTCAGTTAACCAACGAAGAGAGGACGGATTTCAATAACGATGGTGTTAAAACAACCAACTTCATTGGCGGAACATATGAGGCAGGATGGCAGGGCGACCTGAATGTTGCAAGCTCAAATGTCCTGACATTCGGCTTGTCCGGCAAAAATGAGAGCATGAAGTATCATGATTACGTATGGGGTGCTCCGGTTATCGACAAGGCAGTGCTTTCCGGAAATCTTTGGCTGCAGGATCAATGGAGCATTGCCGATGCGAAAGTTGTGGCAGGCATACGTTATGAGGATCATGAAATTTTCGGCAATAAAGTGACGGGGCGCATTGCGCCATCATACAAAATCGGCAACACTCTCGTCAAGGCAAGTTACGGCACCGGTTTTCTGGCGCCATCGCTCTATCAGCTCTATTCCGAGTACGGTTCAGAATCGCTCAAGCCCGAAACCAGTAAAGGGTGGGATGCCGGTATCGAACACCGCCTGCGCGAAAACCTTCGTGCCGGGATTACCTGGTTCAGCTCCATTTATGACAACAGGATTGATTTTGACATGGGAACCTGGAAATATTCACAGGTAGCCGGTGAATCAAAAACCAGAGGTATAGAGAGCTTTATGGAGTGGCGGCCGCTTGATGCCCTGCAGCTTGCCATGAACTATACCCATAATAAAACGGAAGATCCGTATGGCGTGCAGCTGGTTCGTCGTCCTGAAAACAAGGTCGGCCTTTCCGGCCGGTACCGCATCGGCAAATCAGCCAATCTCTCTGCAAACATGCAGTGGGTCGATGAACGAAAGGAAGTCGCATCGGCTAAAGACGGTAACGGCAACCTTGTCGGCAAACTTCCTGACTATTTTCTGTTGAACCTCGCCGGATCATACAAACTCTCCGACAAGGTTGAGCTTTATGGACGCATCGACAATGTGCTGGACAGATGGTATGAAGAGTCCTGGGGCTACGCAACTGCGGGAAGGTCAGCCTATGCCGGAGTAAAGGTCAACTTCTGAGATTGCTGATAAACAGGAGCGCAACGATATCATTGCGCTCCTATCCGATCACAAAATAATATACAGCCATGAACATGACCATTACCGAGTCGGAAAGGGATGCTCTCTATAAGGTGATATACAGCCGCAGGGACGTCCGCGGGCAGTTTCTTCCTGATCCGGTTCCCGAGGAAGTCGTAGCCCGGCTGCTCGATGCGGCGCACCATGCGCCAAGTGTCGGATTTATGCAGCCGTGGGATTTCATTGTCGTCAAAGATGAGGAGCTGCGCCGGAAAATCAAGGAGGGGTTTGAGACAGCTCACGGCGAAGCGGCAGAAAGGTTCTGTGGAGAAAAACGCGATCAGTACCGCTCGTTCAAGCTGGAGGGCATCATGGAGTCACCACTGGGTATCTGCATTACCTGTGACCGGTCGCGCACGGGAAAGGTTGTGATCGGCCGCACGGCAAACCCCGAGATGGATCTCTACAGCTCGGTCTGCGCCGTGCAGAATCTCTGGCTTGCCGCAAGGGCTGAAAACCTCGGCGTCGGCTGGGTCAGCATCATTCATCACGATCATATCCGTCGTGTGCTCGGCATTCCCGATCACATTGTGCCGGTTGCATGGCTCTGTGTCGGCTATGTCAGCTTTTTTCATGCAACACCCGAACTTGAGCAGGCCGGCTGGCTGCCGAGAATGGAACTTGATTCACTTGTTCACTACGAAACATGGTAAAACCTGATAATAAATTCCGAGCCGTTGCAGTTTTAGGTACGGCATCCGACGTCGGCAAAAGCATCGTTGCCACAGCCCTCTGCCGGATATTCAGCAATGCAGGAATTGATGTTGCTCCCTACAAGGCGCAGAACATGTCGAACAACTCCGGCGTCACGCAGGACGGCTTCGAAATAGGACGCGCTCAGATTGCCCAGGCTGAAGCCGCCCGCGTTGCTCCCTCGGCCGATATGAATCCGGTTCTTCTTAAGCCGAATTCCGATACCGGTGCCCAGGTGGTGCTGCAGGGCAGGGTCTGCACTGACCGGACGGCCAAAGAGTACTTCGGCGACACCTCACGCTGGTCGGAGGCAGCTTTTGAAAGCCTTGAACGGTTGCAAGAGAAGCATCAGCTTGTCGTAATCGAAGGTGCAGGCTCCTGCGCTGAAATGAATCTTTACGACCGGGATTTTGTGAATTTCAGAACGGCTCGAAAGGCCGAAGCGTCGGTGATTCTTGTTGCCGATATCGATCGCGGGGGAGTATTTGCCCAGGTTGTCGGCACGCTCGCCATTATTCCGCCCGAAGACCGGGCTCTGGTAAAAGGGGTTATCATCAACCGTTTTCGGGGCGATATTGCCCTCTTCCGTGACGGCGTAACCATGCTTGAATCGATGACCGGTGTACCCGTTCTCGGTGTCATACCCTATTTCAGGGGGTTCAGCATCGATGCCGAAGATGCCGTACCGCTCTCCGCAAAGGTCGATCCTCCGGGTGAGCCGGAAGTCGGGAAAGTTGCGGTTGCCGCCATCTACTTCCCCCACATCTCCAATTTTACCGATCTCTCGCCGCTGGAGCATGATCCCCAGGTTGAGCTGCACTATCTGCACTATCCGAGATCCCTGACCGGGTACAAGGCGCTCATACTGCCTGGGTCGAAAAATGTGCGGGGCGACCTTGCCTGGCTTCTTTCGCTTGGCTGGGAAAAGGAGATCCGCAAGTTCAGGGAAGCGGGCGGCATCATCATGGGAATCTGCGGCGGATACCAGATGCTTGGAAACTCCATTGCCGATCCGCATGGCGTGGAAGGCAGCGCGGGCACAACCGGAGCACTCGGTTATCTCGATGTAGAAACGGTGCTTGAAAAGGATAAATGCCTCGCCAACGCTCGGGGCACCATTTCCGGCTGCACTGTAAATGCCTCCGGCTACGAAATCCATATGGGCAGAAGCACGGTTTCCGGCGAATGCACCCCTTTTCTCAGGGTGTCGGAGAGGAACAACTGCCCGGAAGATGATCTTGACGGCGCAGTGAGCGGAGACGGCAAGGTGCTCGGCACCTATTTTCATGGAATATTCGATGAGACGGCAGTAAAAGAGTGGTTTCTCACCCTTGCAGAACCCTCCTACCAGCCGGGGGAGTGCGACAAAAGTTCAGGGAGGGACAACTACGAACAACTTGCCGAACACTTCTCCCTGAATCTTGATCTTGACAAGGTATTTGCCATCATTGACCGGCCCCGTCCATGACGATGCTTTATCATCATGAGCACGGCGGTGCACATCGAAACCGCTTTGGTGAAGCGGGGGAGAAGCTGCTTGATTTCAGTGTCAATATCAGCCCGCTCGTCCCTCCTCTGGGATCGCTTTCGCTCAGTGATTTTGACCTGCAGGCATACCCTTCGGTTGACGGGCGCGGCATAAAGAGGTTTTATGCCGAAAAATTCGCTCTTGATCCTGCTTCGGTGCTTGCGCTCAACGGCGCTGTCGAGGGGATTTACCTGATTCCGAGAGCGCTCGCAATTCGCAATCTCCTCTTGCTTTCACCTACGTTTTATGAGTATGAGCGTGCAGGCAGGATCGCAGGTGCTGAGATCACTTTCGTACATCTTGAAGCAGAAAAAGGTTTCCGGCTTCCCTCAATTGAGGTGCTTGCCAAAGCTCTTCAGTACGCGGATGCTTTTTTTGCGGCAAATCCCAACAACCCCACGGGAACGGAAGTAGCGCCGGAACTTGTCATGGCGCTGGCAAGCCGTTTTCCCGAGAAATGGTTCATTGTCGATGAGGCATTTATCCAGTTCACCGCTCAGTTTCCCGATAACTCGCTCATGCAGAAGGTGCTGGCACTCAAAAATGTCATCGTGGTGCACTCGCTCACAAAGTTTTATGCTCTACCGGGTTTGCGACTCGGCGCAGTCATTGCTCATCCCGATGTGATCCGGCAGTTGCTTGACTACAAAGAGCCCTGGACAGTCAATGCAATCGCTGAATCGGTAGCCGGCAGGCTGCTGCATTGCGGTGATTTTGAAGACCGGGTGCGTGAGCTGATTTTTTCCGAACGCTCGCGGCTTGCTGCCGCTCTCTCCAGCGTTGAGGGATTGAAACTCGCCGGTGGCGGGGCCAACTTTTTTCTTGCACAGTGGCAGAGAGGTCTCTCTCTTGATGAGTTGCTTGTTGCGCTTTCTGCCAGGGGAATTCTCGTACGGGACTGCCGAAATTTTGCCGGTCTTGAGGTCAACTATTTCCGCTTTGCGGTCCGCTTGCCGGATGAGAACAGTCGCCTTATTGAGGCAATCAAGGATGCAGCTGAATGTCAGAAACCGGAATGAATTGAGATATGTTTATTCCTGAAACACTGCTTCTGGCGGCATTCATGCTCGACCTCGCTTTCGGCGATCCCCGCTGGATGCCGCACCCGGTCAAAGGGATCGGCTGGCTTGCGCTCCGCCTTGAGTCACTCCTTCGACGCTCGTTCCTTCCGCTTCGTCTGGCAGGCATTGCAGCCGTTTTTGGTGTTGTCGGCATTTCCGCCGGAACGGCATGGCTGCTGATCACTATCCTCTCCCTTCTGCACCCTCTGGCAGGTGTGGCCGTGAGCATTTACCTGATGTACAGCAGTTTTGCTGTCCGCGATCTCGGCGATCATGCCGGAGCGGTAGAGAAAGCGCTGGAAGCCGATGATATAGAAGATGCCCGGCGAAAGGTCTCATTTATTGTTGGGCGCGACACCGCTGACATGACGCGTGAAGAGATCGCTCTTGCCGCCACAGAGAGCGTGGCGGAAAACAGTGTTGACGGCGTTACGGCACCCCTTTTCTACGCACTGCTCTTCGGTCCGGTCGGAGCGATTGCCTACAAGGCGGTCAACACCCTCGACTCTACCTTCGGCTATAAAGATGAGCGCTACTTCGAATTCGGCTGGGCATCGGCAAAACTGGACGACCTGGCAAACTATCTCCCATCGAGAGTGACGGTGATTGCAATAGCCGTAGCTGCATTTATCGGTAAAATCAGGGTTTTTGATATCTTTCAGGCTGTTCAGGAGGGTGCGCATCTTCATGCAAGCCCCAACGCCGGATACCCCGAATCAGCCTTTGCAGGAGCGCTCGGAGTCCAGTTTGGAGGAAAAAGGTTTTATGGAGGAGAGCTGCACAACGCCCCTCTGCTCGGCGTCAGAGCAGGGCAGTGCTCCGCATTGACGATAAGGCAGAGTGTCAAATTGATGCGCACGACCGCCACGGTGTTTCTCGTTGTTGGCATTGGCGCCAGAATGTTATTGAATTTATTGTTGTAGGGGCGCCCCTTGTGGGTGCCCTTTCTGGGGGCGTGTATGTCGACGACACATATCCGTAAGGGCGAAAAATTTTTCGCCCTTACTACAACGCATAATAATCTGTAATGAATGATTACATCAAACCATTGACCGTATTATAATGACCGTTTTCGATCTCATACAACACCTTCAAACATTGCCGCCAGACACAAAGGTCGTGGTGCGTGGCTATGAAGAGGGGTATAACGATATTCTTCAATTGAACCCGGTAAGAATAATACGCAATATCGATGCTTTTTGGTGGTATGGAGAGTATGAAGATAGCAACGACACCGAAGCCATTGATGCAATCGAATTGTATGGCGAAAACCGAAAACCTAAAGATGATATGATGTAAAATGATATTATATTAAAGCTAGCTTATTGTAAAGGCTAACTGAGTATAGGCTGTATATTGCGGATTTACAATATAAAAAATCATAGCGAGTAAATATCATTTATGTTAAAGTGTTTAAATAATAATTCATTTCAATAATGCAGAATACATGTAAAGAGAAATGCGTAATTATAATGACGGGGATCTTTTTTGTTCCTGTTATAGTCGTCGTTTTTTTTGGGTTAGTTTTTCCGTTTTATAAAATATTATACTACCATCAAATATCAGAATTGATGGTAGTTATCACTGTATGGATTAAAAATACTGAATGGGGTTTTTTGAGCGCAATCGGTACTACTGCAGCTGTGTTTTATGCTATTTTTCAAAATGCTATTAATAAATGGTTGAGTCGGCCTAAGTTAGATGTTTTGATAGAAAAAAAACAGCCATATTTCTTTAATATTCCTCAATCGACAAATAAAATTAAAGTATTTAGAAAAGTGATAGATGTAACAAATACTCCAAATGGAAATGCAGTTTATTTAAGTCTAAAGGTGCAAAATAGTGGGAAGTCTGTGGCAAATAATGTCTCGGTACTGGTACAAGAGATGAGATATAAAGATTTTACAGGTAAATATATCTCACGCCAAATAGATATGCATCTTACAATGGGTAATATTGGTTTTAATTATAGTCAATTTCCTAACATACAATCAAAAAATGGAGTGTATTGGAATTTTGGAATGATAGCTAATCCAAAATATCGAAAAAATTATAAGGAGTATTTTTATTGTGAAAAATGGGAGAATAAATATAAGGAATCCGAACCAGCACTCGTGATGTTTTTGACGTATCGGCTTGCATTAGGAAATCATATAATTGGTCCTGGAAATTATGAAGTTGATATTCTAGTTACATGCGATCAACTAAAAGCTATCAAAAAAACGATTTTAATTGATACATCGAGACTGACAAAATGGCCAGAAGAATTAAGTGGTGAAGATGTGGTACGAGAAAATATTGAAAATGAGGAAAATGAGTTATTGGAAAAAATAGTTTTTGACGTAAAAGATAATTATAAATCTCATTATAATAAGCCGCTTAAATATTATATACGCCAAATCAGAAGATTTATTTTATCTCTAAATCAACACTCAGAAGAAATTAATAAAAACAGAATGGATACTTTTGTTAAATAAATATACTTTTTGTTTGATTAGTATATTCTGAAGCTTTAAATATTCGGGATTTATATTAAATGCAGCTGGTATAAACGATTAAAATGTAATTTTAGCTGTCGGAGTTTTAAAGGATTTGAGGATAGCTGATACTGATTATTTTGCTGCGAATAATCTTAGCCCTTATCTTATTTATTGGATCGAAATAATCGGTGACATTAATAAAGATAGGGAAAATAGGACTGTTAGGTATTCGCTATGAAAATATATTAATAATATTTTCATAATTATGTTATGGAATTGTATGAAAATTATGGATTTAATATTGCTACAGAAAAGAAACCAGTTCTGAACACAGATGAAGAATTAATTGAAACATAGATAGCATGAAACAATCAAGAATTCTCCTATTCACGGGCAACGGTAAAGGCAAGAGCACGGCGGCATTCGGGATGCTGGCGAGGGCGCTGGGGCATGGGATGCGTGCGCGGGTGATACAGTTCGTCAAATCTGACGACTCTGTCGGCGAACAGAAATTTTTCAGCCAGTTTTCCGGGGTTCAGTGGGAGCAGTATGGCGAGGGATTTCTGCCGAGGGACCCCGAAAGTCCTGAGATGGAAAAGCACAGGAGTGCTGCTCGCAAAGGGGTTGATGCAGCGCTTGCTGCGCTTGCTTCTTCGGACTATGATTTTGTATTGCTCGATGAACTCTGCTATGCACTTGGCCAGCAATTGATTCCCATTGAACCGCTTCTTGAAGCGCTTCAGTCGGTTAAAGATGGCAAAATTGTGGTGCTGACCGGAAGGAATGCTCCTGATGCCCTGATTGCGGCAGCCGATACCGTTACCGAGATGACGATGATCAAACATGCCTATGAACAGGGTATTCCGGCCTGTGCAGGCGTTGAAAACTGATGCCATGAAGAGTTCACAGGTTTGTGCCGACAACACGTTTACCAGTAAAAGCCTGAAAACAGCACGGCTCAGGATCGCGCTTTTTCTTGTTGCCATTCCGCTGATTCTTGCGCTCTCTCTGCTTTTCGGTCCATCCGGTATAGGGCTCCCTGATATGGACTCCCCGGCGGGCAGCGCAATTCTCTCGCTCCGATATAGCCGACTGCTCATGGGCATGATGACCGGCGCAGCGCTTTCGGCATCCGGTGTGGTCTTTCAGGCTCTCCTGCGCAATCCGCTTGCCGAGCCTTATGTTCTCGGAGTGAGCGGGGGGGCCGGTCTCGGGGCTACCTTCAGCATTCTTGCCGGGTCGGGATTGATTGCAACGTTCAGCCTTCCCGCAGTAGCGTTCGTATCCGCTGTGCTGACGCTGATGGTTGTTTACGGCATAGCTCGCCAAGGCTCGAGCGGTCAGCCTTCGGTCTACAGTCTCATTCTCAGCGGCGTGATCGTAAGCTCGATCTGTTCCAGTATTATCATGTTTCTGGTTTCGACGGCAAGCGTTGAGGGTCTGCACAACGTCATCTGGTGGATGCTCGGCAGCCTGCAGCCGGTCTCACCCGGTCAGCAGCTTCTTTCAGCCGTTCTGGTCATCGCAGGGCTTGGCGGTATATGGCTGCTCTCGCCACGCCTCAACGCCCTTGCGCTCGGCAGGGAGATGGCTCACTATCAGGGCGTGCACGCCGATCTTGTCATTGTTGCCGGTCTGCTTTGCGCAACCCTTCTGGCAGCCACTGCGGTATCGCTTTCCGGCATGATCGGCTTTGTCGGTCTCATTGTGCCGCATGTCATGCGCGCCCTTTTCGGGCCGGACCACCGCAGGCTTGTCCCGCTTGCCGCGCTCGGCGGGGGAACATTTCTGGTGCTCTGCGATGCTGTAGCGCGAACCCTGCTCGCTCCGGTCGAAATACCGGTGGGTGTCGTGACCGCTCTTGCCGGGGGGCCATTCTTTCTTATTATTTTGCAGAGGCGAATGAAACAGGCCTGGATCGCTTAGTATGGAACGCAGCGCACTCACATTCAGCAATGTATCGGCCGGATACAAGCAGCGAAAGGTACTCGACAGCATCACTTTCACCATTGAAGAGGGGGAGTTTGTCTCCCTGATCGGCCCGAACGGCTGCGGAAAGAGCACGCTATTGAAAACTGCTGCAGCGCTTCTCAAGCCGTTGTCGGGAACGGTTGAACTGTTTGGGCAGGATGTTCAGCACATAAAACCGGCTCTGCGGGCATCGCTTCTCGGCGTTGTTCCACAGAAAATCGAATCGCCCATGGCCTTCACGGTCAGCCAGATCGTCATGAACGGCAGAATAAGTTCAATCGGGCCCTGGGGATCGCCCTCATCCCTCGATCATGATCTTGTGGAGCGAGCCATGATTTACACGGATGTTTCAGGGCTCCGGGAGCGTTTTTTCACGGAACTGAGCGGCGGGGAACAGCAGCGCGTCGCCCTGGCGATGGTGCTTGCGCAGGATCCGAAAATCATCATGCTCGACGAGTCGATATCCCATCTCGATATCAACCATCGCCAGGAGGTGCTCCAGATTCTGATGAACCTCAACCGTGAAAAACGGATGACCATTCTTCTGGTGAGCCACGATCTTACGCTCTCAGCCGGTATATCCGACCGTTTTCTTCTGATGGACGGAGGCCGTCTCGTCAAAGCCGGAACTCCTGCAGAGGTGCTGGAGCCCGAGCTGCTCAGCAGGGTATACAGTTGCGATCTTCGTGTACAGCAGGATCCCTACACAGGCTATCTGCAGGTAACAGGTGATCTCGACACACTGCGTCGGCGCCGAAAACTCGGCAGAAGCGTTCATGTCATAGCCGGAGGCGGAAGCGGTCTTGAACTTTACCGCCGGCTCCTGATAGAAGGGTATGAGGTGACAACCGGAGTGCTGAACCGGCTCGATTCCGATGCTGAAGCAGCCCGGGCACTCAACATTCCGGCAGTCCTCGAACAGCCTTTTTCACCGATAAGTGACGAAGCGATCAACAAGGCACAAATAATGATCGATGCTGCGGACTATGTCGTTCTCAGTCAGGTTCCTTTCGGCTCAGGGAACCTTGTCAATCTCCAGCTTGCCGAGGAAGCGCTCAAAAAGGGCAAAACCGTACTGCTTGCAGCCGGTATCGCCGAGCGCGACTACACCGACGGCAAAGCCGCTCATCAGGCATCTCTCGGCTTGACCCGCTCAGGTGCACTCAACTGGCAAACCATCCATGAGCTGATGGCTCATCTTCAGCATCAATCCAACGCATTGAATTCATGAGTTGTAAACAGCGTTTTCACTTTCGTTTCGGAACAAGCTCCTATATCATTCCGGCAGATATCATTCCCAATGTTGAATACCTCAAAGAGAAGGTAGACGATATCGAACTGGTACTCTTCGAATCGGATGAGTTCAGCAACCTGCCTTTACCTGCCGATATGCAGAAACTTGTTGCTCTTGCCGAGGAGTCAGCGCTAACCTACTCTGTACATCTGCCGCTCGACAGCTACTTCGGCAATCCCGATGCTGCAGTACGAAAGCAATCGGTCGGAAAATGCCTCCGAATTATCGAGCTGACCAGACCCCTGCCGAAATCGGCCTACGTATTGCATTTTGAATCCGGACCGGGTGTCGATATCAACGCTTTTTCAGAGGATGAAAATGTACAATTCACTGAAGCACTTCGGGACTCTCTTCAGATGCTTCTCGGGGAGTGCGGGGTACCGGCTTCGATGTTCTGTGCCGAGAATCTCAACTACCCCTTCGAACTGGTCTGGCCGGTGATTGAAGAGTTCGGCCTTTCCGTTACGCTTGACGTGGGGCACCTCGAATTCTACGGCTTTCCGACAGAGCTCTACCTTGAGCGCTATCTCTCAAGAGCCAAAGTGCTTCACATGCACGGCACCACGGAAGGCCGTGACCACAACTCGCTCTCCTTCATGAAGCCGGAAGCGCTTGACCTGGTTATGGCACATCTTGCCAAAACTCCGGATGCGGGAAGAGTGTTCACATTGGAGATCTTTTCCGAGGAGGATTTCAACTCATCATGCACTACGATGCAGCGATTTCTCTAATAGCTTGCAGGCACCCTTTATTAGTAACCATTATTAAATTTTATGCGTAACGTTATTTATGTAACTGGCGGGGCGAGGAGCGGCAAAAGCTCGTTTGCCCTGCAACTTGCCCTGAAATACCGCAACAGGGCTTTTCTGGCGACCGCAGAACCGTTTGACGGTGAAATGCAGCGGCGTATCGGCAAACATCAGGATGAGCGGGGTCAGCAGTTCGTGACGCTGGAGGAGCCGCTATACCTCGACTGTGCTCTCCGCAATCTTCCATCCGATACCGATGTCGTTCTTCTTGACTGCCTGACGGTGTGGGCGGGCAACCTTATGCACCATCTTGAAAGTCAGGAGGCGATCGATGAGCAGGTTGAACTCTTTCTTGAATCACTTCGTAAACCGCCCTGCGATATCATTCTCGTTTCCAACGAAGTAGGAATGGGCATTGTGCCCGAAAACGCCATGTCGCGGCAGTTTCGTGATATCGCCGGCATCATCAACCAGAAGGTCGCCGCAATTTCCAAAGAGGCCTGGCTGCTCTGCAGCGGTTTACCCGTGAGGCTCAAGTAACGGATGGGCTGTCACTCGGTGAGATGTATCAACATCTTTGCGCCTATACCCGGGAACGCCGAGCTCCAGCTCGGCAGAAATAGCGGATAATGTGCAGAGCCGGGTTGTGCAATGCCGGTCTGCTTTTGTTTAGAAGTTTGTCTCTCTCTGCATCGTTGTACACTTTACCCCTGTCACTTTCTTCCGTAAGTCTTCAGAATCCCCAAATGTCATCTCGAACGTAGAGAGAGATCTCGGTTCTCCAAAAACAGATCCCTCCCTTCAGTTCGGGATGATAAACAGGAATTCACAATCTTTTCAAGGTGTTATGCCGATCCCGACTCGTCGGGAGAAGTATCTCTGTTCAGGAGAGCTTTTGCAGGTAACTACTCGTTATGAATATCGTCCCTCCATCTGTTTCTGATGCGGGAGGCTTCGTTATCGAGACTGGATTATCTCATATACGTTGCCGGAATGCTGGGGATTTCGAGGGCAGGCGTGAGCCAGATGTTGTGTTGCTGACGAGCCGGAGGTTTTTGAAAACAAGGGGTGATTTGT